>ERZ1292625.3592-Hain-H41-01um-R1-3592-length-12416-cov-9_pt1 | contig 12416 bp, 13 predicted proteins | sample MGYA00564400_ERZ1292625 | MGnify/ENA primary metagenome ERZ1292625 (study PRJEB36523, sample SAMEA6512639) | groundwater metagenome | collected 2019-01-08 | study: AquaDiva: Metagenomics assemblies of 32 groundwater samples
CCTTTTATAACAGCAACGGGCTTTAATCGCGCTATCTTCCGCGCAATACCAGCTCCAGAAATAATATCCACAATACTATCAATATCCTTATACGCATAAGGCGCCTCTTCAGCCAAACCTTTTATTGAACCGGTTTTTACTATAACCCCGCTGTCCCTCAATTTCTCTTTTACTTCTTTACCCTGAGATTGTCGAAGGGCCTCATGACGCGACATCTTCCTGCCCGCGCCATGACAAACCGAGCCAAACGATTCTTCCATAGCTTTATCTGTCCCCATTAACAGATATGAAGCAGTTCCCATGCTGCCTGGGATAATAACCGGCTGATTAGGGAACGCCCGCGTTGCGCCCTTGCGATGCACAATCGTCTGTCCTTCTATTTTTGCAATATTATGAGCGACATCGTATATGAGAGAAATCTCGTTTTCTTTACCCACAAAAATATCCTCCCAAACTTTTTTTACGTGCCATGTTATCATCTCCCTGTTTGCCCAGGCAAAATTGGCTGCCGCAGACATAGCTGCAAAATAATTCTGTCCCTCTCTTGAAGAAAAAGGCGCGCAAGCCAATTCAATGTCAGGAACTTTAATATTATATTTTGGCATAGCGCGTATCATGGTTTTTATATAATCAGTGGCAACTTGATGCCCAAGCCCCCTTGAGCCAGTATGGATAAGAAGCATTATTTGGTCTTTCTGCAAACCGAATTTATCCGCGCCATCTTTATCGTAAATCTCATCAATCCTATCTATTTCCACAAAATGATTGCCTCCACCCATGGTGCCTATTTGATCCTTTCCCCTATTTTTGGCATGGGATGAAACGAGCGAGGCGTCAGCTTCTTTAAGCGAACCTTCTGATTCTATTGACTCAATATCATCCATGTTGCCATAGCCCTTTCTCACAACCCATTTTGCGCCCTCATTCAACACTTCATCCAATTCCTTATCGCTTAATTTTAATTTTCCTCCCTTACCCACGCCTGAAGGAATTTCTTTAAACAAAGATTCTGCCAAATTTTCTATGTAATCTTTTATTTCATTAAAATTTTTCCCTGTTCTTAAAAGTCGGATTCCGCAATTAATGTCATAACCAATTCCGCCGGGCGAAATTACTCCTTCCTTATAATCTATTGCTGCCACTCCGCCTATGGGGAAACCGTATCCCTCGTGCATATCTGGCATGGCCAGGGCGTATTTTTTTATGCCGGGAAGAGTTGCGACATTAACAAGTTGCTCGAGCGACCGGTCGCGAAAAATCTCATCCAGCATTTTTTCGCTGGCGTAAAACCGCGCCGGAACCCTCATATCGTTCCGAAAACTTTTTGGTATCTCCCAGAGATAATCATTGATTTTTGTCAAATCTTTTTTAATAATCATATATCAAATATAATTATTGTTTCAAAACCTATTATCTTAATTCTAACTCCATCATCAAGAATAGCAATTCGGCGACATAAAATGTTTATCACCTTCTCTTTTAATAAAAATTTGACAAAAAAAACACATTGTGTATAATAGAGATAAGCGATTCGAGGACTAAATAGGCTTAATACGCCATTTTACCCGGATCTGCAAAGGTCGCAGAAAAAATAATCAAAAAAGTAAAATGGCGTTTAGACAAGATGACGGCGGTTTCCAAAGAAAGATGTACCAAGGAAACTGGAAATGCTCAAAGTGCAACGCAGACATAACTGAGTTGCCGTTTGAACCAGATTCAGCAAGACTTGATCAGCTCTTATGCCGCGACTGTCACAGAGAAAAAAAACAATCGTTCCGCAGAGAGCGATAATCTCTAAAAAACAACCCCGACATTTCGTCGGGGTTGTTTTTTATCTGCCAAATCTCTCAAGCACTATTCCCCAATTTATGACCTTAAAAAATTCTTCAATATATTCAGCTTTTTTTATTCCATAATCCAACATATAGGCATGCTCAAAAACATCCATCACCAAAAGCGGTCTGGCGCCGGAAAAATGCCCTGCGTCATGCTCATTAATCCAAACATTAAACAATCTCTCGTTTAAATCGTCATAATAGAGAATTACCCAGCCGATGCCGCGCATCGCGCCCATGCTTTTAAAATCTTTCTCAAATGCTTCGTACGAACCGAATTCATTGATTATCTGCTTGTAAAATTTCGAATCTTTCTGTAAATCAATTTTTTCTTTTGTTAAATTGCCAAAATATAATTCATGAAGCCGCATCCCGTTCCATTCCCAGCCAAATCTCCTATTTAATTCTGCGTATTCCGGTATCCCAAACTTATTTTCTTTTTCAAGGCTGACTAAAATATCATTAAGTTTATTAAAATTATTTACATAACCTTGGTACAGGGTAAAATGATTCTGTAATAATTCATTACTAAAACCCTGGATTTCCAGAATATTGTCAAAATTTTTTATCTCATATTCCATACCTAAATCATACCAGATTTCTTATTCTCAAGAAACTATGCCTTTTGACAGGATTAAGCCTGGCAACCTCCAAATATTTTTTATAAATAAAACTGGATGGCGTACGAAAGGCTGACCGACCCCTTCTATTGCCAACTTTTGCGTAGTTCTTCATACACTATATTTAACTATTATTTTGCAAAAAAGTTTCTCATTTGTTATGATATTTGTATGAATATGCTAATATTATCTCAGACAGTTTTCTATATTTCTGCGTCTCTGGCCATCATTATTTTAGGAATATTGTTCGGAATAGCCACATATCACATAATCCGAATTGCCAGTCATCTAAATAAGATAGCCAATAATATTGACGAGGCCACGGACACAATGAAAGAAAACATAAAAGAGATATTAGAAAAATTATCTGTTTTGCCTATAATATCTTACTTGTTTAATAAAAAAAGGTCAGGCAAATCTGTCAATAAAAATAAAAAATAATGGGAAACAAGAAAAAGATACTGGAGGGAGCATTAATAGGCGCTACTTTAGGTATTGTGGCCGGAATGTTAATGGCGCCCAAAAAAGGCAAGGAACTAAGAAAAGATATCAAAAAAATATCAGCTGATTTCTACAAATCCATTGCGCCAAAATTAAAAAGAATAAAAAGATTCAGCGAGAAAGAATATAAAATATTTGTGAAAAAGGCCGCCATTAATTACAGCAAGGCAAAAAAACTTTCTGCCAAAGAGTCAAAGATTCTTGCAAACGAAGCGCAGAAATCGTGGGATCATCTAAAAAATATCGTATAATTATTTTTTTTTACTACTATATAAAAAACTCCGGCGATAACGTCGGAGTTATTTTATTGCGTTAAACGAGAAAAGAATTCCAATAATCTTTCGAATGAATCCAGAAGACCAACAAGGTCAAGAAAAGATGCCAATATTTTCAAGCCGATTTTAAAGACAAAACCATGTATACCTATGGCTAATACGCCAACGCACATAATAAGAGTCGGAACGCAACAAATCTTGCTAAATACTGAGAAACTCTTGTTATTCCTCATTGCAATGCCCTCCTCTCAAATCAATTTGCTATCTATATTAATTATAGCAGAATTTATTCTAATCAAAGATATTAACCAGATACTGGTCTATCTCGCGCTGGTCAAGATTATAAAAATATTTTTCTTCATTATGTAATTTCTCCGCTAACTTCCTGCCAATAAACCGCCAATGCCACGATTCATATATATAATATTTATTACCTTCCGGATAAGAAAGAATGAACCCGTATTTATAAGCATTTTCAAGAAGCCATGCGTATGCTCCTGTTTTCTTAAAGGCCGAGAGCGTCGCTCCGTTTGAAGAAGTCGTAAAATCCACAGTTGTACCCAGCTGATGTTCAGAATATCCCTGGTCAGCAGAAAACTGATTTGCGGTCCCTACGCCATATACTATTGTGTAAGAATCTTTTAATTTAGATTGCTCGTCAAACGACCTGTAAGCGGAAAAAATTTTTATATCTATACCGGCATTTGTAGCATTATCCAGTAATAAGTGGAGAAACGGCAAAACCTCATCCCTTAACAAAAGATTTTTTTTGGTCTCAGAAATGTATTTCGGGTCAATAATAGAAAGCCGAGGAGGAACATAATTCTCGTTTAAGAAAAAAATTTTTGAGTATTTTTGCAACAACTCGGGATCCAACTTTGTCAACTTATCAAGCGTGCTGACAGTGCCCGCAATATCTTTCACCTGTGTTTCAATGGAACCGACTTTTTTTAATTCATTCTGGATGTTTTGCTCAGCGTTTTCCCGATCTTTTGTTGTCTGAACAAAATTTTGGCCAAGCAGATTAATGACGTCATTTAAACTTTGAGTTGTGGAGGCAAATTCTTTTTTTGCACTCATTATTTCTTTCTCAAGAGATTCCCCATGCTTTTTAATCTGATAATTATCATGCCCCAGATATCCAATAGCCCCTAGAATCACAACGACAAGTACTGCAAGTAATATTCTCATTTTTTTAGAAATTAAATCCATTCCTTTAATCTATCATATTTGCAAGATTTTTCAAAAAATAAAATCCGACTAAAATTTATGAAAATTAGTCGGATTTTTTGTTTTTTATTACTACTATACCAGTTATTAAGGTAGCAACGATAGCTGAACCACCTAAAATATATTTAAGTGTGTTCTTTTTTTCTTTTATTGGAACACTAAATGGTTTTTTATCCTTGGCGATTTCATTTATCTTCTTTCCATATTCTTCTGCTAATCTTTTTAATTTCTCTTCATCTTTTTCGTTTATTCCAACTATCTGCTGGCACATCTTTCTTAATTCTATATCCAATTCCCTTGATAGAGCGTGGTCTGAATTTGCGGCAACAACCGCAAATATCACCTTATCCCTGAATTCCTCTAAGTCCTTTTTTGTTGCATTAACAAAAAGTTCTTTTATCTCTTCTGTCTTTCTCATTTGTATCACCCCTTCCTTAAAATATTAAAGTCCTAAAAACAAAGTTCTAATCTTAATAAAAAGGGTAGCATAAAATGCCACCCTTTTCAATTATTATTTTATTTTATCTTTCAATTCTTCAATATAATCCTTCATCTCCTTCTTCCACTTCTGTGTCAAATTATGCCCGTAAAACTTAATCGTAATTCCATAACTATCTAACCTCACGAATCTTTTGATGATTTGCCACCAAGAATAAAATTTGGCAGTCGCTTTAATCGCTTCTATCTGTAATCTCTCTGGATAAATCTTTGATTTAAAAACTACATGATGAGCATCATATCTGCTCCAATCAGTATGAAGAAGTCGGCCTTCCTGCTTTAATTCTTCAAAGACAGGGGTGCCGGGCAACGGTGTCAATATCATTATCTGGACAGAATCAATCTTGTTTTTTATAGCGAATCTGGTTGTTTTTTTTATTGTATTGATATCATCACTATCAAATCCTATTACAAACATTCCATGGACCCTTATTCCAAAATCGTGAAATGACTTTATGCTATTTACAATATCCTCCACGCTTTGCTTTTTCTTGGCCTCCTTAAGGCTTTCTGGATTTACAGATTCCATACCTATACAAACAGAGAGACATCCTGCTTTCTTCATCAACATAACTAACTCTTCATCTTTTGCAGCTTCCGTCCTCACCTGAGTACTCCATTGTATATTGAGTTTTTCACAAATCATTCTCCGAAGAAGTCTTTTTGTTCTGTTAATATTGGCAGCAAAATTATCGTCGCAGAAAAATATATGAGGGCATGGGAGAATTAATTTTATTTCATCTATAACCCTCTGATCACTTTTAAACCTCATTTTTCTGCCGAACATCTCTGTCACTGAACAAAATTTACAATTGTAAGGACATCCCCTTGATGTCTGAATTGAAACAATTTTACTACTTCCCCATTTTTCTATCAAAGAAAAATCAGGTATTGGATATTTATCCAATACGCACCACTGAGGTATAAATTGATTACAATAGATCTTACCGAAAAGTTTGTAATAAAGACCATTAATCTTTTCAAAACCGCTTCCTGTTTTTATAGCTTCGATTAACGACAATATAACATCTTCTCCTTCGCCTCTTACTACAAAATCAGCATAATTTATAGCCTCTTCTGGCATTGCTGTTGGATGTGGTCCACCAAGTATCACGGGTATGCCTCTTGCAGATATTTGTGAGGCAAAATCATAGGCCCGAGTAGTTGTGGAAGTTATTGTTGAGATCATCACCAGATCAGCTTTGCTTACTTCTTCCCAATCAATCTTTGACATTTCTTCAACAAAAATCTTTACATCATGGCCGGATTTTTTCAAAATAGTTCCTAAAAGAACAAGGCCCAAACGCATAATATATGCATATTTAGTAAAGATATGTATGTGCGGAGATTTAGGCTCAATACCTATTATTTTCATTTTCAAATCCTCTCTTTTGTTTTAAATGTTCAATTTTTTCCTCTAATATATCTCTAGCACTTTATATTAAAATAATCAAAGGATTTCAATATTGCTTGAATTATAACAAAAAAAACAGCGGCCTAGAAAACTAGGCCGCTATGAATATTGCGATAATTATTTTTTACTCCTTTCAAGTAAGCATATCCTTTATACAAATTTCGGCCATTAGGGCCAATATTGTAGGCCGTGATAGCCTTATCTAGATCGCCGTCAAATGCATCAAGTAGATATCGCAGATATCTTGTGCCTCCGAATATATTCTGCCTCGGATTAAAAGGATCATCTACTATCATATCCCGCGCAGTACCAGGCATTAATTGCATTAAGCCAATCTCGCCTTTTGGCCCAACGGCATTTGGATTGCCGCCTGATTCCTGGTATATCACTGCTAAAACTAATCTAGGATCAATTTTATAAACCCTGCTAGCCTCAACAATAATATCTCCGTATTCTTCTTTTATCTTCTCCATAATTTCATATCTACCAAGAATTTGAGATTCATTCTTAACTTCCACTCCAGAAATCGGATTTTTATAATCGTAATACCAAAGAAAAATCACGATTCCAATCAACACAAAAAAATATTTCATCGTTCATATCCTCCTTGATATAAATTTTTAATATGCAAAATTTTCTGCTCATATTTTAGCAGAATAAAAATTTTTGTCAAGTCTTCACAAAAATTAAGAACTACAACTCTTGTTTAACTCATAATCAATGATATTGTCCAATCCGTCAAAGCACTTTTGGATGCTGATGTATTATGCAAAGCGTCAAAACTTTTTTCATTATTTCAATAGTTTATTTAAAGATGCGTAATTTCAGCGATCGCTTATTTAACGCATCTTTTATTTTATCATGCCCCGTGGCATTTTTTATACTTCTTTCCACTTCCACATGGGCATGGATCATTCCTTCCGGCCTTGCCGGAAGAATTTTTAATTCCTAATTCCAAATTTCCAATATTTTTTGTCTGACTACTGACTACTGGCGACTGGCTACTAATTTTTACTGTCATCTCAATTATTTTTTCATTTATTGATGCTTCCAGTTCCCTAAAAAGCCGTAAACTCTCATTCTTATATTCTATAAGGGGATCGCGCTGGCCATAGGCACGAAGCCGAACAGAAAAACGAATATAATCCATAATCTCTAAATGCTCAACCCACAGCATATCTATAACCTGCAAAAGCAATTGCCTCTGCGTATTGAAAAACAATTCATCGCCCATTTCCTGTCTCTTTTTTTCAACCCCACTAAAATCCAAACCCTCTTTTTCAAATATATCTTTCAATGCATTCCAAACATATTCATTGTCGCCAGATAATATCTTCTTTCTCCTCTCGTATATTATGTTTCTATGACGATTCATTACATCATCATATTTTAATAGGTGATTTCTGGCGTCAAAATTAAATCCTTCAATCTTTGCCTGGGCTGATTCTATTGCCTTTGAAACTAATTTGTTCTCTATTGGCTGATCTTCCGGAATCTTAAATGTCTGCATCATGCTCTTTATCCTGTCTGGACCGAAGATTCTCATCAAACTATCTTCTAAAGACACGAAAAATTGCGTTTGGCCCTGATCACCTTGTCTGCCACTTCTTCCTCTTAACTGATTGTCTATCCTTCTTGCCTCATGTCTCTCTGTACCCAACACAAACAGACCTCCAAGTTCGCGCACCTGTCCCGATTCCTGTGAGTCAAGCGGGTTGCCTCCCAAAACAACGTCAACTCCACGGCCGGCCATATTAGTAGCTACAGTAACCATCCCCTTTCTGCCAGCCTGAGCAATAACTCCACCTTCCTCCTCATGATTTTTGGCATTTAAAACTTTATGCGGAATCCCCTCTTTTCTCAGCAAAGCGGAAAGATATTCGTTTTTTTCTATGGAAGCGGTTCCTAACAAAACCGGCTGGCCATTCTCGTTTAATTCCTTTATCTTTTTAACAACAGCCTTAAATTTTCCCCTTTCTGTCTGAAAAACCAAATCCTGCAAATCCTTTCTTATCATCGGCTTATTAGTCGGTATAGAAATTGTTTCCAGATTATAAACTTTGAAAAATTCCTCTGCGGAAGTAAGAGCTGTTCCAGTCATTCCGGATAATTTTTTATACATCCTGAAATAATTCTGAAAAGTGACGCTGGCAAAAGTCCTTGATTCTTTCTGTATTTCCACGCCTTCTTTTGCCTCAATCGCCTGGTGCAAACCATCTGACCAACGTCTGCCAGGCATAAGTCGGCCCGTAAACTCATCCACTATTATAACTTCCCCGGTTTTTACCACATAATCCTTGTCTTTATGAAACAACGCCTTGGCGCGCACAGCGGTTTCCAGATGATGAACATATTTTATTCCTTTTTCTGTATAAATATTCTCCACTCCGAGCATTTTCTCCGCCTTCTCAATGCCATTATCTGTCAAGGAAATAGCTTTTAATTTTTCATCAACAGTATAATCATCTCCTTCCTTTAATTTATCTGCAATGCGGCTAAAGGTTACGTAGAAATCTTCTGATTCCGCATATGGAGCAGAAATAATGAGCGGTGTCCTTGCTTCGTCTATTAAAATTGAGTCAACCTCGTCCACTATGGCAAAATTATATTCTCTCTGTGAGACCTGCGATTTATCATAAGCAAGATTATCTCTTAAATAGTCAAAACCAAACTCATTGTTAGTACCATAAGTAATGTCTGCCTCATATGCTTCTCTCCTTGAGCATGGACGTAAAAATTCATGAATAACCTTGAAAGATCCTTTCTCGTCGCGCTCCTTGTCCAAATCAACATCCGATGTTTTTTCGTCCAACATCGGATGTTTAGCATATTCAGGATCGTATAAATATGATGCTTCATGATTAATACATCCAACCGAGAGACCAAGAAAATAATATATCTGTCCCATCCAGACAGCATCTCTTCTTGATAGATAATCATTGACAGTAATTATATGAACGCCCCTGCCTTCCAGTGTATTCAGATAAGCCGGCAATGTTGCAACTAAGGTCTTTCCCTCGCCTGTTCTCATCTCTGCGATCTTCCCTTGATGCAATATTATTCCGCCCAAAAGCTGAACATCATAATGTCTCTGTCCTAAAGTCCTTTTGGTGACTTCCCGCACCAGCGCAAAGGCTTCTGGAAGAATATCTTCCAGAGATTGACCTTTTTTAATCATGTCTTTCAAATCCTGCGTTTTGTCTTTCAAATTACTATCCGATAATTTTTTTATCTCGGACTCCAATTCATTTATTTCCTTTATCTGGGGCGATATTTTTTTTAGCAACCGTGTATGTGGGTCACCAAAAATATTCAATAATCTCATCCCGTTAGAGATAGGAAACGTTTTAATCTATTTTTAACATAACGTTTACCCATGCCAGTTTTTAAATATTTTTCTCTCGACCCTGCATCTTCTTCGTTTAAACACGCTTCATAATATATCAAATCCCATGGACCCTTTTTCTTTGTCCATGTTGATTTATTCTCATTATGTTGATTAAAACGTTTCCGTAAATCATTAGTAAGTCCTGTATATAACTTACCATTCTTTCTACTTTTTATTATATAAATATAAAACATAAGGTTTATATCTCTAACGGGACTCATGGGTTTATTATAATGATTTTATACAAAAAAGAAACCGAGCACTAACTCAGTTATGTGCTCGGTTATAGAAGGCAGATTAATTATCTCTTCTTCTTCTTTGCTACCTTTTTTTTCTTTGCCATTTTTTTAAATAGAAATTATTTTTTGACAGTAATTACCGACCAAAAATAATTACTGCATCATTAATTTAATTATCTAACAATTCCGCAATTATAACAATAAAAAACAACGGAAAAATACTAAACCTGTGGATAACTTTTATGAGAAATTTTTAGTGGATTTTATTTTTTTATTTTCGGGGAACGGAAACCTAAAATAGACACAATTATTGTTCCTATTATTGCAGTAATCAAAACATAGGAAACATTTATGCTGTCGCGCTTTAAAATTATATAGGTCGTGGAGAACCAAATTATAATTAATGAAATTGCAACCCAAGGATATTTCATAATAAATTTCTAATTTACCGTTTTTAATAATAATCTGACTTCATCATACTTCTCAGAATACAATGTCACCATATCTACTAAAATTTCTTCCATCGCCATCTTTCTCTCTCTTTCAATAAAAATATTTTCTTTAAATGTTTCCCAGTCTATGTCTTCTAATGGAATTATTTTCTTGCCCACCTTACTCTCGTGCTCGCCTACAAGAATTAATTCTTCTATATATTCAATAGGATAGCTGCTAAAAAATATGTTTAGTGATTTAATTATATCAAAACCTGGTGATAATTGTAAAGAAACCATATCCAAAATAAAAAACGCCCTAAAGAACAAAATGACATCGCGCGGTAAGCGCACTCCATAACGCTCCGCTTCCCTTATTATCTTAAAAAATACTGGAGCTATGCTTTTTTCACTTATTGAAGCGTATGGACTTCTCGCTTTCTCAAACCACGGATCTAAAATGTTTTTTATATCTTGTTTAAATTCTTTTGCAATTAAATACCTGATCTTGTCGAAAATTTTTCTATATTTATGCTTCTTGGAAGGATTGGCCTGGAGATAAAGTTTAAGTTCTTCCTCCATAACACTCTGACCGAACTCTAAAAAATGATCACATAAATAATCTGAATCTTTCTGAGCCACGCCATATATAATTTTTAAAAACAAAGACCTGTACGGGCCAGCCTCGCCAACAATGCCAAAATCAAAATAAGCCAAATTATTACCGGGTAGAAAAGCAAGATTGGCAGGATGCGGATCAGCATGAAAGAAACCATCAATAAAATACTGACGCATTTCATCAAAAATCAGATAGTACACCATTTCATCGATATTAATTCCCCTTTCAAATAAAATATTCTTTTTTATCTGACCGGAAATAATTTTATCAATTGGCATCTCGTCTTCTATAAATTCCTGCACAAGAACTCTCGGCCTGCTTAATTCCGGGTACTGCCTGGGAATTATCGTCTTTGGGTGGCTATCGCTATGTTTGTAAAAAATCTCGCCGTTTTTAGATTCAAACGTAAAATCAAGCTCCCTTCTTGTCCAATTTATAAAATCAGTGACCAATTCAACCATATGGACAGTGGAAAAAATCCTGAAAAAATCTATTATCTTGGCAACGAGCATCATCAGTCTAAAATCTGCCTCAAAAACTTCTTTTATTTCCGGTCTTTGAATTTTTACCGCAACTTTTGTCCCATCCATTAAGTACGCCTGATAAACCTGCCCGATTGAAGCAGAAGCGATTGGCTTTGAGTCAAATTCCTTAAAAAATTTATCTATATCCACACCTGTCTCTTCAATAAAAACTATTTTCATTTTTTCAAAGGGGGTTTCCGGAATACGATTCAGTAATTTAAGCAATTCAACAACATACCCAAAAGGTAAAAAATCCTGGCGAAGAGCCAAGATCTGACCAAATTTAATAAAGGCTCCACCAGCTCTTTCAAGAAAAAACCTGAGTCTCAATGGATTTGTCGTTTTTTGTTTAAAACAAACAGAAAATAATAATCTTATAATTTTAATCCATCTCATAATATTTATAACTTACGGGGAGCGAAAACCGATATAGGACAAAGCCACAGTGGTTATCATTATAAAAAGAAAAAAGGTTTCTGGATTATCTATTTTATTAGAAACCAATAAGAGGACTGTGGAAATCCATATCGCCAATAAAGCCAAACTAACCCATGCGTATCTCATAAAAATTAAAATTAAAAAATTAAAAATTGCATATATACTCTCCCGTTCAGAAAGGGTCAGTGAAGTTGTACTCCAATACTATGTCTTTATGTGAGTGCTGTCACTGACCCTTTCTAGACGGGATTGCAAAAATATATTCGCTTCGCCAAGCACAATTTCAATATATATCAAAACCCGTAAAAATACAACAAAAAACGCAAAACCCCTCAAAAGAGGGGTCTTACGCAGACATACATTGGCTCCCTTTCTGACAAGCAGAAAGAAAACACTCACATGTT
>ERZ1292625.1466-Hain-H41-01um-R1-1466-length-27897-cov-19_pt2 | contig 12411 bp, 12 predicted proteins | sample MGYA00564400_ERZ1292625 | MGnify/ENA primary metagenome ERZ1292625 (study PRJEB36523, sample SAMEA6512639) | groundwater metagenome | collected 2019-01-08 | study: AquaDiva: Metagenomics assemblies of 32 groundwater samples
CACGCGAAGATATTCGCGTGCGCACCCTAGAGGGTCAGTTGCTCGCGAAGTGGCGGGGCGTCCTAGGCCTGACCCAAGAGGAACTTGGCGAGGCCTGCGGCCGAAGCGCGAAGCAGGTCAGCAACATAGAGGTCGGCCCTAGCTCGGCTTCTGTGGCGACCCTCCTGAACGTCATCCGCGGGCTCGGGCTCCCCGGCCGCGACGATGCCCAGCTCCTGGAGCGCTTTTTCGCCGGGCCGGAGCGCGACCTGGGCCCGCGCGAGGGCCAGTAGTGCTACCCAGGGATCCGAGGCATCCCGCTTCGCTCCTCCGCGTCGCGCCTTGTTCATGCCGGCTCCACCTCCAGGCGGGCAATGTTACTTTCGACACCGGCCAGGTCGGGACCGTTCCTCGGAAATAAGCGATCCCGCTCCGGGCGGATTGTGGTACCCTCCGCCACGCCTAAGCCCTAAAGGAGGATGAAATGTACCGAGTAGCCGTCGCTGGGGCCCTGATGGCCGTGCTAGCACTCGGCTGCGGAAGAGATCCGCATGCGGTTCGAATCACGGAGTCGAACAAGGACAAGCTCGCCGAGGAATTGAAGGACATGAAGGGCCTGACAGTCGAGGAGGGCAGGCTCCTATTCGGCTTTCTGATGCGCCAGTCCTTGGCCTCCAGCCTCGGCCAGTCCCCACCTTCGGTCATCGGGAAGACGGTCGGAGACTTGATCTCCGAGCAACGCACTTTCGAGACGGACGCCAAGAAGCGGGATGCCGACCAGGCCCAGATCGCCGCGGAGGCGAAAGCGAAGGAGGACGCTCTCGCGACGCAACTCAGGAGCATCGTCGCGCTCACGGTGTTCGACAAGGGATTTTCCGAGCCCGACCTCTCCTCCGGACAATACCAGTCCTACATCCTGCTCAAGTGCGCCTTCGAGAACCATTCCCAGAAAGACGTCAGGGCCTTTACGGGCGCTATCCGCTTCACCGATCTCTTCGACAAGCCGATCACCGATGTCGATATCACGGTCTCGGATCCGGTGAAGGCTGGCGCGAAAGGAACGTCTCCGGTGTGGGTCGAATACAACAACTTCAACGACACCCTCCGGGCCCTAAGGACCGTGGAGCTGAAGGATCTAAAGGTCGTATGGGTGCCAAGATCGATCATCCACTCGGACGGCACCAGGATCGGATCCTCCGACTAGCCGACCCTTGACAGCCGGGCCACACTTGGGGCGAGGCATGCACTACTCGATCTTCGCCCCCCGCGGCCGTCCCGGCCTCACCGTCCAGTACCGGGACGCCACCGGCCGCATCCGCATGCCCCCGGGGGGGGGTAACGCCTTGACAACAGGTCGGTACGTTCCATAGGCTTCGGTAAAGGGGGCAGGCGCCAGCCCTCTCCTGGGGTAACCGAAATGAGCTGCAGCTTCCTCTTCCCGACGCCGTCGTTCCTTTCGGGGGCGGCCTCGGTGCTCGATCTATGGGGCCGGCTTCCCCGCTGGAACCGGAGCCGGAGCGACGAAGAAGCAGACCTCGTTGCGCGCCTCGGGGATTGGTTGGCCCTGCAGCAGGACTCGCGGGAGGCGTGGCGGCTTCTATTTTCGGGCGACCCCAAGACGATGGGAGAGATCGGGCTTGTCCTCAGGGACGGCCGGCTGGTCCTTGTCGCGCCAGATCGCGAGCTGCAGCAGCCGGCTGAATGAGCGGCGTCGGCCGCCGAGAGAAGCGCCGCCGGAAGCTCCAGCATGACAGCGCAGTGATGGCTCGAGAAACCCCACCTCCCCACTCGATTACCGAGCGCGCCGTCCTGCAAACCTGGAAGTGGCAGGCCCCGCTTCCCGCGCCGCCGGACCTGCAGGCCTACGACCAGATCTTGCCGGGTGCGGCGGAGCGCCTCCTGGCGTTGGTGGAGCGGCAGAACGCCATGGCGATGGCCCAAATGGAACACCGCCACCAAGTAGACCGCGACCTCGTGAAGTCACGCGTCGTGCTCGCAAGACGGGGCCAGCTGTGCGCCCTTACCATCGCCATGACCGGAATGGGCGTCGCGGGGATGGCAATCTACCTCGGCCAAGGCCTCGCCGGACTCGCGAGCATGCTGGTGCCCCTGGCTACTTTGGTGAGCTTCTTCTTCGGCGACCGCAAGAAGCAAGGGGAGGAGCTCGAGGCCAAGCGCAGGGACCTCGAACGGGCCGCCGAGATGCTAGCCAAGCAGCCATAGGGCCGAGGCGACCCTTGACAGCGGGTCCACACTTGGAGCGATGCCCTCGATCTTCGTCCGCCGTGGCCGCCGCGGCGTCACGCTCAGCTACCTCGTCGACGGGCGCGAGCGGATGCGCCAGTTCCCCGATGAGGAAGCGGCCCAAGCCTTTCTCCGCGACGCCAACCGGGCGGCCCGCATCGCCGCCCCCCTGGACCGAGAGACGACGCTGCAGGAGTACGCGGAGCGGTGGTTCCGCCAGCTCGCGCCGACGCTACGCCGGGCGAGCCAGCGGGTCTATGCCAGCTATATGGACCAGCATGTCCTGCCGGCCCTGGGCGCGATCCCGCTCCGCCGCCTGGGTCGGGGCCAGGTCAAGGAGCTGCTGTCGGGCCTGCTCAGGGCCGGGCTCGCAAAGAAGACCGTCTCCAACGTCCGTGGCGTCCTTCACGCCTGCCTCGAGAGCGCGGTCGAGGACCTGCCCGACGTGCTTGCCGTGAACCCCGCCGCGTTCAAGAGCCGGGGGCTGAATCTCAGCAGCTCGAGGGCGGAGCGCCGCGCGAAGGTCAAGGCACTCACGGTCCCTGAGCTCCAGCGGTTCCTCGCCCAGGCCAAGGGGCACCCCCACTATCACGCGCTGCGCTTCGCGGCGGGGACCGGCGTCAGGCCCGGGGAAGCCCTCGGCCTGCGCTGGGAGGACCTGGACCTCGAGGCGGGCCTAGTGCTCATCCGCCGGGCGATCGCCGAGGGCCGCGAGCAGCCGACCAAGACCGGACACGAGCGCCAGGTGGACATGGGGCCCGCCCTGGTCGACGAGCTGCGCGCCTGGGACGCCGAGACCAAGGAGCAGGCCCTGGCCGCGGGCCGGCAGCGCTCGCGCTGGGTGTTCGGGATCGGGCCGTCGCCGCTCCGCCTACGGGTCCTGCAGGACGCCTTCCGTGCGGCGGGTAAGGCCGCCAAGATCGCCCCGTGGCACAGCCCGCACCACCTCCGGCACACGTACGCGTCCCAGGCCCTCGCCGCCGGCGAGTCGATCTACTACGTCCAGCGACAGCTCGGCCACACCACGGTGCAGATGACGGTCGACCTCTACGGGAGCTGGCTGCCCTCGGGGAGCCAGGAGACGGCGGCCAGGATCGAGGCCAAGGCGCTGGGGGAACATCCCGAGACGGCCGCTCGTAGGGTCCAGCAGGCCCCGCAACCGTACAAGAAAGGGTCTAGCAATGTCAGTGATTTTGTCAGTACCCCCGCTCAAAAGGGCGCATTGACGAAACCACGACGCAATCTAAGTCGTTGAAACGAAAGGGTCGCTCATGAGCTGGTTGACACGCCGAATAGGTTCAAGTCCTACAGCGCCCACCATTGTTTTCAACACTTTAGCTGCCCTTGTCACCTCTCGGGAGGTGACATTGGCCGCCGCCGGCGGCCGGGTAGTGATCGCCGACCCGGCCCTCGCAGCCTCGGTGGAGCAGGCCGTAGCGGGTGCCACGGCCTACCGGCCGGCCGTCGGGCGGGAGTTCGGGGTCGATCTGCGCGGGGATGTGACCTGGCTCGCCGGAGATGTGACAGCCTGCCGCAAGAGCGGAGCCACGTCCTACGTGCGGCGGAGCGTTCCTGGCACGGCCTACGCTTGCCCCACCCTGGCTGATGTGTCCCGCGCCGAGAGGATGATCTACGTGCTCCACGAGGAGCTGCACCTAGCCGGGGTCGCCGAGGGGCACGGGGCCGACGGGAAGGACGAGCACCAAGTCGTCAACGCCGCCATCATCCGGGCCTGCTGGCCTCGCTCGGCCCGGAAAACGCCCGGCAGAGTAACCGGGCCCTGACGCGCCGCCCCCGTCAGGCCTCGGGGCGGAGGTACCGCGTGCGGCACCGGTTGCAGGTGGCGTCCCAGGTATCGCAGGCCACGCGGACCTTGCGGCCTGGAGTCCCCTCGGGACAGGCACACACCCACAGGCGCAGCCGAGACCCGGAGCCAACACCGCGGGACTTCCCGCCGCGGGTCCCGATCCCGAGAGGGCAAGGCCGTGGGCGCGGGGGTTCCGCACCCAGCGAGCCGAACTGCGGGCGGCCGTCGGACGGATGCGGTAGGGCTTCGATGGTAGTCCACACCGCAGGGTCGAAATGCTCCGGGGAGTACTCCTGGCCGCCGGCCTGGGCAACCCTCAGGCCCAACGTGGCGCATGCGGCCTTCCAGGTCGGCCCGTGCCCGGCGCCTGGGCCGGCCAGAGAGTGCGCCAGCTCGTGGATGGTGGTGCCGGCGACTTGGACGAAGCTCTCCTCTCCGATCGCGCTCACCTCCAGGAAGTCGTGCGCCTCCCCGTTGGCCCACGCTCCGTGGTAGCAGATGCCACGCACCCCGACCGGCCCACCGCCATAGACCAGCTTCGCGCCCAGCAGCCGGGCCCGGAGGGCCTTGTCGTTTACACGCGGAGTCACCGCGGACCGGACTGCCTGCACAAACGCTTCGTGCGTGGTCCCTTGACACCCTTCCTCGCGGGCCTTATCTTGGGGGTAGATCTCACCCCCGCTTCTGTCATCCTGGGGCCGCTCCGAAGAGCGGCCCCAGCCGTTTGGCTGGAGCCGTGGGGAGTCGAACCCCAGAGGCCAGGATCTCACCCCCGCCTCGTCACCCCGACCGGCCCCGCTGCTCAGCGTCTCCATACCCTGATATACGGCGTGCGCCGTATAAGGTTCCGAGGTTTCCGCCGGGCTTGACTTTATGCGGGCCGGTCCGTATATTCCTCGGGAGGAGGCTCCATGCGCGGAAAAGACACTGCCGTCTCACCCCCTCGCCCGCTTCTGGTGGCGGCCTGGGGCTGCCATTGCCACCGCTGCGGGCACGGCTGGACGTCCGTCTGTGGTTGTGGGCCCAGGCCCGGCCGGGCGATCCACCAGCGCGGCTGCGAACCGCCAGGCTGGTGTCCCCGCTGCAAGAGTGGGGCATGGGCGTACCCCTTGAATCCCTCCGGGCCTGGCCGGAGGGCTGCGGCGCGGACCACGGAGAGTTGAGGTGGCCGATCAGTTGGCGGCCCTCACGGCACTACGCCGGGCGCTCGCTATCCTCACGGGGCCGGGCGGGCAGCGAGAAGAGCGCGCAGCGAGCGTGATCCGCCGGGCGCTCGATCCCGTCCGCCGACCTCCCAGGCGAACCTACAGAGGCCAAGGTAGCGGCGATCACGGGCAGCTCCGGCGGGCGGCCTGGGTCATCTCGGCGCTGCGCGAGGGTGCGATGGCGGTCGACGCCGAGGCCATCGCGAGGGGGTGCAAAGTCGACGTCCGGACCGCCTACCGCGACCTCGCGTTCCTCCGGGCTCGCGGGGCGCCGATCCTCTACGACCGCGGGCGCCGGGAGTACCGCCTGCGAGGGGCCTGGCAGCTCGATCAGATCGAGGCGCCTACAGCGTCGCGACCTCGAAGGGGCTCTCGCTGACCACCAGGCTAGTATCGTCGTAGACATTCACCAGCCGCCGCTTCGCCGCCCAGGAGCGATCGATCCTCCCGTGGAGGACCTCCGGGCGAGTGTCATCGGGAACGATCACGAGAGGGTGGCGTCGGCCACGACACCGCTGGAACACCTCTCGGAGCTGCTCCTCCATTTCCGCCGAGCTGAAAAACTTGTACTGCATCCCGAGCACTCGCCGCGCCCACTTTGCCTGCGGGTAGGAGTAGACCTCACCCGTCGGGGTCTCGGTGGCGACGTCGGGGTCGATCTGCTTGATCTCCCAACCGTAGTCCGGGCGGCGGGCCAGCGTCAGCGCCTTGCCCAGCACGAGCTCGCCGAGGCTGATAGGAGTTAGGTTTGTCCCGCTGAAGAGCACGCGCCAGTGCTGGTCGCTCGTGACGGGCGAGCCGAGGATCCCGTAGAACGCTGGGACCCGCTTGGTCAGCGTCGCGCGTAGCGTGCTGCTGGCAAAGGTGGGGTCGTTGCTGGACCGCAGCTCGACGGAGATCGATGCGTCGATGTTGTGGCCGTGGAGCGACAAGAAGTCGATCTCCGGCAGCAGCCGGTAGTTGTCGAGGTAGACCTCGATGTCTCCGCCACCGCCGCCGACGACCCTAGCGCTGAGCTCCAGATCGACGAGGTCTGTCATGCACACGTCCATGCCCTCGACGGTGCGAGCCGAGGATGCGGCGGTCTGGTAGCTGGTGGTGAGAGAGATCGAAAACCAAGGCTGCTCGGTCGCACTCCAGGCTCCTGCCGTGGTGAGCCAGCGACCGGTCTGGCGATTGCGGCAGTAGAGGTAGAGGAAGGTGCCCCCCGGCGCAGCCTTGGCACGCGCGACAGGGTAGAACGTCTCCCCGGCCCTCACCTGGATCGTCTGCATAACGATTGCAGTGCCCGGGTTGATGGCCGGGGATGCGAGCTGGCAGCAGTAGGTGCCGGTGTCTGGGACGATGGAATTGCGCGTCACGCTGGCCCCGCCCGTCAGAACCTTGGTCCACTTCTCGGGCGTGTTGATGTCGAGCCAGGACTCGAAGCCGGGGTCCAGAGTCAAGCAGGTGTCGACGGTGACGTGATCGTTGGCATCGCCCTTGCTGAAGCGGAACGGGCGTGAGGGGCGGCCATCGTAGATCAGGGGGCGCGGGAAGAGCGGGTCCTCGCTGCTCGAGGTGACGATCCCCCGCTCCAGGACATTGAGCTTCCGGCCGGCGAGTACTCGGACGTTGTTGCTCATGGGTCACCCGTGCAGGTCGAGGATCTCCTCGTCGCTCATGACGTAGTCGCGGACCTCGATGCCGGAGAAGTGGCCGTCGCTCGCGCTCGTGCCGAGATAGGATCCGAGGGACAGGTAGGACACAGAGGGGAACGCGGCCACCCGCGACGGTGGGGTCACAGAGGCGAGCTTGACGCCGTTCGCAAAGAGGTCGACCTGGCGGTCGGCCATGCCCTCCTCGCCCTCAGGAGACGCCCACCGGACCGCCAACTTCAGCGGGACGCCGCGGGTAAGGGCCGGGCTGGTGAAGTTGGTTTGGTAGTTCTCCCCCGCGATGCGCCGCCGCATGACCAAGTCCGCGTTCGCTTGGCGATAGAGGAGACGATCTAAGTTGCTCGCGTCGTACTGCACCTGTACAAGCGTCATCGTGGCGCCGGCGACAAGGTCCGCTTGGCTCCAGAGCGGGGTGAAGATGAGGATCAGCGTCCCCCGCTTCCTCGGCCAGACCAGACGCCCGTGGGCGTTTTCGATCTTGAGGTCGTCCGCGATGCGAGCGAAGGCGGCGGTCGTGGTGACCATGGCTGAGGTCGGGTAGTTGCAGTTCTCCGCCTGGCCGTGGGCCAGGTAGTTGACCTGGCCCACAACCCCGGTGGTCGGCACGCCCACGTATAGCGTGATGTTCGTGGAGGCCAAGCCGGCATCGAGGCGCTTGCTCGCGTGCCTCCCCCACTTCCCCGCCGAGACGGCCATGGCGTTCCACACCTGGGCGACGTCCCAGGTGGCTGTGGCGTCGTTCCACCATTTCGAGTCGCTGGCCCGTTGGATGGCGTAGTAGAGCGCGTGGCCGGTCTCGTCGTAGTGCCAGAAGCTGACGCAACCCTCGGTCACGGCCCCGGGGTTGAAGGCGGCGCTCTGGATCTGGCAAGGCGCCGCGAGCGCGGTCGGCGCGAACCGGATCACGTTCGGCGTGACCGAGGACTCGAACAGCAGGCGCGTGGTACTCGTCGCCGGAGCCGGCGTCCCGGATGCGGTCCAGCCAGTGAGGCCCGACGCGAAGGCGGAATGGAGCAGCGCGTTGGTAGCCGCTCGCTCGATCAGCAGCCCGCCAGACGCGATAAGCGGGCTCCCGGAGAAGAAGGTCTCCTGCTTCTCGACGTCAGTGTCGAGTTGGACGAGCTGGGTGGCCCCCTGGGCGGCCGCGGCCGCGCTCTGGACCCAGGCCTTGCTGGTGCGGGAGAACTGGCGCGCGCCCACCGAGAGGCGCGCCAGGCCCTGCCCCTGGGGTCCGGGGGGTTCCCGCGTGAGGGCCGGATCCCATAACAGCACCCGATAGGGGCGCACGTCTAGGAGCGAGAGCTTGACTGCCTTGCCGTCAAGATCGACCTCGTGGCCCATCACCTGCAGGAGCCGGCGCTGCCACGACTTCCTGCCCCATCCCTCGCCGGACGGGTCGGGCCCGTGCTCGTGAGAGAGGGTGACGTAGTCACCGATCTCGAGGCCGGCGTAGAGCAGCGGCGCGCGCACTGTGATGAGGCGCACCGGTCCGCGTAGCAACCGGAGGAACCGGCTGGCGAAATCCCGGGTGGCGGCGATCTTGACCGGGGCCGAGACGGCGTCGACGACGAAGTAGAGGCTGGTGATATCAAGACCGACGGAGACGGGAGGGCCCGGGTTTGTGAGGCTTACGGCTCCGATCTCGAGCGTCGTAGACCTCAGGTCGTCGATGGTCCAGGCTCCGCCACCGGGTCGCGCAATCGAGTCTGTCGCTGGCAGCTCGACGGTACGGTAGGTCCCCCCGGAGATGTCCCCGTAGACGTACTGTCCAGAGCCGTCCACACCGCCAAGCCGTGCGAACCAGCCGTAGGAGACATTGGCGGAATCGGCTAGCCGACCTACCGCCCGGACACTTCTGATCGCCGAGATGCCGGCAGGGAGCGCGGTGACCAGGAAGCTGATATTCACCCCGCTGGCGCCAGCCTCGCGGATCGCGCTGACAGCGTCGTCGTGCGTTAGGTTTGGCCCCGGATCGACGTTGCGGTAGTCCCCATAGGATCCGCTGCCGACGAACGTCCAGTTTCCCCCACCGCCGTAGAAACCCGCAGCGCGCGGACGCAGGTAGTAGAGGGGCACCTAGGTTATCCTCGCCGCCGACCAGGGCTGCTGGCGCGAGACGCTGATGTCGTCCAAGAGGGAGCGGTCTTCGACGACGAGGTCCTGGAAGAACTTGCCGTCGGCGGCGCCATAGACGTACTGCGTGTCGACGCGGCTGCACAACCCGCCAACGTCGTCCGCGATCGAGAACTCGGAGAGTTCCTCTCCGCCGAGTAGCCAGGGGGTCCCGTCGAGCATGGGCGCCCCCGGATCTAGCACGACGATTCCGAGCTTGCCGGCGGCGGTCCAGAAGAGCTTGATCTCCGAGGAGTCGGCCCATTCGTCGAGCACGTCCTTGTTCCGGGACGGCTCGGCGCCCTGGAAGTATTTGCTGCCCTCGTACCCGGCTGCGTCGCAGAGACCGTCAGCCCGCCCGAAGAGCACATAGTCGAGGGGCGCTGTCGTTGGGTAGGCTCCCTGCGACCACTGGCCCCACACGAAGGTTTCAAGCCAGTGCCTGATCTGCCGCACGGGATTGCGGATCAGTTGACCGCCTCCCTCGCCCCGGTCGGTGAGGCCGCGCATATCGACCGAGACGGTGTCCTGGTCGGTGGCGCTCGGCACCTCGACCAGGGTGACGGCTTTCCCGTTCACCACTTGATCGACTCGGGTCCATTCGGTTGCCAGCAGCCGTGTCGTGTTCTTGAAGACGGTGTCGATCCCCTCCGCGACCCCGAGCGTGGCGAGGTAGCGCTTGGCGACGGTGTCGACGAGCGGCAAAGAGATCATGCCCGCCTTCCCCTGCCCATCGCTCACGTGCTGGCCGTAGCAGACGGGCATGATCTGCCCCAGGGCATCGGCGTGGATCTGCGGGAAGTCGGCGGCGGACAGGGTGTAGCGCGGGAAGTAGCCGCCCACCAGTGCGGTATCGTCCACTGTGAGGCGGAGCCGCCACTTCCAGGGCGAGATGGGCGACGCGGAGACGAGGATCCCGGAGAAGGCTACCGCTGCGTCCTCGTAGCGGACGTTTGGCGACAGCCAACGGATGGAGACGGGGGATCGCCGGAGGTGGGAAGGGAAGCTCGAGGCGAGGACGGTAAAGCTATCGGCGACGACGTCGGGCTGGTCGGCCAGCGTCACCTGCACGTCGAGGCTCTGGAGCTGGTTGCCCTTTACCGTGACTCCGCGGGGGACGCTGCCCCACGCTTCAACCCGGCCGTCATACCGGCCGGCCGTCTTCGACCCGCCGCCCACGCCAGCGTAGAGGCGGGTGCTCGGCTCCTGCCCAGGCAAGGACAGGCTGATCGCCAAAACTGGGTACACCTCGGGGGTGTCGGGCCGGCCTAGGCCCTTCTGGAGCTCCTGGCGCATCTGGATCGTCAGGCGGTCCACGTAGACGGGCTCGTAGTGGTGGAGCGACACCGCTCTCAGTTCCCTTCAATCGTGAGCTTGACGGCCGCCGTGATGGTGGCGTTCTGGGAGTAGAGGGACGTGTCGACGAGGAGGGGGTAGGTGGGAGCGACGAGGCTGGTGTAGAGGAGGGCACCGTTCTTGCGGTACTTGACTACCCCGCCTTCGACACCAACCCGCAGCGCGTCTCCCGGGACATAAGCTCCTACGCCGGCGACGTACGCTCCGCTCTGGTAGATGTAGAGCGACCCGTTGGCTTGGACCAGGGCAAAGTCGATCTCTTCATAGGTCGCGCCGGGGTTGCCGTTGCTCAGGCCGAAGAATCTCGTGGTGGTCGTCTCGGAGGCGGTGATTTCGACGAAACCGTCACTCGAGAGAAGCTGCTGTGTGGAAACCGCGCCTGCGTTGCCCCAGCCGGTGGTCGCCGTCTTGGTTAGGCTGTTGTCGGTCGCGGAAACCCCAACCAGGCTCGTCCACATCACGGGCTGCGGTCCGGCGAGCTGGACCTCCGACTTCGCGAGCGGCGGCACCACAAAGTCCGTCATCCGCCCACCTGCCTCAGCTCCCAGGGGTAGGAGCGCCCGGTACCGGCGGTCTGCTTCAGGCTGGCGGAGCCGCCCTCGCGGATGGTGATCGGCCCCACGATCTTGATCTCCGGGGCGGCGATCGCCCCGGTCGAGGACGAGAAGGCGGTGCGGCGAACCGTGCCACCGGCGATCACAGGCTCTTTGAGGGCGAGCTCGAGGGTGTCACCGGCGAGCATGGCGGCCGCGTCGACATGGAGCTCGTAGACGCCGGTCGGTAGGCTGGCCAGGCCAAGGGTGTGCTCGGTACCGACGGTAGCCGCCTGCGTCCCGGATCCGGCGATGCTGATCACTGCCTACCTCCTGCCGGTCGCCCGCGACCCGTACCGGTCGTCGAGCGCGCGAGCGATGGCGCTACGGCCAGCGCGCACCTGCGATGCCATCCGCTCGTCCACCTCGTCGAGGAACTGCTCGCGGCTGGCGGAGGGGAGCCCGGTGGTGTCGACGTTGACGCTGACCGGCATCGCAACCGCAGCGGGCCGCTCGGCGAGGGCCTTGAGCGCCGCGGCTACCGCCTGCTGGCCGGACTGGAGCGCTTCGAGGACCTCGGGGATCGCTCCAGCTCCACCTGATCCAGAGCCCGATCCACCTCCGCCGCCAGCGCCCCCTCCACCGCCACCGCCGTGACCGCCCCCCCCGCCATCCCGGCCGCCTCCGCCGTCCCGCCCGCCATAGCCGCGTTCGGCGCCGAACATTCCGCCCCGCCGAACGCGGTGTCGCGGGACGACCAAGAGCCCCTCTCCGGCGTGCGTTTGCACGAGCGGGCCGAGCCCGCCGCCCACATCGGGGACGATGCGAGGGCCGTAGCCGGCGGCCGCGTGGATGGGGTTGGGCGAGTCGATGAGGGGCTCGCCGGGTGGGTGGTAGGCGACGCCTTGGCCGCCGCCACCGCGGCCTCCGGCGGGGACACGCACCCGATCGGCGGAGCTGCCCATCCGGTCAAAGCCGGCCGCGGTGTCGAGCGTGATGCCGTGGATCTTGGCCAGCACCTCGGCCAAACGCTCCATCGAGGCCGCGGCACGATCCATGGGGTCCTGCTTGAACGCGACTCCGGACGCCGCGGCGCCGTCGATCAGCCGCTGGGTGTTGGCGTCGATCTCGACCCCGTATTCCCTGGAGGCCGTGATGATGTTCTGGAGCAGCGGTCCGGCGGCTTCATAGGCGGCCTTGTTGGCCTGCTCCATGGTGAGGCCTTGGGCGAGAGCGGCTTCCCGGGCCTGATTGAAGCCTGCCATCGCCACTTCGCCAAACGCTTTGAACTGCTCGACGTCGAGCGGGGCATCCGTGTTGGCGAGGCCTTTGAGAGCGTCGGCGTACCCCTGCAACCCCTCGACCGCGCCGCGGAAGGCGTCGTTCCCGACGAGCGCCAGCTTCTGGCGCATCGGTCCCATGATGGCGTCGACCTGGTCGGGGAAGTTGGCGAGGGACGCTTCGAGGGCGGGGCCGAGATCCTTGAAGAGCGCGGCGGCGGCGAGCGGGCCCTGGGT
>ERZ1292625.3593-Hain-H41-01um-R1-3593-length-12410-cov-9_pt1 | contig 12410 bp, 13 predicted proteins | sample MGYA00564400_ERZ1292625 | MGnify/ENA primary metagenome ERZ1292625 (study PRJEB36523, sample SAMEA6512639) | groundwater metagenome | collected 2019-01-08 | study: AquaDiva: Metagenomics assemblies of 32 groundwater samples
GATTTGGGGTAGGGAAGAAGATATTCTTGATTTCCGCTAATAATATTTTATTGGAGGCACAAAATACTCTATTAAAAATATTTGAAGAACCAATAAAGAATACCCATTTTTTTATAATCACACCTAATACAGATGTACTTTTAAAAACTCTTGTTTCCAGATTTTATTTAATTAAAACAAAACCGGAGTTAGCAGGAGAATTGAAACAAGCAGAAGAATTTTTGAGAATGTCTACCAGAAACAGAATTGAATTTATTAAAGAAATGATAACTGAAGAGGAAGAAAACTTGGAGGCCTTGCCTCTAGAGGGAGGCAAGGCCTCCAAGTCAGACCCTGTTCGTGCGAAAGCTCTAAAATTTTTAAATGCGCTGGAAGTAGTAATGTCAAAGACCGTCTTTGACAAGAATATGTCAAAGGCTGCCTTTGACATTCAGCACATTTTTAAAGTTCGAGAATTTTTAAATCAACCTGGTTCATCCGCAAAAAGCTTAATGGAATCAATAGCCTTGATTGTACCAAGTTTTTAGTGCTATAATACAAAAATATGCAATTCAACTTCTCAAATTTCAAAATAGAAATCAACAGAATAGCAGAATATTTAAGCAAGGAATATAACCAACTGAACATTGGCCGAGCTTCGCCTATGATTTTAGATGGAGTTTCGGTGGAATCATACGGTTCGCATGTTCCATTAAAAAATGTTGCTTCGGTTTCGATTGAAGACCCTAAAACCTTACGAATTATGCCTTGGGACAAGAATCAAATAAAAGAAATCGAAAAGGCCATTGTTTCGTCTAATTTAGGATTGTCGGTGGCGGTGGATACGATTGGCATTCGGGTTATTTTTCCTCAATTGACCACAGAAACCAGACAGACTTTGGTAAAAATTTTGAAAGAAAAATTAGAAGAAAGCAGGATAACAGTACGTAAGGAACGTGAGAGAATTTGGGATGAAGTTCAGAAGTTAGAAAAGGAAGGTAAAATGACTGAGGATGAAAAATTTAGGGCAAAAGAAGATTTACAGAAAGTTATAGATGAAATAAACGGAAAATTGGAAGATATATTTATTAGAAAAGAAAAGGAGGTGTTAAATTAGCGGGGGTCGTCGAGGAGTTAGCTTTGAAAGATTAATTTGGAGTTTGGTTAATTATTAGAATAAATAATGATTATATGTCGAATTTCATTTACGCAACGTTAACTTTATTAGCCATATATCTGACAGTATACAGGGGATTTCTGCAAGGAAAATTTTGGGAATTCATAATAGGAGCACTTATTTTCTGGCTTGTGACTCTTCCATGGATTATGAATTTAATGGAAAAGGATAAATAACAGAATGGAGCATAATTAATTTATGAGTATAATTATTTTTATCGTAATTTTATTGGTTTTAGTTTTAGTCCATGAGTTTGGGCATTTTTTTGCCGCAAAAAGATTTGGTATTAGAGTAGATGAATTCGGTTTTGGTTTTCCTCCAAAATTATTTAGTTTTAAAAAAGGGGAAACTGAATATAGCTTTAATCTTTTACCGATTGGAGGATTTGTGAAAATTTTTGGGGAAAATCCCGATGAAGAAAATACCATAGGCCCAGAGGCATCTAGAAGTTTTGTAAACAAACCAAAATATCAACAAGCCATAGTTCTTTTTGCCGGAGTATTTGCCAATTTCTTGCTGGCTTGGCTTTTGTTTTCTGTTGGTTTTATGTCAGGACTTCCGACTTCGGTTGGGAATGAACCCAAAGGATATTCTGCCACAGATGTCCATTTAGTTTTGGTTTCTGTTTTAGCCAATTCACCAGCTGAAATTTCTGGATTAAGGTCTGGAGATAAAATAATTTCAATTCAAAGTGGTAATGATATAGTTCCAGAAATTAACCCCGACACACTTAAATCTTTCATAATTTCTCATCCAGATAAAGAAATAAATTTTGGTTATTTACGTGGAAAAGATACAACAATAAATATCGCACAAGTAATTCCTGTTAAAAAAACTCCTACTGAAAACCCTAGTGTAGGTATAGCTATGGATGAAATAGGAACCGTCAAATTGCCTGTTTTTCAAGCTCTTTGGGAGGGTTTGGTACTAGACTGGTCTGTGACAAAAGGTACTGTTATAGGGCTTTATAAGCTCATTGTAGAGGGTATAGAGGGTAAAGGAAGCTTTGCCTCGGTTACTGGACCTGTCGGTATGGTAGGTATCGTAGGCAGCGCCTATCAATTTGGTTTTGTCTATTTACTGTCTTTTGCAGCTTTGATTTCAGTGAATTTAGCCATAATAAATCTTATTCCGTTTCCGGCCCTGGATGGCGGACGCTTGCTTTTTCTGTTGATTGAAAAAATAAAAGGTTCGCGCATAAATCCAAAATTTGCAAACGCTGCCAACACAATAGGTTTTGCTGTTCTAATTATTTTAATGTTTTTTGTCACTTATCACGATGTGATTAAATTATTTTAAAAAATAACATTATCAATTTTCAACAGGTGTGTGAAATTGATAAGTATTATGGAGTACAAAAATGAAAACCGAACATGTCAGAACTGCAAAAAATACTTCACCATTGAGCCGGATGATTTTGGGTTTTACGAAAAAATTGGTGTTCCAGCGCCAACTTGGTGTCCAGAGTGTCGGCTACAACGCAGAATGTCTTGGCGCAATGAACGCAATTTATATAAAAAGAAAAATAGTGCTTCAATAGATAGTATAGAAATATTAAGTATGTACTCGCCAGATTCTCCTTATATCATTTATGATAAAGAATATTGGTGGAGTGATAAATGGGATCCATTAAAATATGGACAAGAATATGATTTTCAAAAATCCTTTTTTGAACAATTTAGTGAATTATTAAAAGTTACACCATTACAAGCATTACAGCTCATGAATTCTGAAAAATCTCAATATTGTAATTATATTGATTACAATAAAAATTGTTATTTAGTTTTTGGTACTGGTTTTAGTGAAAATACTCGATATTCAAATAAATCAAGTTATTCAACAGACTCACAAGATTTATTAGGTTCAACACACAATGAATTGTGTTTTGATTTGATAGATTGTTTTGGTTGTTTCAATCTTATTTCAAGCGAAAATTGTGTATCTTGTATGAACTCCGCTTTTCTTTATGGTTGTAGAAATTGCAATGACTGTTTTGGTTGTGCAAATTTGGTTAGCAAATCATATTGCTTTTTGAATGTACAATTGAAAAAAGAAGAATATTTAGAAAAAGTTAAATCCCTAAATTTAGGGAATAATATTTATAGAGAAAAAATAAAACAAAAATTTGAAAAAGAAATTCGAGATAAAGCAATTCGTCGATTTGCTAACATTACGCAATGTACTAATTGCACTGGTCATAACATAAATAAATCAAAAAACAGTAAACATTGTTTTGATATAGACCATGATGCCGAAGATTCGAAATATGCTATACATTCCCTAGAAATAAAAGACAATTATGATGTGTATGGGAATTATAAAAGTGAACTTGCTTATGAAGGAGTAGATAATGATATAGGAATGAACAATCTCGGTACCATTACTGTTTATAGCTCAAATAACTGTTCATATTGTTTTACCTGCCAAGCCTCTTCAAACTTATTTGGTTGTGTTGGGCTTCGAAGTAAAGAGTATTTTATTTTAAACAAGCAATATTCTAAAAAAGAATTTTTAGAATTAAAATCAAAAATTATTAAACAAATGAATGAAAAACCTTTTTTAGGTTTAAATAATAGAATTTATAAGTATGGAGATTTTTTTCCAATAGAATTTTCTCCTTGGGCTTATAACGAAACCATCGCTCAGGAATACTTTCCTTTAACCAAAAAAGAAGCTTTAAATCAAGGATATAAATGGAAAGAGAAAGAAGAAAGAAACTATCAAATAGACATTCAAAACAAAGATATTCTCAATGATATTAAAGAGGTAGATGATTCTATCATCAACAAAGTCATAGAATGCGAACATAAGGGAACTTGTAATGAACAATGCACTGAAGCCTTCAAAATCATTCCAGATGAACTAAAGTTCTACCAAAGGATGAATCTTCCCATTCCTCATCTCTGTCCTAACTGTAGACACTACAATAGACTAAAACAAAGAAATCCTTTAAAGTTATGGCATAGAAAATGTATGAAAGAGAACTGTCCCAATGAATTTGAAACCTCTTATGCTCCTGACAGACCAGAGATTGTTTATTGTGAAAAATGTTATCAACAAGAGGTTTACTAATTTTCCCCTAAGCTGGGCTTAGGGGGACAGAAGCCCAGCTTAGGGGAAAAGGGAAAATGTGTTAAAATACCCATATGCTTTTGAATTTGGTTAAAATATTTTTGCCGACAGTAGTGGCCTTCTTGATAGGGCTTTTTATTACGCCGACTGCGACACATTTTTTCTATAAATATAAAATGTGGAAAAAATATTCTCGTAACGAGTCTACTTTTTCAGAATTCCAAAAAATTCACAAACAAGAAGAAGAACTCAAAACTCCTCGGGTAGGTGGAATAATAATTTGGGTTTCAATACTTTTTTCAACTTTAGTTTTTTATTTAATTTCAATTTTATTCCCAACAGAAATTACTGAGAAAATAAATTTTTTAAGTAAAAATCAAACCTTAATACCTCTCTTTGTTTTGCTTTTTGGATCATTTTTAGGGTTATGGGATGACTTAATGCAAATCTATGGCACAGGTAAAATTGCTCATGATAATGTATCTTGGCGTAAATGGAAAGCATTATTAGTGATAATTATTTCTTTTTTAATTGGACTTTGGTTTTATTATAAATTAGGAATGATATCAATACATATTCCATTTGGAGGAGAAATGTATTTAGGCATTTTAATAATTCCATTTTTTATAATAGTCGCGTTGGCAACTTTTTCAGGTGGAGTAATTGATGGATTAGATGGACTTTCAGGTGGAGTATTGGCTTCGATTTTCGCTGCGTATTCCATGATAGCATTTGCTAACAATCAGATAGATATCGCTGCATTCTCAGCCGTTGTCACTGGTGCAACATTAGCATTCCTTTGGTTTAATATTCCACCAGCAAGATTTTATATGGGAGAAACAGGTATTATCGGTCTTACTATTACTTTAGCTACGTTAGCATTTTTAACTGATTCGGTTTTAATTCTTCCTATTGTTGCTATGCCCCTTGTAGTAAGCTCTGGTTCAGTTCTTTTACAAATGATTTCAAAAAAATTAAGGAACGGAAAAAAAATATTTCGACTCGCGCCCATTCATCATCATTTTGAAGCGCTTGGTTGGCCATCTTATAAAGTCACTATGCGTTTTTGGATTTTATCGGCTGTTTCTTCTGTTATAGGAATAATTTTAGCGGTTATAAGTAGGTAATATGAAAGAAAAAAAAATAGACAAATTTTTTGTAACAATTGTTTTTCTTTTAATTGCTATCGGAGCGGCTATGTTTATTTCCGCATCTCTAGGGATCTTAGCTAAAAGTGAAACGACTTTTTATTCAGTACTTTTTAGTCAATTAATTCTTGGATTTGGATTTGGTTTTCTTGGTATGTATTTTGCTCTAAAAATAGACTATAAATTCTGGCGTAAATATTCCTTTTGGATTTTTTTAGGGTCAATATTTCTGACTGCGGCAGTTTTTATTCCTTCTCTAGGATGGGGTCATTTAGGAGCAGAGAGATGGATTCAACTTGGACCAGTAAGATTTCAACCGGTTGAGTTTTTAAAATTTGGATTTGTAATTTATTTCGCTGCTTGGCTTTCTTGGGCAAAAAATAGGGTCCAAGATTTTAAATTTGGTATTCTGCCTCTTGGTGTGTTACTTGCAATAATAGCTTTTATTTTATTTAATCAACCAGACACTAAGAGTTTTATTTTGATTGCAGTGACTGGAATATGTATGCTTTTTATTTCTGGGGTGTCTCTGAAATGGATTACATTATTAGGAACAGGAGCAATAATTCTTCTTGGAATTCTGGTATATTTTACTCCATATCTTCAGGAACGAGTGAAAACTTTTATCGATCCATCACAAGATCCTCAAGGTTCTTCATATCAAATTCAGCAGTCATTGATAGCCATCGGTTCCGGAGGAATTTTGGGTAGGGGATATGGTCAGAGTATTCAAAAATTTAGTTATTTACCAGAACCACAAGGAGATTCAATTTTTGCTGTTGTGGGCGAAGAATTAGGTTTTGTGGGGAGTGTCGCAATAATAATACTTTATTTACTTTTTGTTCTGCGCGGACTTCGTATTGCTAAAAATTCTCCAGATTTATTTAGTAGACTTTTAGTTTCTGGAATTGTTATACTAATTGTAGCGCAGTCATTTATGAATATCGCCTCTGCCACTGGAGTTTTCCCGTTAACAGGAGTGCCGTTAGTTTTTATGAGTCATGGAGGTACTTCGCTTATGATATATCTTATAGCCATGGGTATAGTACTTCAGATATCAAAGTTTCAACATCAAAATTAAATTTATGAAAATAATATTTACAGGCGGAGGAACAGGCGGTCATTTTTATCCAATCATCGCCGTTGCTCAAAAAGTCAATCAAATAATAGATAAAGATAAGATAATAGGAGCCAAGCTCTATTACGTTTCTGACAGCCCTTATGATAAGGAAATGCTTCTAGAAAATGGGCTTTTGTATGAAGAAGTAAAGGCTGGAAAATTGCGTACTTATTTTTCTTTCAAAAACGTTTTTGATATTTTCAAAATGTTTTTTGGTACCATAAATGCAATATATAAGATATTTTCAATTTATCCAGATGTTGTCTTTGGTAAAGGTGGATATGGATCATTCCCAGCTATTCTAGCAGCTAGAATTTTACGTATTCCGGTTGTAATACACGAATCAGATTCTGTGCCTGGCCGAGTAAATAAATGGGCTGGGCATTTTGCCAAAAAAGTAGCTGTTTCTTTTAAAGAAGCGGCAGATTATTTTCCTAAAAAAATAGTAGCTTGGACAGGACATCCGATAAGAACTGAAATAGAACATCCTGCTTCACGCAATGAGGCACTTGAATATTTTAAATTAGAATCAGATTTGCCAGTTATTTTAATTTTGGGCGGTTCTCAAGGTGCGGAACTTATAAATAATACAGTACTTGATGCATTACCACGACTTGTGAGAAATTTTCAAATTATACATCAAACAGGAGTGAATAATTTTAAAAGTGTTTTTGGACAAGCAAAAGTAGTGCTTACTTCTAGCCAAGAAAAAGTAAGATATTTACCTTTTGCTTTTTTAAATCCTCTCGCTTTGAAAATGGCGGCCGGAGTGGCAACAATCATTGTTTCTAGAGCTGGGTCAACCATATTTGAAATAGCCTCTTGGGGAATACCATCAATTATTATTCCTATTACTACCACTAATGGCGACCATCAAAGAAAAAATGCTTTCAGTTATGCCCATATAGGAGCCTGTAATGTCATTGAAGAAACGAATATGACGGCCAATATTCTGAGTTCAGAAATTGAAAGAATAACAGATAACAAGGCAATTTGGGATAGAATGGCACAAAGTGCTAAAGCTTACAACAAACCCGATGCTGCCTACAAAATCGCCCGCGAGCTTGTGGATATCGCCCTTGCGCACGAGAAGTAATTGTGATATAATATAAGCAATTAATTAGTACCTTGATAGAAGAATAATCAAGGTTTTTTAGTCTTTAATAAAGGAGGAAGATAAATTGGAAAACAAGTTTGGATCATTACATGAAATATCTCGAATTGTAGCGGATATTACTCATCGTAGAAGAGTAGTATTTACTATTGGAGTATTTGATGTTCCTCACGTAGGACATCCGAGATATTTGTCAGCAGCAAAAAAATTCGGAGATATCTTAGTGGTTGGAGTTCACTCTGACGACTTAGTAAAAAAAAGAAAAGGGAAAGATCGTCCAATTTTTCCGATTCACGAAAGAATAGAACTCTTATCTTATTATTCTGCTGTGGACTATATTCTAGAGTTGAAAGATCAAGAAGAAATATACAGGACAATAACTCTCTTGAGACCCTCCACTTTAGTAGTTTCAGAAACTACAGAGGATTTAGATAATAGTCCTGAAACAATGAGAACCCTTTTTAGTAGTTATTCAGAAATAATAGTGTTAAAAGCACAATCTTCAATTCATAGCACTGATTTTGTAAAAGCTATGAAAAAAGTGGTAGTGCTAAAATAAAGCTCAACAGGAAAAGCTCAAAAGGCAATATCTTGTTGAGCTTTTCTTGTTTTTGTTAAAAAATGTAATAAATGTTAAAATAAATAGATGGATCCCGTTAGAAATAACGAGATACATGTTTCATAAAGTCGATTATTTATTAAGAGTAGTTAATATAAATTTCTAACGGGATGGAAACAAAGGTTGTTACAAGATTTGCGCCTTCGCCGACCGGCTATTTGCATTTAGGGGCCTATAGAACCGCCATTTTTTCTTATCTTTATGCTAAAAAACATAAAGGTACTTTTGTCCTTCGAATAGAAGATACAGACAGAGAACGATCCGCCAAGGAATTTGAAGAAAATATTATTGAAAGTTTGAAATGGCTTGGACTTTCTTATGATAAATTTTATCGACAATCTGAACACGTAGATATTCATAAAACTTATTTAGAAAAAATGATTAAAGAAGGGAGTGCTTATCTTTCAAAAGAGGAAGCTAAAGATGGTAGCGGAGAAATAAAAGAAGTAATTAGATTTAAAAATCCAAATATTGATGTTAGTTTTCAAGATGAAATAAAAGGTAAAGTAACAATGAACACGGAAGATTTAGGTGATTTTGTTATTGCTAAAAATATGAATGAACCATTATTCCATCTGGCGGTTGTTGTTGATGATTTTGAAGCAGGCATTACTCACGTCATTAGGGGAGAGGATCATACTTCTAATACTCCACGACAGATATTGATTCAAAGGGCTATAGGCGCTCCAACTCCCGTATATGCACATTTGCCACTAGTATTGGGTCCAGATAAATTAAAACTTTCAAAACGTCGAGGAGCAAAATCTGTGACAGATTATATGAATATGGGTTTTCTACCAGAAGCAATTTTAAATGGTGCAGCTTTTGTTGGATGGAATCCAGGAGGAAATAAAGAAATTTATACTCATAATGAACTAATAGAAATTTTTGATTTTTCCGGAGTACAAAAAAGTCCTGCTATTTTTAATGAAACAAAATTAGAGTGGTTTAACAAGGAGCACATTAAAAAACTTTCATTTGAAGAATTAAAGAAAAATATTTTTGAATATTTGCCGAATGAACTAAAAATAGAAAAATTAGTTCCAATTATTACAGAAAGAATTTCTAAATGGGGTGATATAGGAGGAATAATAGAAAGAGGGGAGTTGAATTATTTTTATAAACAGCCAGAATATTCTAAGGAAAAACTTCTTTATAAAAATACTTTTTCTGAAAAAATTTCTGAAAATCTGAAAGAAGCAGTAAACGCGCTAGAAAAAATAAATGAAAAAGATTTTACAAATGAAAATATAAAAAATGTTTTGATGCAAATAGCTGATAAATTAGAAAATAGGGGAGAGTTATTGCATCCTGTTCGATATGCGCTTTCTGGACTTGATAAGTCTCCAGATCCTTTCATTATTGCCGAGATTTTAGGAAAAAATGAAACTTTATCACGATTACAAAAAGCACTTTAGAATATTTTTTCTGATTTTTTTAGGAATCCTAATAGTATTTCCTTTTATTTTTTCTTCTGCACAGACGGTAGGGGAGTTAAACGAAAAAATAAATCAAAAAAATATTGATATAACTAAATTAGAGCAAGAAATAGAACAATATCAAATAGAACTTGATGGTTTAGGAAAACAAAAGAATTCTTTAAGTGTATCTTTAAAACAGCTTGATTTAACTAGAAAAAAACTAATTGCTGATATATCTGTAACCACTAATAAAATTGATAAAACAAATTTAAAAATACGAGAATTAAGTTTAGAAATAAACAACAAACAAAAACGTATCTCCAATAATATAGATGCTATATCTTTAGATATTAGACAAATAAATGAATTTGAACAAAATGATATATTGGCCACAATATTATCAGAAAAGGATTTTACATTATTTTGGAATGATATAGATAATATGATTACTGTTAGTAATAAAATTAGAGAAATGATAATTGAATTAAAAGAAATAAAGAATGATTTAGAAGATACTAGAAAAAAAACAACTGATGCTAAAAATGAACTTATGGCACTCAAGTCTAAACTTGCCGACCAGAAAAAAATTGTAGATCAAAATACTGCAGAAAAGAAGAAACTTCTAGCGCAAACAAAAAACAGCGAAGCTAATTATCAAAAATTGCTAAAAAACAGAATTGCAAAAAAAGATGCATTTGAAAAAGAATTGCGCGATTACGAATCGCAACTAAAATATATTCTAGATCCTTCCAAACTTCCAAATAAAGGAGTTTTAAGTTGGCCTTTTGATTATATTTATATAACTCAATTTTTTGGAAAAACAGAAGCAGGAAAGCGTCTTTATGCGGACGGTACGCATAATGGCGTAGATTTTCGGGCACCCTTAGGTACGCTTGTTAAAGCTTTAGCGGATGGAATAGTAGCAGGTATCGGTGATACAGACATACAATGTCCTGGAGTTTCATTTGGACGTTTTATTTTAATTAAATATAATAATGGTCTTGCAAGTACTTTTGGGCATTTATCGCTTATAAAAGTGAGGACAGGAGATAAAGTCTCTCGAGGTCAGGTTGTTGGCTATAGTGGCAATACTGGCTATTCCACAGGACCACATTTACATGTTTCAGTTTATGCCAAAGATGCTGTTGAAATAAAAACTTTACCAAGTAAATCATGCCCAGGAAAAGTTCTTACTCAGCCTATATCTCCAATCAATGCTTACCTTGACCCTATGTATTACCTGCCTCGCCTATAAATGCGAGTCAAGGCGGGCTTGCCTCCTTATAAGTAAAAGTGGTAAAATAAAAGGATGAATAGTAATATAAAAAATAAACAAGCTGGACCTGCCTCAACGCAAGGCGGGTTTTTGAGATTGATAATTGTTATTATTATTGCTTTGTTTTTAATGAAATATTTTAAGGTTAGTATATCCGATGTTTTTAATTGGATTAAGACATTATTTGATAGTATTTTTTAATCAAAATTATAATGATTAAATTTAATAAGTTAGAAAAAGGAATAAGTATTATAGGAATTTTGCTTTTAGGAATTATCCTTCTTTTAGTTCTTAGTTATTTTAAGATAAGTGTCAGGTCGGTAGTTGAAAGCCCTGAAGCACAAGATAATATAAGTTATGTCGGGGGAGGGACTAGAAATTTATGGAATGACTACCTCAAACAACCCGCTACTTATCTTTGGAACGACATTTTTGTGGATATTTTTTGGAAATCTTTTGTAAATAACATGGAAAGAATTAGAGACGGACAACCGACAGATTACGAAACCTCAGCTCCTTCTGTCAATAAGTAGGGAATAGCCTTTTTAGTTGATATACTTAAATTGATATCACGTCGCACAATATACCTTTTACGACGTGATTATCAAACTAAACTATCTGCAAGCGCTAGAAAGCACATAACCAGCTTTCTCGGCTTCTGTAGATGTTGCAAAGTATATTCTATTTTCTTGTTTAATAGTTTTTCCAGCGCTACAACTTATAGAATAATATTTAGTTCCCCTACTTGAAGCGAAAAAATTTCCAGAAGTTGATTTTTGATAATTTTGTGGAGTATTTAAATTTGAAGGTAAATTAACTCCATTTTGGTCTAGAGATCTTATGGTATTAGCTTCTTGGCTCGGATATTCTATTTTTATGCCACTACTTGTGTTGTTTTTTGATAGTCTACCTAGCTCAAATGAGCCTAAACCCACTAAAATTATGATAACAATCACTAAAATGTCTTTTCCTTTGTCGCTTTCTATCCAAAATTTTATGGCTGGCTTGATTTTTTCCATATAATTGTTTATACTTATAAAATCTTATTATAAACGATATTAAATAGTTAGTCTACAGTTTTATTTTCTGCTTATCTTTTGATCTAGAAACTAGAACCTAGAACCTAACAATAAATCCAATGGCACATAGAAAAGCTGGCGGAACAGCGAAAAACTTAAGAGATTCAAATCCAAAGTACCTTGGTACCAAACTTGCTGATGGACAAAAGGCACAATCTGGCTCAATTATCGTTCGCCAGCGTGGCACAGTCATTATGGCTGGTAATAATGTATCTATAGGACGTGACCACACCCTTTTTGCCTTAAAGCCCGGAACGGTCAAATTTGGCTCTAAACGTAAAACGTCCTTTAACGGTAAAACGGTAGTGAAAAAAATAGTAAATGTAGTCTAAAAAAATCCCCTACTGGGGGGATTTTTTATATTCTCTCTACAATAAGCTTAAACGAAGATTTTTTGTTTTTTAT
>ERZ1292625.3594-Hain-H41-01um-R1-3594-length-12409-cov-4_pt1 | contig 12409 bp, 10 predicted proteins | sample MGYA00564400_ERZ1292625 | MGnify/ENA primary metagenome ERZ1292625 (study PRJEB36523, sample SAMEA6512639) | groundwater metagenome | collected 2019-01-08 | study: AquaDiva: Metagenomics assemblies of 32 groundwater samples
AAAGCAAAATCAGGAGTTATAAATTATGAAACAACTATACCAAAGACAGCGTAAACAAAGCTGACGCGGTTTTGTTCAAAATTTACAATTTTTAATTCATCATTAAAATCTAAAACGGATTTGCAGCCCCACGGATTTCAAAATGAACATGCGCTCCGGTTGAACGGCCAGTTGAGCCGACATATCCGATAACTTGTCCTTGGACTATATGTTGTCCAGAGTAAACTATATTCTTAGTATTATGCGCGTAGAGTGTTTGTGTGCCATTGGAGTGTTTTATAACAATATAGTTACCATAACCACCATTCCATCCAGAACTTCTGCTTATAATCACATCACCTGATGCTGAAGCTAATATCGGTGTACCGATAGGCGCCGCGTAGTCAACTCCATTGTATCCGTGAAGTCCTTGTGAACGAATCCCAGCTGTCAAAGGCATAATGTAATATCCGATATATGATGGACCTCCGCCTCCTTTTACAATAGTACTCGCGCTTGTGTATTTTGGCGCCGCAATTTCTCCGTCCGGTACGACAATCATATCTCCAACAGCAATTATTGATTCTATAGTAAGGTCGTTATATTGAAGTATTTCCTCATAATCACCTTTGTATTTTGTTGCTATACTTTTAATAGTTTCACCTTTTACCACAGTATGACGAATTCCGGTAATAGGGAGTATCACAAGTGTTTGTCCTGGTGTTATAAATGAACCTCTTTTGATGTCGTTTGCCCAGATAATAGTATTAGTTGAAACACTAAACATTTTTGCAATTTGTGAAAGAGAGTCTCCTTCACGTACTACATATATACTAATCTTATCTGATGCTTCTGGCCTCTCTTCAATTTCCGCAATCGTCCCAGAAGGCCCTATTTCAGAAAGAAGAGCCTCGTCATCCACTATTATTATATCACCGCCACCTTTTGAAGGGTTTGGGTCCACATTTAAAGCCGCGCGGAGTATTGGTATTGTTTGTGAGTTATATATACTCACAGTAGTAATTTCAGCTTTTTTTGATGATGAAAACAGTCCTGAAACAAACGAAACTACTCCAGCGTGAGCAAGTCTTGGAGTAGTTAAAGCGCCTACAATAAACACAAAAAACAACACTTTTGTTGCAAAAAGAGTCCAAAATGTTGCATTTGTCGCCTGATTCCCGGTAGATTTATAGGGAAGATCAAGGTCTTGATTTGTATGTATGATATGCTTTGTTTTATTGCGACAATGCTGAAATATCGTCCATAAATGGCTTAACAAAGCCATAAAAAATTACCACTGTTCGGTATTTCACTACTATACCCCTCTGAGATATAAAGTCAACGAAGTTATCCACCCCGCCACAGAATTGGTTTTTAGGCAAAAATCGGGGGCATATGGTTAACTGTACAAAGGCTTGACAATTAACTCATTAGGTGCTATACTTTAAGAGAATTTTGGTTTGCCCTTTTACATTACAATTTTAAATCAATCAATTTTTAAAGAGAAGGAGGAGGAAAAATGAGCAATAACAATATTGAGATTATTGAACTGTTTGAAGAAAAAACGGACGCTATGTTCGAGGCCCTTCAAGAAATGATTTATAAAGAAGGGCTCAGGATTGGGTCTGAAATCAATATGCACAGAAGGGACGAGCATCTTGGATATTGGGATCCTACTTATTATCTTGAATATGGTAGAGAACAAGATGGTAAGATAAGAGGATTTTGCGAAAAGATGCGTGAAGCCAGTAAAAAACTGGCCGAATTGATTAAGGCGGAAACGCCCATCGAATCTTCTTAAGCGAAGCCCCAATCTTATAGAAATATAAGTAAGATTGGGGCTTTTTGTTTTGCAAATTCACTTTGAATTACGAGACTTGAAAATACTTCTTAATTCTCCGTTTCTTTCCTAAGACCTATAACCTTGCCAAAGACAGAAGGAAGCGAGGCAGAGGAGCAGAGAACAAAAATACGACCATAAAAAGATAGAGAAAAAGTGGCAGATTTAAGCTTCAAGCTTTACGGCAATTTCAATTTAGAGAGCGACTCTTTGGTGGATTCAAAAACGCGGCAAGGATTATTCCGACAAGCCAGAAAGCGCTCTATGAAAACGAAAACTGGCGGTATGACAAAGGTGCTATCTGCTTTGAGAGAAAAATAGACAAAGATTTGTATCCGATTTTGAAAAAGAATTGTAAGAACTTAAAGCCTCTTAATCTTTTATTTTTTACTAAACAATAAATTTCTGCTAAACTGCTTTATAATATGGAAAAGCACCCCTTCCATGTTAAAAACCCAGAACCGATAGGTTCGCCTGAAGTAGAACGGGCTGTTCTGCATCAAGAAGCGGAAACGGGAGGAAAATTGCCCAACGAACCATCGAAACGTATCAAGATATATCTGAATCGTTTAGAAAAACTGATACTTGACCCTCAAGAAGAGGTATGAAAATAATTACACCTGCTGAGTATGGAAAAAGGAATAAAATATCGCATTCAAATTCACAGTTAATAAAGCAAAAAGACAGACCATACAGGCATTTAGAGAGAAGGGTATTTGGAAAATAGGAGTACAAAAATTTAAATTAAACATAACAATATAACAATGCACTTAAAAGGGCTCAATCCACAACAAAAAGAAGCTGTACTTCATAAAGACGGACCACTTTTGATTATTGCAGGCGCTGGAGCAGGGAAGACTAAGACAATTACACACAGAATACTTAATCTTATAAAATCAGGCGTAGCACCAGAGAATATTCTTGCTGTGACATTTACCAACAAAGCCGCGAAGGAAATGAAAGAGCGAGTGAAGGATTTATTAGATAAAGATAAAGAAATTAATTTTCCAATCACTGCAAATGCGTATCCGTATGTTGCAACTTTTCACGCGCTCGGCGTGCGAGTACTAAAAGAAAACGCGCAACTTTTAAATATTACAAGACATTTTAAAATCTTTGATAGAAACGATTCCCTACGCGCTATTAAAGATGCAATCAAAAAAGTAGATATTGATCCTAAACAGCACGAACCAAGAAAAATATTAAGTATAATCTCAAAACAAAAAAGCGATACCGTATCTCTAAAAATGTACGCAGAAAATATTGGTAATTCATATTTCCAAAAAATCGTTGCGCAAGTGTGGCAAGAGTATGAGAAAATACTAAAAAGTGAAAAAGCTTTTGACTTTGACGACTTACTTTTAAAAACCGTTAATCTTTTAGAACAAAATGAAAATATTCTAGTAAGATACCAAAATATTTGGAAGTACATTCACGTAGATGAGTATCAAGATACAAACAAAGTTCAATACAAACTTGCAAACTTGCTTGCGCACAAACACAACAACATATGTGTTGTGGGAGATGTGGACCAAAACATTTACAGTTGGCGTGGAGCAGATATTCAGAACATATTGGATTTTGAAAAACAGTACAATAATACGAAAACACTTTTACTTGAAGAAAACTATCGCTCTACCAAAACTATTCTTGAAGCATCAAACAGAATAATTAAGAAAAACAAAAACCGTAAAGAGAAAACTTTGTTTACAAACAACCCAGATGGAGAAAACATATCGCTTTTCACAGCTTATAACGAAATGCAAGAAGCGCAATTTATAGCGCTAAAATCAAAAGAGCTTATTGAGAGTGGAGTTGAGCCGAAAGAAATAGCAGTGCTTTATAGAGCTAATTTTCAGTCTAGAATCCTAGAAGAGGTGTTTTTAGCGCTTGAAATACCGTATCAGGTGCTTGGGGTACGCTTTTTTGAACGAAAGGAAGTAAAAGATATTTTAGCATTTTTGAGCACCGCGCTTAATACAGACAGTATCTCTGATATGAAAAGGATTATAAATGTGCCATCGCGAGGTATTGGTAAAATAACGCTTTTGAAAATTGTAGAGGGAAGAGAGGATGAGTTAAGTTTAAAAATTGCGCAGAAAGTTGACGACTTTAAATTGCTCCTTAAGAAAATCGCGCATACTGCGATGAATGCAAAGCCGAGCGAAACTATAAAATTTATACTAAAAGAATCTGGTATTGAAGAAATGTTAAAAACTAAAAACAAAGAAGATTTAGAAAGGCTTGAAAACATAAAAGAACTCGTAACACTTGCAATGCGTTATGATAAGTTACCACCACAAGAAGGTATAGAGAAACTTTTGGAAGATTCAGCGCTTGCATCTGACCAGGATGAACTTAAAGAAGAGAAAAATGCGGTGCGTTTGATGACAGTGCACGCGTCAAAGGGTTTGGAGTTTAAAATTGTATTTATCTCTGGGCTTGAAGATGGACTTTTCCCCAACACTTCACTTTCAGATGAAAAAAAAGACGATGAAGAAGAGCGCAGACTTTTCTATGTTGCGCTCACTCGCGCCAAGAAAAAGGTTTTCCTTACTTATGCGTCAGTCCGCACAATCTTTGGTTCACAAACTGTAAACTTGCCATCTGATTTTATAATGGATATAGAAGATGATTTGATAGATGAAGTCGCGCTTGAAGAGCGCATAATATTATGAGACCAAAAAAATCATTAGGACAAAATTTTCTTACATCAGAATCTGTTGTAAATAAAATAGTTGAAACCGCGAATCTTAAACACGAAGATGTTGTTTTAGAAGTTGGTCCAGGAAAAGGTATTTTGACCCAAACCTTGCTTAGGTCAGTGGGGAAGGTGATTGCTGTTGAAAAAGATAGTGAATTAATATCATTTCTTCAAGAAAAATTTAAAAAAGAAATTAAAAATGAAAAATTAATTCTCATGCATGGCGACATTTTAACTTTTGATTTTAAAAATCTTAGGAAAAGGTCTGGCCTTGAGGAGGATAAAGAAGGAGAAAACGCAGCTTTTTTATCAAGCGATAGGAAGAGACAAGACCTTGATGAGAAATTTTATTATAAAATTGTTGCGAATATTCCGTATTATATTACCGGAGAGTTCTTGCGCAAAGTACTTTCGTCAGATACACAGCCATCGCAAATGGTTATTTTATTACAAAAAGAGGTCGTTGAAAGAATAGCGCGAAGCAAAAAAGAAAGTATTTTGTCTATAAGTGTAAAAGCTTACGGTGAGCCAAAATATATTCAAACTGTAAAAGCCGGGAACTTCAACCCTGCACCTAAAGTTGATTCTGCAATTCTTGCAATAAACAACATATCCAAATTTTTTTTTAGCAAGGTCGGACCTTGCTTGGTTTGCCGGGAGACGGAAAAGCGGTTTTTTGAAGTGGTGAAAAATGGCTTTGCTCATAAACGCAAATTGCTTATAAGCAATTTGCGCGTTTTTGCCGATAGAGAAAAACTGGAAAAAATATTTGATAAATTAAAAATAAACAAAAAAGCTCGCGCCGAAGATTTATCTGTTTTGGAGTGGAGAGAGATTGTTCAAAGTTTATAAATAAATATAAAGGGGAACCCTTTTTATGAAATTCACTTTGCATTTTAAGTTTTTATGGGGTCAAGCTTGTGCCGACCATTTTAATGACATAAGGGTGGCCTAATGTGTCAAGTTTTTTCCCAAAACCAAAACTACTTGCAAACCCCGCTATACTGCCAATAACATTTCCGATACGAAAACCTTTATCACCGATGGAGAAAAGCACGCCGGCTCCCGGAAATAACGCATTTATAGCAAGAGAAACACCGTATGATATTGCGGTTTTTGCCACAAATCCGCCAGAGAAAAGTCCACTTTTCCCTTTACAGGTAACGGCAGAAATGCCAGCCGTTCCAAGTGTCCACACACCATTCATAAATACATTATAGTCAAACATTTGACTGCTGTTCGTTAAAAGAAACTGTCCGCCCATTGGTCCGCCGATATTTAGCATTATTCCAGCTGGCGTCGCGCATGGTTGCATGCTAATAATTCTTCCTCCAAACGGTTTAATACCTGAATATGAATAGGTAGTTATACCAATTCCCGATGGATTAAATACTGAAGGCGTATTAAGTAATGGCTTGCCCGCGGTTACTTGCGCGGCAGTTGAAATTGGATAAAGAGTTGCTATAGCAAGGAAAATAACCACTAAGAATAGAGTCAATTTTTTTGAGTAAAACATACATACGCACTATATCACAAAAGAATGAAAGTAAGATATTTATTATCCACATAAATATACAGGTTTTAATTACTTAAAACCTATATATTTTGCTATAATTTTAATACAATTTAATGAAATTTTTATCAAAGGGAAAACTCAAGCTTGTGATTTTTGGGTTGCTTGCGATAGCAGTACTTGGTTTTCTTGCGCTGAAGCCGAATCGCTCAAATTATGAAAATGCGCCGTCTGCAAGCGTGACTAATTTAAATAAAGACACAAAGATAGCTTTAAATAATATAACAAGAAGAGATAATGATAATGACGGCCTTAAAGACTGGGAAGAAGGATTGTGGAGGACGGATCCGAATAATCCCGATACAGACGGAGACGGAACAAATGACGGCGACGAAGCAAGAGATGGAAGAAACCCGCTTACGGCAGGCCCGGATGATTATTTGGCAGACAATGATTTTATAGAAAAGACAAATTCTGATTTTTTAGACGAAAGTCAGACCAAAACCGATAAATTCGCGCAAAATTTGTTTGGAAAATATTTATCTTTGCGGAAGGATTCTCAAGAAGGTCTTAATAATGAAAATAAAAATTTTTTAATCACCTCTGTCATAGAAGATTCTTTATATAATGAAATTAATAATAAATACGAAATTTCTGATTTGAATGTTATAAACAACAATAGCGAAGACGCATTAAAAAAATATGGCAATGATTTTATTTCAATAACAAAACTGTATTCGCGAGACTTGAACCAAGACGAGCTCGTTGTTTTTGAAAGAATGTTAAAGACGGAAAACAAAGAAGACGCGGAGTATCTTAAAAAATCTTCCGAAATGTATAATATGGCAATAGATAAACTTTTAAATATTAAAACTCCGGAAGACTTGACTCTTGTTCATTTAGATATCGTAAACGGTTATAATATTATAAGCAACGCTTTGAGCGATATGAGTTTGACTTTTGATGACCCGATTCGCGGTATGAATGGATTTGCCGTTTATATTGCCGTGATTGACGCTCAAATAGATTTCTTTAAAGAAATTAAAAATTATTTTATGGAAAATAAAATAATTTTTAAAACTGAAGAAGTTGGGTATTTGTGGCATATTATTTAATAAAAAATGAGTAAAAATATTTTCAAAAAAATATTACCAAGCATAATAATAGCGGTTGTTACCTCTATAATTTTTAGTCCATTAAGTATTAATCACGCCATCGCGCAGACAAGTGGAATTAATCCAAGTCTCATTAACCCTCTGTTGTCAAACAATACGACTCAAATTAATCAAATAAAAGCAAAAACAGCTGGGATTTTGAATATCGGTTCGCTTGGAAATAATATGGTCCCAACAGATGACAGGAAATCCAATCAAAAAGAAAGAACTCTTGATTCAATTTGGATGCTTATGGCAAAAACCACTATTAGAGGCATTACAGCAAGTATGGTTAATTGGATAAATTCGGGCTTTCAAGGAGGTCCCGCTTATGTTACCGACATTAACGGACTTCTTTTGGATATAGCGGACGCCACAACAGCGAATTTTATAGAAGGCACGGCTCTTGAAGCGCTTTGCAGTCCGTGGAAAATGAATATAAAAATCGCGCTTTCTCTTCCGAGCAATAGATTTGAAGAAGATGTAAGATGCACGCTTTCCGATATAGTCGCAAATATGGACGATTTTATAAATGGCGACTTTTCTCAAGGCGGTTGGGCAGGTTGGTTTGAGCTTACAACAAGAAATAATCCTTATAATAATTATTTGGCGTCCGCATCGGAGCTTGAAGCGAGAATTGACAACGCGCAAGGAGAAGAGATGAAACTTTTAGATTGGGGAAATGGATTTTTGTCATATAAAGAATGTGAAGAATTACCAGACGGTTCTACTGGACGGCCTCGTTGTAAAATAGTAACGCCAGGAAGTGTTATAGAAGGTCAGCTTGTTAATATCTTAGGAGACGGTGTAAGACAACTTGAGCTCGCGGATGAGTTTAATGAAGTCGTGAACGCTCTCACATCGCAACTTATTGTAACGGTATTTAGCAGTGTTAATGGCGGATTGCGCGGTTTAAGCAACGCCTCAAGAGGAAAATCTTCATATACAAGCCGTCTTTTAACCACGGAAGACTCAAGCGCGATACAAAATGTAATAGCAAGTTCAGAAATTGAATTTGGCAGGGTGCTAAATGAAGAATTGATTTATTTAACATCTAAACAGGGGTCGCTTGAAAACGTGAAAGAAACCGAAACGCAATTGTTAGGTTTAATTCAATGTTATGAAGGCAAAATCGCGGATAAAAATTTAGAATTGACAAATGATGAAAAAGCGACAGCTTCTCAAAGAATAAACAACGCTTCTTCCACAATAGACGCGTTTATCACTCCGCGTAAAAATATTCTTATTTCTGAAATAAACACGCAAAGCGCCAATATAATAAAACTAGATTCTTTGCTTACCGACATACAGAAAGCGGTAAATCCGTATCAATTGCAAGTTCCCACGAATGAATTGGAGAATATGCGAAGACAAAATATTTTAAGAGGAGATGATACTTTTTTTGCCGAGCAAGAAAGAATGGCCATTGCGGAAGAGATGAATTCGCTTAACCCGGCAATAAATGGGCAAATTAAAGAATGTCAGGAATTTCCGCCACCGTCGCAACAGCAGAATTCGTAAAGATTTGCGGAAAAGGTATGTCCTTGAGGAGGAACAGAGTGATAGGATAGGTTAGACCTTTAGGAGCAAATGAAAAAATAAAATGCAAACAACAACATTCAAAAAAATACTTCCGTTAATCCTGATAATTGCAGTTCTCGCAACAGGAATTTTTGGCGTGTTTGATGTAAAAATAGCTTTCGCTCTTGGTAGAGGCACTGGTGGCACTGGTCCTGGAACACAAACAAGTACAAGTAATCGAGTAATACTTGGTCCAGGTCCAGACGGTAGAGCAGTTGGAAGTAAAACTGATATAATTAATCCGAGACTTAATAGAATTGAAACCGCAGGAGCGCCGGGGTCAGGGACATATAATAATCGCGCGGGTACTATGACCGGTACTGGCCTCGCAGATGGAAAAAAATTTGAAAAAGAACAAGAAAGAATACGATTAGAGAGAGAAGAAGCTGCAAGAAAAAGTGATTCTGGAACAGGTTGTAATATTTTCTGGGACTTTAATTTGTATAATTGCATAAGATCAATATCTGCAAATGTTGTGGAAATTGTTCTTGAATTTTTTGGGTTCATTGTTGGCATAAGTGGAAGTATTCTTAATGTTGCTGTTGAAAAGACCGTGTTGAAGATGGGTGACGGTGTAAAAAAGATAGGAGCGGTTGAAAAAGGGTGGGAAGTATTTAGGGACCTATCAAACATTGTAATAATCTTCGCACTGCTTGTCGTGGGGATGGCTACTATTTTAAGAATTGAATCGTATGGAATAAAGAAACTTTTAGCTACACTTGTTGCTGTTGCGCTTCTTATAAACTTCAGTCTATTTTTCACAAGTGTTGTTATTGACTCAAGTAATCTTCTTGCGTTGCAGTTTTATAATAAAATTGTTAAAAGTTCGCAAGCTCATAAAAAAGGCTCATTAATCACCGGATGGAGCGGTTTAAGCGATTCTTATATGCAAGCGCTCGGACTATCAACTTTATATTCCAAAAAAGATTTTAGCGATTTAGCAAGAACTAATTTAAACTTCACGCAGATATTTTTAGTTGGAGTTTTCGGTTCAGTATTATTTCTTGTTGCCTCCTTCTCATTTCTTGCGGGAGCATTTTTACTTATTTCGCGTTATGTTGTACTTATATTCTTAATGATACTCTCGCCGTTAGCATTTGTTGGAATGATCCTTCCCGCAACAAGTAGTTATACAAAAATGTGGATGAATACGCTGTTTAAATATGCATTATTTGCTCCAATTTACCTTCTTCTTACATGGTTTGTTATAGAGGTTATAAATTCAGAAACATTTAGAAAATCAATAGGAGTATTCAACGATGAAAAAGATAAGTTTGTTAATCTTACAGATCATACAACATTTATTGAAACCATACCCCTTGTTCTCAATTTTATTATTGTCATTTTCTTCATCATAGCATCTCTCATTATTGCGCAACAAATGGGAATAAAAGGTTCTGCTACTGTTATGAAATTGGGCAAATCCGCTCGCCAATGGGGACAGGGAGTTTTGGGTAAAGGAGCATTATATGCTCCTAGGAGAGTCGGAAGATACGCGCAACTTCAAGCAGGCGCAGTCGCAGAGAAGTTGCAAGAAGGCAAGGGTGGTTTTGCAAAGACATTACGAAAAATTCCCGGTGTTGTGGGTGTTGCTGGTATGTTTGGCGCCGCTGGACGAGCAATCGTTGATAAACGGGAAGAGCTTCAAAAAGACCAAAGCACAGATTCTCTTAAAAATAAATTAGATATGATAACAACATCTGTGGCTGACAAGAGAGCCATATCAAAAATTCTCTTTTCTCGTGAGCAGGGCGATCCTGAAAAGCAAGCGAAGATATTTAATAAAATGTCAACGGAACAAAAGAAAGATGCATTTAAAGAATTGTCCGCGAAAAATCGCGCCGCTATTATGCCTTACATAAGCACGATAGACATGGGTGTTGTGATGAAGGGGCTTTCAACGGAAGAGCAAGATAAGACAAAAGACGCTGACACTGAATTTAAAGTAAAAGGTATTAACGAACGCATAAAGAATGCTCAAATAGGCAACCCAAAGGCGACACAAGCGCTTAAAGATACTTTTGGTAAGAAAGTAAGTTTGGACATTAAAGAAAAACTTTATAAAAAAATGTCTGAAAGAGGTCGTATTGATTTGAACTCTATATTGAATGACCCCGCGCTTAAGTCGGAGTTAAATAACGCTTTATCATCTGAAGATATGGATAAGACTGAAAAAATGGAAATAGAAATTGCCGATAAAAAAATTATTGAGAAAGTTAAAAAAGATCTCGCTTCGGCGATCAGTTCAAGCGCGCCTGCCGCAATTAAATTAATTATGGATAACATTCAATCTAAACATATAAAAGATATAAATCCTGCCGATATGTCCAATCCATTGGTCGCAATGCATATTAGCAATGGAGATATACTCAATGAAATACATAAGACAGGCGCGTACACAAAAGCTCAAAAAGAAACAATAAAAGCGAAAGTAAATCAAAACAATCCATTTTGGAAGACTGAGGCGGGTAAATTATGGGGCGCGTAGACGAATAATGAACAAAAAAAGAAAATAATAACAGATGTTAACGAGTACACGGATGTTAATAAATACAAATAACTATGAGATATTCAAAAGATTTTTTAAATGAAAAATATAAACTTATACCGGAAGTCGTCAAAGACGCTATGGGTTCTGTTGACAGAGCAAATTTAATCAGGTCTATCGCGGAGAAATACAAACTTCATATAGACCAAACAGGACTTTTATTTGAAGAAATTATATATGTTACGCTTGGTGTTGAAAAAACAAGCGACTTTGTCAGGAATCTAAAAGTATATCTTCATATTTCAAAAAATAAAGTCAATGCTGTCGCGGGAGATGTAAACGAAAAGATATTTTTACCGATTAGAGAAGCTCTGAAAAAGGCGGTGGAGACACCTCCTGCCGAATTCGCGGATGACCTCATAACGGGACAAGCAGAAATCAAGAATCAAGAATTGGAAAAAACACAAACGCAAAAAGAAATCCATCACTCACCGTTAAATGAAAAAAACGAAAAGTTTCGCTTGGTAACAGGGTTACTAAGTGACGAATCGGAAGAAATTAAACAGCAGATTAGGGAACAACAAGCAGTTAAGTCGGTTATTCCTCCGCCACCGCAGAATCCTCCGACACAATCAGATGAACTGAAAAATCCTCATTTGGAAACAAGGTCTCCAAATGAGCAAAGGCCGAGTTTTGAGAATAAAAAACCATTCCGCATAGACCCGTATAGGGAGCCAATAGAATAAAACCTTTTAGGTTTTATTCTATTGGCGAATTATGAATTTATGAATAATTCTAAAATATGAGATTTCAAGTTCCACAATTTATTGAAGTAGAAGACAAGATTTTTGGGCCGTTAACCCTGAAGCAATTTGTTTATCTTGCTGGAGCGGGCGGAGTGCTGTTTATACTGCTAAAAATATTTCCTGTTATTGTCGCGGTATTTCTGGCAATCCCAATTGTCGCGCTTGCTGTTGCTCTGGCATTTTATAAAGTAAATGACAGGCCTTTCGTGTTTGCGTTGGAATCCGCGTTTAAATATTTGTTAAGCAATAGGTTATATATATGGAAAAGTAAAGATATTAATCAGATAATCGCGGAAAAAAACAAACTAAATGCTACTATAAACAGTACAGTAGGGTCACAGATT
>ERZ1292625.3598-Hain-H41-01um-R1-3598-length-12398-cov-4_pt1 | contig 12398 bp, 8 predicted proteins | sample MGYA00564400_ERZ1292625 | MGnify/ENA primary metagenome ERZ1292625 (study PRJEB36523, sample SAMEA6512639) | groundwater metagenome | collected 2019-01-08 | study: AquaDiva: Metagenomics assemblies of 32 groundwater samples
TTTTACTGACCCGGCTGCAACGCTACGCGTAGCATTGCGGGCAGGTCAAGGGAATTATCTGCTAAGAAACAAAGCCGCGATCGCCAAAATAAGGAAAACCGCCGACAAGAAAATTGAAAAGTAAACCAAAAATTTTTCAAAGCCACGCTTGCTGTAATATCCTCCGAAGTCTCCCCCAAAAGTCGAAGAAAGACCGGCACCCCGATTCTGCAGAAGAATCGAAATGGCGAGGAGGATGGCGACGACGATTTCTATTATGTTTATTGTTTTGAGCATTTGGCTAATCGTTTTGTTTGCTAAGATGGGTCACTAAATTGTTTATCAGGCTGATGATAATGATTCCCCAAAAAGCCGCGCCAAGGCTCTGGATATGAAGAGTGGAGAGAAAACTGGCTGCCAGGTATAATAGGAATATGTTGATCACTATGCTGAAAAGTCCCAAGGTCAGGAAAATTATCGGAAAGGAAATTAGCTTCAAAATCGGTCCGACCAAGCCATTAACTATTCCCAAAACAGCTCCAGCGATGAAAAGTTCAACATAGGTGCCGGTAAAAACGAAGCCCGGAATAAGCCGGTTAGCGGCCCAAATAGCCGCGGAATTGGCCAAAATTCGGATTATGAGGCTCATAAACTTATGGATAAAACTTATATTAGCTTATCAGCTATTGCCGATTTGGTCAACCCGGTAGTAGATTTTCGGCTTTTATATTTTCAGTCCCGCCACGGCGGGACGGCCGAAAATTCACTACGGGGTCAATAGCGGGTCTTTCACTTTTTATTTTAGTGTGTTTTAATTATATACAGCATGGTAATAAAAGTAAACGACATTTTATGCCCAAAAATAATCAGAAACAAAAAAAGAGCAATTGGTACGCGGTAATTATGGCGGGAGGAACCGGCACGCGCCTTTGGCCATTGAGCCGGCGCGACATGCCCAAGCAGTTCCAAAAACTGACTTCTTCGAGAACGATGATCCAGGAGACTTACGGTCGGGTGTCCAAAGTAGTCCCGAGGAAGAATATAATGGTTTCGACAACGGAAAAATACAAAAAGCTGGCTTTGAAACAGTTGCCCCAGATAAAAAAAGGACAACTGATTATTGAAACGGCCGCGCGCGGAACGGCTCCAGCCATCGCATTGGTCTCGAAATATATTTATAATTCCAATCCTGCGGCTATTATTGCGACGATTCCATCGGATCATGCCATCAAAAATGAAAAAGAATTTGTGATTTCCGTTTCAGCAGCTCTCGAAACAGCGCAAAATCACAGCGACAAACTGATAACCGTGGGAATAAACCCGACTTTTGCCGACACCGGATTAGGCTACATTAAAATGGGAAAAGAATTTTCCAACTCAGGTAAAAAAAGGATTTTTTATGCCGATGCTTTTATTGAAAAACCGGACCGAAAAACGGCCGAAAAATATCTGACTGGCTGGGAATATCTCTGGAATGCCGGCTACTTCATTTTTTCCGCCGAAGAATTTTTGAAATGGACCAAAGATTTGACGCCGGATATTTTTCAGGCTTTGCAAAAAATGGGAAAAGATCGAAAAAATTCTGATAGAATTTACAATGGTCTGAAAGCGAGACCAGTCGAACCAGCCATCGTGGAAAAATTAGGGAAAAATGACCGCTTGGTCGTCCCTTCGGAACTGGACTGGAGCGATGTCGGAAATTGGGGAGCTCTTTTTGATTTTTTTAAAGGGAACCTAGGCAAATCGGTGGTGGCCAAAGGCAAGCATGTGGATGTGAACAGCAAGAACTGCTTTATTCATGCCTCAGACAAGCTGGTGGCCACGATCGGTCTCAAAGACATTATTATTGTTGAGACCGACGATGCCATTTTGGTAGTTGACCGGAAAAATGTCGGTGATGTGAAAAAGATCATTGAAAAGCTTACTGAGAGGGGAAAGCAAGCATACTTATAAGTTGAAAGTTTATAAGGTCCATAAAGTTCACAGTCTTTTTCGGGCAGACAAACTGCCCTTTTATTTTGGACATTTTTGCATTAGAGTTGTAGTATATGCTGATATGCCCGGTAGTGAAATTTTGACCAATTTTCTCCGGGAGAAAATTTAGTAAATAAATAAGTCAAAATTCTACTACCGGGTATGGGAAAGTTTAAAATAAATTCAAAATTTAAACCAGACGGAGATCAACCGAAGGCCATAGATAAGTTGGTCAAAGGTATAAAATCCGGGCAAAAATTCCAGACGCTTTTAGGCGTGACGGGATCGGGCAAAACTTTCACCATCGCCAATGTGATCGAAAAAGTCCAGAAGCCAACCTTGGTCATCGCGCCCAACAAGACTCTGGCGGCGCAATTGGCGCAAGAGTTCCGGACCTTTTTCCCCAAAAATGCTGTGGAATATTTCGTTTCTTATTATGACTATTACCAGCCGGAGGCCTACATCGCCTCGAGCGACACTTACATTGAAAAGGAAGCGCAGATCAATGAAGAGATTGACCGGCTGCGGCATGCGTCCACGGCCGCTTTGCTTTCCAGAAAGGACACTATCATCGTCGCCTCCGTTTCCTGCATTTACGGTTTGGGATCGCCGGAATATTACCGCGATATCACGCTAGAAATAAAACTAGGGGAAACAATTGACCGTGCCTCCATTATAAAAGAATTGATCGAGATGCAGTATAAAAGAAGCGATGTTTTGACGCGTGGAAAATTTCGCGTAACTGGCGAAACGTTGGAAATAATGCCGCCGGGGCGGGAAATTGTAACTAGGATTGAGATTTCCGGCGAGCGAGTCGCTAAGATTTTTGAGTATGATTTTTTGACTGGCGAAGAGTTGGGTAAACTTGAAAAAGCAGTAATTTATCCAGCCAAACATTTTGTGGTGCCGGAACCAATGATGGAAAGCGCGCTCCAAGAAATAGAAAAAGAAATAAAGGAGCGGGTGAAGTGGCTCCGGGAAAATAAAAAACTTTTGGAAGCGGAAAGGCTGGAAAGAAGGACCAAACAGGATCTGGAAATGATGAAAGAGATCGGCTATTGCAACGGAATTGAAAATTATTCCAGGTTTTTAACCGGTCGGAAAGCCGGTGAAGCGCCTTACACACTCATTGATTATTTTCCCGAAGATTTTTTAATGGTGCTTGACGAATCGCATGTAACGGTACCCCAGCTCAATGGGATGTTTAACGGCGATTATTCACGGAAAAATTCTTTGGTAGAAAACGGATTCCGTTTGCCGAGCGCTTTTGATAACCGGCCGCTCAAGTTTAGCGAATTTGAGAAGAAAATAAATCAACTGATCTTTACTTCGGCCACGCCGGCAGCTTATGAACTGAGAAAATCAAAAAATATCCCCTTCTCCCGTCGGGAGAAGGTGGCCGAAGGCCGGATGAGGGGAAAAATAGAATTATTGCCCTCTCCCCCAGCCCCTCTCCCAGAGGGAGAGGGGGGCTTTGGTGTTGTGGAACAAATTATTCGGCCAACCGGCCTGGTTGATCCGGAACTGGCCATCAAGTCTGCCAAAGGGCAAGTCAAGGATGTACTAAAAGAAATTGAAAAAGTGGTAGCCAAAAAAGAAAGAGTGCTCATCACGACGCTGACCAAAAAAATGGCCGAAGATCTGGCGGAATTTTTGAAAGAAAATAAAATAAAATCAGAATATCTTCACTCCAATGTGGAAACTTTGGATCGCATCCGGATTCTGGAAAAATTGCGGCGGGGAGAAATTGATGTGCTGGTCGGGGTGAATCTTTTGCGGGAAGGTTTGGATCTGCCGGAAGTATCGCTCGTCGCGATTTTAGACGCGGACAAAGAAGGCTTTTTGCGGAGTGACACCTCGCTCATCCAGACCATCGGTCGGGCGGCTCGGAATGTATCGGGGCGGGTTATTCTTTATGCCGACCAGATTACGGGTTCGATGAAGCGGGCAATCGGCGAAACTAATCGGCGCCGGAAAAAGCAACTGGAGTATAACAAAAAACACCACATCACGCCGACCACTATCAAGAAAAAAATAAAGTCCATCGTGGATCACGAGCTCAAGCCGGAAATCACGAGGGATTTCACGCATCTGGAATCGCTGGAAGACATGATGGGATATATAAAAATTCGGGAAAAAGAAATGAAAGACGCGGCCCGGAATTTGGAATTTGAAAGAGCGGCCATCATTCGGGATGAAATTACGGAATTGCGAAGACTGCAAATCGGGGCTTGACCCCGTAGTGAATTTTCGGCCGTCCCTCCTTGGCGGGACCAACACATAAGTGCTAAAAGATAAGATTATAGTTTAGGTGATTTGATTAGACTAAGCTTAGCATTTATTATTGGAAAAGCCGAAAATCTACTACAGGGTTGACATTTTCGGCAATTTGAGCGATAGTGTTTTGATTAGTCAATACGGTTGTTTAAAAATTCCAGGGGAGGAAAGAATCATGAAAAAAAAGGTCACGGCCTGTCCGCTCTTGATAGAGCGTAGAAAAAAGGCGCTAGAGAAACTTCTGAGAGACAATGCTTATCAGAACGCAGAAATTGTTAAAACAGATCTGATCAGAGGCACAGCGCGAGTGGCTTTCGATGTGTCGCTCGTGTCTGAGCTGGAGAAGAATGGGTAATAAAGTGTATCTAAAAAAGGGGGTGTAGCATGATCAAGGCGGCACAGGAGGCGGGAGTCGGCACTTTCCTTGGGATATTAATTTGGGGGGCGCTGATGCAGTTGGCAGCCTATTTTAACCTCAAATGGGCTTTCTGGATTCTCATCGTAGCGTTGGCAATCGGAGTTGTGTGGGCCATGCTTTACTGGCCTTGGCCCCGAACAACTCGGACAACCCAAAAAGAGGAATGATCGTAAAGCCGGCAAGGGGCAGTGACCCCGCGCCGGTTTTTTTATGGACAGAATTGACCCCGTAGTGAATTTTCGGCCGTTCGGCTACGCCGAACTGAGAATGAAAAGCCGAAAATCTACTACAGGGTTGATTTAATTTTTGGATTGTAGTAATATCTAGAGAACTTAATATAGCAGTACCCTTAAACGGGGAAGTTTTTGCATTTTATGGACCCCCACCTTTCACGAAAGGCGGGGCAGGTAAAATAATCATGGATAAGATAATAATCAAGGGAGCCCGAGAACATAATCTCAAAAATATTGATCTCGAACTGCCACGGGATAAGTTTATCGTTTTCACGGGAATCTCCGGTTCGGGAAAATCAACCTTGGCTTTTGATACGATTTTTGCCGAAGGCCAGAGAAGGTATTTGGAAAGCCTTTCCAGCTATGCCCGGCAGTTTTTGGGGCGGATGGACAAGCCGGACGTGGACTATATAGAAGGTTTGTCCCCGGCCATTTCCATTGACCAAAAAGCGTCTTCGCACAATCCGCGTTCAACGGTCGGTACGGTGACGGAAATTCATGACTATCTGCGTTTGCTCTATGCCAAGATTGGCATTCCACATTGTCCAGTTTGCGGAAAAGAAATTTCCAAATTATCGGTGGATGAAATTGTGGACAAAGTCATGGACATCGGCGAGGCGAAGGAAATTGAGATTCTGGCGCCTGTAGTGCGGGGCCGAAAAGGCGAATATTCCACCTTGCTTTTGGATATGTACCGGCGCGGTTTTTCCAAAGCTTATATCAACGGAAAAAAATATGAACTTGATCCAAAATTAAAATTAGACCTGGCGCGTTACAAAAAACATAATATCGACATCGTAGCGGATAAGGTAGTCATAAGCGCTGGAAATATTTCCCGGATTTTTGAAGATGTGGAAAAAGCGCTGAAGTTGGCCAACGGAATAGTTAAAATAAAATTTTCCAAAAAAGAAATTATTTACAATCAAAAACTAGCCTGTCCAATCCATGAAATTGAATTTCCGGAAATGGAGCCCAGACTCTTTTCTTTTAACAGCCCGTATGGAGCCTGCCCCGTCTGCGAAGGACTGGGCACGAAAAAAGAAATCGATCCGGATCTGGTGATTCCCGACAAGAATAAAACCATTTCTGAAGGCGCGGTCATACCTTGGAGTTACAAAAAAAATAATTATTATGGCGCGATTTTGCGGGCGGTGACCAATTATTATCACATACCGGACAATGTCCGCATCCGGGATCTGTCAGAACGGCAGTATAATATTTTAGTATACGGAACAGATGAACCGCCTGCCCGCAATGCTTCGCATAGCGAAGCGGGCGGGGACGACATTCCGGTGAGTCTGCGCTCTAAAACCGGCGCTACCTGGCGATTTAATATCGAGTGGAGCGGGATAGTCGGATTTTTAGCTAACCGCTATTTTAAGACAGAATCAGACGCGGTGCGGGAAGGCATTGAAAAATATATGTCGCAAAATCCCTGTTCAGTTTGCCAGGGCTCGCGCTACAAACCGGAAACTCTTTTGGTGACGGCGGGAGAAAGGAACATAAACGAAATATCAATAATCAGCGTGGCGGAAACTTTGAAATTTTTTGAAAATCTCAGATTAAGCGAGAGAGAAAAGTTAGTAGCTGGGCGCATCTTGAAAGAAGTCCAAAACCGTTTGGGATTTTTGGATAATGTGGGTCTCGGATATCTGACTTTAGCGCGCGCGGCTTTCAGTCTGGCCGGCGGAGAAACCCAAAGAATTCGGTTAGCATCGCAAATCGGATCACAACTGGTGGGTGTTTTATATATTCTGGATGAACCGTCAGTAGGACTTCATTCACGGGATAATGCGAAACTCCTGGAAACGCTTTTGAAGTTGCGTGACATCGGAAACACTTTGATAGTAATCGAGCACGATGAGGAGACAATGCGCGCAGCCGACTTCCTGGTGGATATCGGACCTGGAGCCGGGAAACTTGGTGGGGAAATTGTGGCGATTGGAACTCCGGAAGAAGTTATTAAAAACAAAAAATCACTGACGGCCAGATACTTGAGGAGAGAGCTGGAAATAGCGGTTCCGAAATTCAGGCGGCCCATTAAGAACAAGAAATGGCTGACAGTTCGGGGAGCCAGCCAGCATAATCTGAAAAATATCACGGTGGAATTTCCGTTGAAAGTTCTCACCGCGGTGACGGGCGTTTCCGGGTCGGGAAAATCGACACTGGTCGAAGATATTTTATATAAATCCCTTTCTTCCAAATTGATGCGGTCCCTGGAACGTCCAGGGCGGCACAAAGAAATCATCGGCGCGCAGTATCTGGATAAAGTTATCCTGATCGATCAGTCGCCCATCGGCCGGACGCCGCGTTCCAATCCGGCGACTTATACCGGCTTGTTTACTCCCATCAGAGAGTTATTCGCGGCGACTAAAGACGCGAAAGCTAAAGGATATCTGCCGGGAAGATTTTCTTTCAATGTGCCAGGAGGCAGGTGCGACAATTGTAACGGAGACGGATTTTTACGGATTGAAATGCAGTTTATGCCGGATGTCTATCTTCCTTGCGATGTGTGCAAAGGAAAAAGATATAATCGGGAAACTCTAGATGTAAGATATAAAGGGAGAAATATTGCGGAAATTTTGGAAATGACGGTCGGCGAGGCGGCGGAATTTTTTCAAAATTTTCTGGAGATTCACGATAAATTGAAGGTGCTTGAAGAAGTCGGACTAGGCTACATCCATTTAGGGCAATCGGCCACCACTCTTTCAGGCGGCGAAGCCCAAAGGATAAAATTGGCTACTGAATTGTCGAGGCGCGCGACCGGTGATACGCTCTATATTTTAGATGAGCCGACGACGGGATTGCATTTTGACGACATAAAAAAATTACTGGGCGTCTTGAATCAGTTGGTGGATGCCGGCAATACGGTTGTGATCATTGAACATAATTTGGATGTCATCAAAACGGCCGATTGGATCATTGATCTCGGTCCGGAAGGCGGAGATGCCGGCGGCCGGGTGGTTGTTACCGGCGAGCCGGAAGAAGTTATCAAATATCATAAAGAAAGTTATACAGCTAAATATTTGCGGGAAGTTTTAAAAAGATAATATGAAAGTGTCAGCCATAAAAAACAAAATATCAAAACTTGTACAAACTCCAGGCGTTTATATTTTTAAAAATAAAAATGGGGATATTCTTTACATTGGCAAGGCGACGAACCTCAGCTCGCGTGTAAGCTCGTATTTTGCCCTCTCCCCCAGCCCCTCTCCCAAAGGGCGAGGGGGGATTTTTTCCCGACCGATTAAGGCAATGATACACGAAGTAGCGGATATAAAAACACTGGAAATGGACTCTGTGCTGGAAGCTTTGATTTTGGAATCCAATCTGATTAAAAAATACCAGCCGAAATATAATGCGATGGGGAAGGATGATAAGTCTTTCTCGTATTTTGTTATTACCAAAGAGAGGTTTCCGAGAGTGATGATTTTGCGAGAAACGGAACTTTTCCCTCACCCGGCCTCCGGCCACCCTCTCCCAAAATTGGGAGAGGGGGTGGGGGTGATGGTCGGCAAAACTTTTGGTCCTTATGCTTCCAAAAAACAAATGAAAATCGCGCTGAAGATAATCCGCAAGATTTTTCCGTTTCATTCTAACAAACAACAGACGGAAAAAGGCTGCCTTGATTTTCAAATCGGGAGCTGCCCTGGTCCATATGCCGGAGCGATAACCTCTGAAGATTACAAAAAAAATATCCGCGGCATAATAATGATTTTGGAAGGAAAGAAAAAGAATTTGGTAAAAAAAATGGAAAAAGAAATGAAGGGGTTTTCTAAAACACACGAATATGAAAAAGCCGGTGAATTAAGAAATAAGATATTTGCATTAAAACATATTCAAGATGTGGCGCTGATTTCGGAAAATCAACCTCTCTCCCAGCCTCTCTCCTTATCTAAGGAGAGAGGGGGTGCGGAAAAGTCTTTTCGTATTGAAGCATATGACATATCCAATATTTCCGGTCAATACGCGGTTGGTTCGATGGTAGTTTTTTCTGGAACCGAGCCAGACAAGTCGCAATATAGGAAATTTAAAATAAAAACCATAAAAGGCGCGGATGATGTTGGCATGATGCGGGAAGTTCTGTTACGGAGATTTAAAAACGACTGGTCGCAGCCCGATCTGATATTTTTGGATGGGGGGAAAGGGCATCTCAACATGGGTGAAAAACTGCTGCTGGAATTAGGAATGAAAATCCCTGTTGTAGCGGTGGCAAAAGGACCAACCAGAAAAATTTCTAATTTCTCCCCCTACGGGGGATCTCCCGAAGAGAGACAATTTCTAATTTCTAATCAAATCCCCCGTCTGCAAAAGCCTGGCACTGGCGGGCAGGCAATGTCTAAAATACCAAAAGAAATTTTAAATATTATTCAGAATAAAAATCTGGTAAAGCGGATTATGGATGAGGCGCATCGGTTCGCGATCGGGTATCATAAAAAATTACGGCGCCGAAATATGTTGGCGTAAAAGACTTTATTTAAAGCCCAGCTACCAGCCTTAGATAGACTATTTTTGTGTCTAGACGCAGGGCTTTACAAAACCCCAAAAACCCTCTAAAATTCCTAACTAGCGGTTTGATTTTTATTTTTTTGAAAGAATGGCTAACGGTGTATCAAAAAAAAGAGACAAAATTATAATAAGAGGAGCGCGCATCAATAATTTGAAAAATATTGATGTTGACATACCACGCGACAAATTAGTTGTCATCACCGGCCTTTCCGGCTCCGGAAAATCCTCTTTGGCTTTCGATGTTGTTTACGCCGAAGGGAACCGGCGGTATCTGGAAGGAATGTCAAGCTATGCCCGGCAATTTTTGGATGTCGGAGCGAAACCCGATGTGGACAAGATTGAAAATCTTAGCCCGACTATTTCTATCGATCAGCGAAGCTTGAGCCGGAGCTCCCGTTCCACCGTCGGAACCTTAACGGAAATCTATGACTACCTCCGCATTTTGTTTGCTAAAATCGGAACGCCTCATTGTCCGAAGTGCGGAACGTCCATGTTGCGTAAAGACCGGCAGGAAATTCTGGATGAACTTTTTGCATTGCCGGACAATACGCAAATAGCTATTTTGGCCAAAGTCAAGGAAAACGGGAAAAACTCCAAAGAAATTCTAAGGAGCATAATGCAGCTTGGATTTGCTCGTGTCAGGTTCAATGGGAAAATAATGCTGGTGGCGGAAGCCGCGCTGATTGCCAGCGAAAGTATAGATAGCAGTATTGATGTTGTGGTTGACCGTCTGACACTGAAGCAAAAGCAGCCGGACAAAGAAAGAATCATGGACTCTATTGAAACAGCACTCAAGATCGGCTGGGGAACGCTGATTATTTCGGTGGACAACACCGCTGACCGCTTTTACAATAAAGATTTCATCTGCCATCTTTGCCAAACGAGAGTGAATGAAATAACGCCCCACCACTTTTCATTTAATAATCCGGAAGGAGCTTGCGCGCATTGCGCGGGACTCGGCGTCGTCAGGGAGGTTGACGCGGATTTGGTAATGCCGAATAAAAATCTAACGCTGGAGGAAGGAGCAATTCTTCCGTGGAGCAAATCCAACGGACGGATGGGCGGTCAGGGGAATTATATAAAAATCTTAAAAGCGCTCGGGGGAAAATACGGATTTTCCACGGAAGTGCCGGTAAAAAAAATAAGCCAAGAAGCTTTGCGGATAATTTTTTACGGTTCGGGAAAAGACGAGATAATTCTCAAACAGCAAGATACCCTAGGCGGCGTAAAAGAAGTCAGAACTTTTTTTGAAGGCATAGTTCCGATGTTGAAAAGAAAATATGCTGAAGCGGCTTCCGATTACGCCAGAAGCGATTTGGAAAAGTATCTGCTGGAAAAAACCTGTCCAGTTTGCAGGGGCAAGCGGCTGAAAGACGAGTATTTGTCAGTTTTAATTAACGGCCAGTCAATTGATGACGTGGTAAATTTGGATTTGGTCAGATTTGAAGAATTTTTGGACAGTTTAAAGGACATGGCAGATGTTTCAAAAAAAGAGATAGCGCTGCCATTGCTGAAAGAAATGATCCAAAAAAACGGCGCGCTTAAAAATGTCGGCTTGGAATATCTTTCTCTTTCTCGCGGGGCCAATTCAATTTCCGGCGGGGAAGCGCAAAGAATTCGATTGGCGACGCAAATCGGGTCGGAACTCATGGGCATCACTTATATATTGGACGAGCCTTCTATCGGACTGCACAATCGTGATACGGAAAAACTCATCAAGACGATGCAAGTGCTGAAAGAGGGCGGTAATTCTTTGCTTGTAGTGGAACACGACGAAGACATTATTCGGAAAGCCGATTGGATAATTGACATGGGACCGGGAGCGGGCGAAGAAGGCGGGGAAATAATTTTTGAAGGTGATCTAAGAAGCCTTTTGAAGTCCAACACCGCGACGGCCCAGTATTTGATGGGCAGGAAAAAGATTGTGGAAAAAAATGCTTACCGCAAGGGCAACAAAAAATTTCTTGAAATTTTAGGCGCTCGGGAGCATAACTTGAAAAATATTGACGTAAAAATACCCCTGGGGAAATTTGTTTCAATTACCGGAGTGTCCGGTTCTGGAAAATCCACCTTGGTTTCTGATATTTTAGCCAAGGCGCTAAGTAAATATTTTTTCAATGCCAAGGAATGTCCGGGCAAACACGGAAAAATAAAGGGCCTGGAGCATATTGACAAGGTTATTAACATAAATCAGGCTCCCATCGGAAGAACCCCGCGGTCTAACGCGGCTACTTATACTGGAGTTTTTTCCCTCATCCGCGATCTTTTCGCTTTAACAGAAGAAGCTAAAAACAGAGGATATTTTCCTAGCCGGTTCAGTTTCAATATGAAAGGCGGACGTTGCGAAGTTTGCCAAGGCGATGGAACGAAAAAAATAGAGATGTATCTTTTGCCGGATATGTATGTAAAATGCGAAGCTTGCAACGGTACCCGTTATAACCAAAGAACACTGGATATAGAATATCAAGGAGTAAACATCGCAGAAGTTTTAGATATGAGCGTTTCTTACGCCCTTAAATTTTTCAAAAAATCGGCTTTAATAACAGAAAAGCTGCAAACCTTGGAGGATGTGGGACTGGGCTATCTGCGCCTGGGACAGAGCGCCACAAATCTTTCCGGCGGTGAGGCGCAGAGAATAAAGCTGGCCACAGAACTGGCCAGAAAATCCACCGGGCAAACCCTCTATATATTGGATGAGCCGACCATCGGTCTTCATTTTGATGATGTAAAGAAGCTGTTGCAGGTTTTGGACGCCTTGGTTGATAAAGGCAACACCGTATTAGTGGTGGAACATAACATGAATATCATTAAGAATTCCGATTGGGTAATCGATCTCGGTCCGGAAGGTGGCAACAAAGGGGGGGAAATTGTTTATATCGGGACGCCTGACAAACTAAAAAAAGCCAAGCGGAGCTGGACAGGGAAGTACCTTTAAAAGTTTGAAAAATTTTCAAACTTTTCTAATTTCTAATTTCTCACTGCTCACTTCTTATCATGTCTGCCGCCGTTCA
>ERZ1292625.2530-Hain-H41-01um-R1-2530-length-16675-cov-14_pt1 | contig 12392 bp, 8 predicted proteins | sample MGYA00564400_ERZ1292625 | MGnify/ENA primary metagenome ERZ1292625 (study PRJEB36523, sample SAMEA6512639) | groundwater metagenome | collected 2019-01-08 | study: AquaDiva: Metagenomics assemblies of 32 groundwater samples
TGCGCGGAGTGACGATCGCGGTCAACATTTGCGAAGACATCTGGTTTCCCGATGGGCCGATCCGCTTACAGGCTGCGGCTGAGGCCGAGGTGATCGTGAACATCAATGCCTCGCCGTTCCACATCGGGAAGAGTCGGATGCGAGAACAGATGCTGGCGACGAGGGCGCGGGAGAATGGGGTCATCCTCACCTATACGAATACGGTTGGCGGACAGGACGAGCTGGTGTTTGACGGGAATAGTGTGATCCTCGATCAGACCGGTGAGGTGATCGCTCGGGGCAAAGCCTTCGAGCAGGATTTGATCGTTGCGGATCTCAATGTGGATGCGGTGACGCGGAATCGCATGGCTCAGGGAAGAAAAAAGCGTTTCACGGTAGCGATGATGGAGGCCGTCGAGCGAGTCGCGGTCGCGACTGCCAAAGCCCCGGTGAAGCGACTGCGGGTTGTGCCTCAGCTGGAGGCTCCCTTAGGGGAACTTGAGGAGGTCTATCGTGCGCTAGTCGTCGGCGTGCGGGACTACGTGCAAAAAAATGGATTCAAGAAGGTGGTCATTGGCCTGAGCGGCGGCGTGGATAGTGCCTTGACGGCAGTGATCGCCGTCGACGCGCTTGGTCCGAAGAATGTGATGGGCATTTTCATGCCCTCGCCCTATACCTCATCGGAAAGCGGCGAAGATGTCCAAGATCTCACACGGCGATTGACGATCGACTATCGGACGATTCCGATCACGCCGACGTTTCAATCCTACCATGACGCACTCGCGGAGGAGTTTGCCGGCAAGCCGGTGGATACGACGGAGGAAAACCTCCAGGCACGCATTCGCGGCAACATTTTAATGGCCTTCTCCAATAAGTTTGGCCACCTCGTGTTGACCACCGGCAATAAGAGCGAAATGAGCGTGGGCTATGCAACTTTGTATGGCGACATGGCCGGTGGATTTGCCGTCATTAAAGATGTGCCGAAGACGATGGTCTATGACCTCTCCCGGCTTCGGAATGCAAGGGGGGCGACGCCAGTGATTCCCAAGCGCATCCTTGATCGCGCGCCGACGGCGGAATTGCGGCCGAATCAAAAGGACGAAGACAGCTTGCCGCCATATGCCGTCCTGGACCCCATTCTCAAGGCCTATGTGGAAGAGGATCGGTCCCTTGAAGAAATTGTGGCCAGGGGATGTGACCGTGCCACAGTGGCCAAGGTGATGGCGATGGTGGACCGAAGCGAGTACAAGCGTCGTCAGGCGCCGATCGGCATCAAGATTACACTCAGGGCGTTTGGGAAAGATCGGCGGATGCCGATCACGAACGGTTATCGAAACGTCTAGAGTCTCGCGATTGTCCCGCCTGTATAGGTGGGGCTCAGTTGACAGTGTCGAGGACGCCATGGTACAAAACCCAATCGTTTAGAGGGACAACGACGTTCCTCTGACGGCCGATTCAACTGTATGGCAAGGACAATGACGTCCTCCGGCCTCTTTCAAAGAAAGAGACCAGAGGGCGTTTTTTTTTGCCATGTCAATGCGTGGAGGATATGCACAACGGCGTGCGTGACGACGATGATGTCAAGGAAGCTGGTACGCGACCCATGGACCATCATCACAATCTGAAGGAGGAGATCGTCATGTACGTTGCCAAGTGGAAAGTGTTGCTCCTGGCCATAGGTCTGCTCACTACTATGCTAGTGGGTGGTCCCTCTGCCCGGGGAGAGGTCTCTGCTCCACCTGCACCGGCTTCTGCTGCGCAGCCGACCCTGGAAGACCGGCTGGATGCGCTGGAGAAAAAAACCGAACCGGCGTCGCTCTGGAAGACTATGGGGTTCAAAATAACCGGGTTTCTGGACGCAGCCTATACCCATAACTTCAATAACCCAAATTCGAATCTCAATCAACTTCATATCTTCGATACCAACGCGAATTCCTTCTCTCCGCACATGGTGCAATTCATGCTGGAGCGCCCCGCGGATGCCGCAGGGAGCGGGATGGACCGGCTCGGCTTCCGGACTAGGTTGAACTTCGGGGTGGATGCCAGGGTGACGAGAGCCCGCACGAATTTCGCGCCGGGCACTAGCAATAACGAACTCGATTTTCAAGAAGTCTACGGCGAGTACATCATTCCCATCGGCAGCGGCTTGAAGGTTCAAGCGGGGAAGATCAATACGCTGATCGGGTACGAGGTGATCAATGGTTTTGAGAACGCGAACTTTTCACGCAGCTTCATGTTCGGCCTGGGCCAGGCCTTTACGACGACCGGTATCCGGCTTACGTACACGTTCAATCCGATCGTGACCGCGTCAGTCGGGGTGGTCAACGGCTGGGATAATGTGGACGACAATAACAAGGGTAAAACCTTCGAGTGGTTAGTGGCACTGACGCCACATGAGAAGGTCGGGATCAGTTTCTACGGTTCCTACGGAGCGGAGCAATCAAACTGTCAAGGAAGTGGCGGGGGGTGTACGCCGTTTACGACGGGAAACGATCCCCGCGCGAAACGAACTGTCGTGGGATCGATCATCACGTTGAAACCGACTGACAAGGACACTGTCATTCTGGAGCCCTACTATGCGAACGAGGCCAATGCCAGCACGATCAGTCAATCACGGAATGCCCGATGGAACGGAATCGCCGGTTATCTCATCCATGACTTCGATGAGCAATGGAGTGCCCGTTTCCGCGGAGAAATCTTCGAGGATGCAGGAGGGGCGCGCACCTGTACGGGATTCTTCGGGTTCGCCGGAGGCACCAATACCTGTGCGGGGGCCACGGCCACGGCTGCGGCTGCGCCGGTCGCTCAAACGCTCTGGGAGAATACGTTCACGCTCCAATACAAACCGTTCCCCTCGCTGATCACGCGGGCGGAATTCCGGTATGACCATTCCGATAAGAATGTCTTTCTGTACGGAAGCCGGCCGGCCAACAACCAAGAAACCATGTCGTTCCAAGTCATTTACCTATTCTGAGCAAGGAGGAAGGAGGCAATGATGAAGCAACTATGCCGTCTCATGACCGCGATGCTGCCCGTCCTGGCCTGTCTTGCCCTGATGGCAGGGACGACGGAGGGGTTGGCCCAAGAGGTTGGTGTCCCGGCGGCGTCCGCGCCGGTTGCAGCTGCGCCCGAAGCTCCGGCGGCGGCGGTTCCGGCTCCGCCGAAGATCGATACCGGAGATACCACGTGGGTGCTGGTGTCGACCGCCTTGGTGTTGGCCATGACCGCCCCGGGGCTGGCCTTATTCTATGGAGGAATGGTTCGAGGGAAAAATGCGCTGGGCACCATCATGCAGAGCTTCATTATTCTCTGCCTGATCAGTGTTCAGTGGGTGCTCTGGGGGTATTCACTCGCGTTTGGGCCTGATAAGGGGCACGTGATCGGAGGACTCGAATGGTTGGGCCTGAACGGCGTGGGGCTTGAGCCCAATGCCGATTATGCGGCCACCATTCCGCATCAGGCGTTCATGATCTTTCAGATGATGTTCGCCGTCATCACGCCGGCGCTCATCACGGGCGCGTTCGCCGAGCGGATGAAGTTCAGTAGCTTTCTCGTCTTTACACTGCTCTGGTCGACGCTCATCTATGACCCGCTGGCCCATTGGGTGTGGGCGGTCGGCGGCTGGGTGCGAAACATGGGGGCGTTGGATTTTGCCGGTGGCACGGTCGTTCATATCAGTTCCGGAGCCTCCGCACTGGCCTGCGCCATCGTGCTACGGAAGCGGTTGGGCTATGGCAAAGAACATATGATGCCGCACAACCTGCCGATGACGGTCTTAGGCGCTTCACTGCTCTGGTTCGGGTGGTTCGGCTTCAATGCCGGCAGTGCGGTGGCCTCCGGGGCGTTGGCAACCAGCGCGTTTGTGGTGACCCATGTGGCGACGGCGACGGCGGCGCTGGCTTGGATGGCGGTGGAATGGATCTATCGTGGCAAGCCCACGGTACTTGGCGCGGCGAGCGGTGCTGTGGCAGGATTGGTCGCCATTACGCCGGCGTCCGGGTTTGTTGGTCCAATGCCGGCGGTGATCATCGGGCTGGTTGCAGGAGTGGTGTGCTATCTGGCCGTCCTCTGGAAGGCCAAGTGCGGGTACGATGACGCACTCGACGTCGTCGGGATCCATGGAGTCGGAGGCATCTGGGGCGCGCTGGCAACAGGGCTTTTTGCCTCGAAGGCCATCAACGCCGCGGGGGCGGACGGATTGTTCTATGGCAATCCGGCGCAGTTCGGTATTCAGGCCATGACCGTGTTGATTTCGGTGGGGTTTGCATTCGTGGGGACCTTCGTGATTCTGAAGCTTGTCGGAACCATGATGCCCTTGTGCGTGAAAGAAGAGGAAGAGCGAATGGGCTTAGATCTCAGTCAGCACGATGAGCGGGCCTATTCGTGATGCATTGAGCGACCGGAGAGAAGGAGGGAGCAGGTGACTGACCCGAACAATGAGCGTGACTGTACAAGCCGGCATGTGGGGTGCCACAGGATGGTCGCGCTGACCATTGCGGCCGTGATGTTGGGTGCCTTGGTATTGGGTGCCGGGTCAGTAGTCATCGCCCAGGACTCATCGGCAATCGCCGGTGGAGCCGCTCCTGTACTGAAAGTCGATACGGGAGACACGGCGTGGGTGCTCATGTCCTCCGCGCTGGTCTTGGCGATGACGATGCCGGGGCTGGCGTTATTCTATGGGGGGTTGGTCCGGAGCAAGAATATTTTGGGCACGATTATGCATAGCCTGATTATTCTGTGCTTGGTCAGCCTCATCTGGATTTTCTTTGGTTATAGCTTGGCCTTCGGTCCGGACAAGGGAGGCTTGATTGGAGGGTTGGACTGGATCGGACTCAGCGGCGTCGGAAGCGACCCGCATCCGGTGTATGGCCCGACGATTCCGCATCAAGTGTTCATGTTATTCCAACTGATGTTTGCCGCCATCACTCCGGCGCTGATTACGGGCGCGTTTGCGGAGCGCATGCGGTTTTCCGCGTTGCTGCTGTTTGCGGCGCTCTGGTCCGTGGTGATTTACGCGCCGGTCGCCCACTGGATTTGGGGTGGAGGCTGGCTGGGTAAGATGGGTGCGTTGGATTTTGCCGGAGGTGCCGTGGTGCACATCAGCTCCGGTGTCAGCGCATTGGTCTGTGCGATCGTACTTGGGAAACGGAAGGGGTATGGGACGGATTACATGGCGCCCCATAACCTTCCCTTTACGCTGTTGGGGACCGGCCTCTTATGGTTCGGCTGGTTCGGCTTCAATGCCGGCAGCGCATTGGGCGCCAACGGATTAGCCGGCAGTGCGTTTCTGGCCACGCATGCAGCGGGTGCGACCGGCGCGCTCGTGTGGATGTGCACGGAATGGATGCATCGGGGTAAGCCGACCGTCCTGGGTGTTGCGAGTGGAGCCGTGGCCGGGTTGGCAACGGTGACGCCGGGCGCCGGATATGTCGGACCGATGTCTGCGATCGCAATCGGCGCATTTGCAGGGGTTTTGTGCTATTTCGCCGTTGTTTGGAAGGGGAGGATGGGCTATGATGACTCCCTTGATGTCGTGGGAATTCACGGCGTCGGCGGCGTGTTTGGCATCCTGGCGACGGGGCTCTTCGCCTCCAAGGCCGTCAATGCGGCCGGGGCGGACGGGTTGTTCTATGGCAACGCGGCCCAGTTGGGTATTCAGGCGGTCATGGTCGTCGCCGTGGCGGCTTTTTCTGTAGTGGGGACCTGGTTGATTCTGAAAGTGGTGGATGCGAGCGTCGGATTGCGAGTCTCCCCGGAGGACGAATCCACGGGGTTGGACTTGAGTCAACACGATGAGCGCGCATATTCATAAACAGCGGATGACACTATTGACTACACGATCATACCGGGGCTTGGGGTGGCGGCGTCGAGAGCGGGCCGTAAACTCGCAAGACTGTCGGTGAGGAGGCTGAACCATGAAAATGATTGAGGCGATCGTCAAGCCGTTCAAGTTGGATGAAGTGAAGGATGCATTGCTGGAAATCGGTGTGCAAGGCATGACCGTGACAGAGGTAAAGGGGTTCGGTCGTCAGAAAGGCCATAAAGAAACCTATCGTGGCCAGGAATACACGATCGAATTCGTGCCGAAAGTCAAAATCGAAGTCGCAGTGCAGGACAGTCAGGTCCAGCGGGTGCTCGATACGATTACACGCACCGCCAAGACCGGAAGTATCGGGGACGGAAAGATTTTCGTCCGTGATCTGGCGATGGCCGTCCGGATCAGAACCGGAGAAACCGGAGACACCGCGCTGTGAGTTCCAGTTCCGACCAACGGGCGGGAGTATTGTACGGCACCGACGGCGTAGCCGTCGGTGCCGTACTGGCGGAGCAGCGCCAGACGATTGCCCAGCGTTTGCTGGACGGGGCGTCGGGCGCAGAGGTGGTCATCGCACAAACCGATCTCGTCGATGCCCTGATTATCGGCCGGTATCGCAATGCCGCGCGTCAGGGTGGCGATGCCATGATGACGGCGGGCTTTCAGCACTGTTGCCTGGTGGCGATCGGAGGGTATGGACGCCGGGAGCTCTCGCCCTATTCAGATATCGATCTGATGGTGTTGTTCCGTCCTGATGTGGCGAAGATTGTGCCGGAGTTTGTCCGGCAGGTGCTGCATCCCCTCTGGGACATCGGCTTTCAAGTGGGTCACAGTGTACGCACGATTCCGGATTGCATCAGTCTTGGGCTCAGCGATGCGACGGTGCGGACGTCGATGATGGAAGCCCGGTTTCTGACCGGGAATGCGCAGCTCTTCCAGGAATTCCATTCTGCCTATTTCCGTAAGGTCGCCACGGTGGCGGTCGACAAATATCTGGATCAAAAGCTGGTCGAGCGGCATCGGGAATATGAGAAGTTCGGTGAGACGGTCTATCTCCTTGAGCCGAACGTGAAAAAAAGTCAGGGGGGCTTGCGCGATCTGCATTTGTTGCAATGGGCCGGGATTGCCCGGTATCAGGCGCCGACGATTCGCGAGCTGTCGGATCGGGGCATGCTGTCACGCCAAGATTATGTAGTGGTGAGTGAAGCCCGGGAGTTTTTGCTCCGCGTGCGCGGGCTGCTACACATCCATGCGGGAATGGCGCAGGAGATTCTCTCCTTCGAGGAGCAGGTCTGGTTGGCGGCAAAGTTCGGATTTGAAGACCGGCCGCATCTCCTGGCCGTCGAGCAGTTCATGCAACAGTACTATCGCCATACCATGGGTCTGCATGAAGTGGCTGCCAGGTTTGTGCAGCGGTGCAAGTCGCGGTCGATCTGGACTCGACTCGCGGGCTGGTTGCCGACGACCAGGGTGGAGAAGTATTTCGTCCTGAGCGGCGAAGTGCTAACGGTGCCGGATGAGTTGCGGCCGCGGGTGATTGAGAGCCCGGCCTTGCTGATGCGGTTGTTCGATCTGGCGCGTTCCAAGCGCGTCGCGATTGAGCCGGCCTTGGTGGAAGATATCCATCGCCATATGGAAGGGCTCACGGACGACGGGTTCCGGACTCCGGACGTGAGCCGGACGTTTTTGAATATTTTGTCCGGGCCAGGCACCGCCGCCACGTTAGAGGCCATGCACCGCGCCCATGTGCTGGAGAAGTTGATTCCCGTCTGTTCGTCCGTGCGGGGCCTGATGCAGTTCAACCAGTATCATAAATACACGGTGGACGAGCATAGCCTGCTGGCGGTCGCGAAGGTCGAATCCTTCGCGCAGGATCAGGGGATGTTGGGCGAAGTCTATCGAGAAGTGAAACGGAAAGATCTGCTGCACCTCGCGGTGTTTATCCATGATATGGGGAAGGGGCAGGAAGAAGATCATAGCGAAGTGGGGCGTCGGATTGCCGAAGAGATGGCCACGCGATTGGGCCTGGATGACGCGGAGCGCCGGACCGTGGCGTTTCTCGTTCACCGGCATCTGATGATGGCCCATACGGCGTTTCGCCGGGATCCGAACGACGAAAAGGTCGTGCTGCCGTTCGCTCGTGAAGTGGGAACCCCGGAAGTGCTGCGCAAGCTCCTGGTGTTGACCGCTGCCGATATTGCCGCTGTCGGTCCCGGCGTATTGACGAAATGGAAAGAATCGTTGCTGGTCGAGCTGTACGTGCGGACCATGCAGGAAGTGTCCGGTGAGCGGGAAGCGGCCGATGCCCCGGAGCGGCTCAAGAGCATTGCGTCCGAGGTGATGCAGCAGCCGGCGCTGCGCGGGCAGGCGGACGTTTCCCCGCCGTGGGTGGAGGGGCAGTTGCGCCAGTTTCCGTTGCGTTATGCCTACGGCACATCGCCGAGACGGATTGCGTCGCATTTGTCGACGATTCGACGGTTGACGGCAGGCGAGGTGCTGGTCGATTCGGAATTCAACGATCTCCTCGGGACCTGCGAGTATGCGGTGGTGACGTTCAATGATGTGATCCCCGGCATCTTTTCAAAAATCGCCGGCGTCATGGCGGCGAACGGATTGCAGATTTTGGATGCCCAGATTCTGACCAGACTGGATGGCGTGGTCGTCGATACGTTCCAAGTAACCGACCCTGACTACAAGGGTGCGCCGCCCCGGGATCGGCTGGAGTCGATCGGGGCCATGATTCGGTCGGTGTTGCAGGGGAAGGAAGCGGTGGAGGCCGTGGTGCAGCGGGGCACCCGGATGTCCGCATCACGGTTGATCGGCCCGTCTCGTCAGGCGACGGAAGTACGGATCGACAATGAGACGTCGGAGCGGTATACCATTGTCGATGTGTTTGCCGACGATCGGCAGGGGTTGTTGTATGTGATCACCAATGCGATTTTCAGGCAGGGCTTGTCGGTGCATGCCGCGCGGATCTCGACGCGGCTTGATCAAGTGGCCGATGTCTTTTACGTGACCGATGCTCAGGGCAAAAAGGTCGAGCGCGCGGAGCAAATCGAGCTGGTGCGTCAGGGCATCTGGAAGGAAATCGAAGAGTTCCTGGGTGTGAAGGCAGCATAACCGTCGAAAAGGTCTCACGCAGCTTGTTGTGAGGAGCCTGAAAGGAGGAGGGGATGAACGTTCGTGAAGTGTTAGAGTTTGCGAAGAAGAACAAGGTTCAAGTGGTGGATCTGAAATTTGTGGATCTCATCGGGACATGGCAGCACTTTACCATTCCGCTGGGGGAGCTGACGGAGGACCTGTTCAAGGATGGTTCAGGCCTCGATGGTTCGTCGATCCGCGGCTGGAAGGCGATCAACAACAGCGATATGCTGGTGTTGCCCGATCCTTCGACCGCCTGCATGGATCCCTTCTGTGCCGTGCCGACCCTGAGCCTGATCGGCAACGTCGTTGATCCGATCACCCGCGAGACCTACAATCGCGATCCCCGTTTCATCGCCCAGAAGGCGGAGAAGTATCTGCAGAGCACCAAGATCGGCGACACCTCCTACTGGGGGCCCGAAGCCGAATTTTTCATTTTCGATCAGGCCCGCTACGACCAGACGAACCACAGCGGATATTACTTTATCGATTCCGAAGAAGGTGTCTGGAACATGGGCCAGGATGGCGTCAATCTGGGCGGGAAGATCCGTTCCAAGGAAGGCTACTTCCCGGTTCCTCCGACGGATACCCAGCAGGATATCCGGACCGAGATGATTCTGGAGATGGAGAAGGCCGGAATCTCAATCGAGAAGCATCATCACGAAGTGGCCACGGCCGGTCAGGCGGAAATCGATATCCGCTTCGATTCGCTGGTCAAGACGGCCGACAAGATGATGATGTACAAGTACATCGTCAAGAACGTCGCGCGCCGTCACGGCAAGACCGCGACCTTCATGCCGAAGCCGATTTTCGGCGACAACGGATCGGGCATGCACACGCACCAGAGTATTTGGAAGGACGGCAAGCCGCTGTTCGCGGGCAAGGAATACGCGGGCGTGTCGCAGATGTGTCTCCACTACATCGGCGGTATTCTCAAGCACGCGCCGGCGCTGGCGGCGTTCACGAACCCGACGACGAATTCGTACAAGCGGTTGACCCCCGGATTCGAAGCGCCGGTGTTGTTGGCCTACTCCAGCCGGAACCGGTCGGCGGGTATCCGCATTCCGATGTATTCCCCGAGCCCCAAGGCGAAGCGGATCGAAGTGCGCTTCCCGGATCCCGGTGCCAATCCGTATCTCGCTTTCGCGGCCATGTTGATGGCGGGTTTGGACGGCATCGAGAACAAGATCAATCCGGGCGAGCCGGCCGAGAAGGATCTCTACGATCTCGAGGCGAAGGAAGCCGCCAAGATCAAGACGATGCCGGGCAGCCTGGACGAGGCGTTGAACAACCTCGAAAAAGATCACCAATTCCTGCTCAAGGGCGGAGTCTTTACGGAGGATCTGATCGAGGCCTGGATCGGGTACAAGCGCACGAAGGAAGTCGATACCATGCGGTTGCGTCCGCACCCGTATGAGTTCTACTTGTATTACGACATCTAGAGCGTCGTCGGCCCATTCGAAAGTATGAGTTGACGGTCGGGCCTGAGGCGTGTTACAAATCGCCCATAGGCTGATTGAGGCAAAGGCGCCTCGGTCGAGGCTTTCGACATAAGGCAACGGACAAAGGCGTCCGTCATTCTGGAAAGAGTGGCGGACGCCTTTTTAATTTCTGAGCCAGCGAGGCTTCTTCGTCGAAGCCTCGCACGTACAGGCAGGTCGGGGCAGACCTGTCGTGAGGTGGACAAAGGCGTCCCTTCTCCCGCGAGGGAGGGGGACGCCTTTTGTGTTTTGGGGGGCGGTGCAATCGGGCAGGTCGATGACCGGACTCACAAACCGAAGGGGTGACATATGACAGCGATGGGAAACGGCAACCTAGGTACAGTAAAGAACGGGGACGAGCCGGCGGCCTCGCGGGATTCCAATCCCCATCATTTCAATACGGCCATCGAGCGCGCGGTAGCCGGAGCGGTCCTGCATGCCGCGGATCCCACCAGGCGTCGACTGCTCGCACAGCTTGGGGCCGTCGCGCTGACGGCGTTCATCGCCGACGTGTTTCCGCTCGCTCGGCTGGTCGCCTTCGCGGAAGAGTCCGGCGGGAAACCGGAAAAGAAAGATCTGAGCATCGGCTTCATTCCGATCACCTGCGCCACACCGATCATCATGGCGGAACCGCTGGGGTTCTATAAGAAGTATGGTCTGAATGCGTCGGTCAAACGAGCGGCCGGGTGGGCGATGATCAGAGATTGGGCGATCAACGGGGAAGTCGACGCGGCACATATGCTGACGCCAATGCCATTGGCGATTTCGATGGGCGTCGGATCGGTTCCTAAGCCGTTCTACATGCCGGCCGTCGAAAACATCAATGGGCAGGCCATTACCCTGCACATCAAGCACAAGAATGTGAAGACCGCTGCCGATATGAAAGGGTTTCGGTTCTGTGTCCCATTCGATTTTTCGATGCACAACTATCTCCTTCGTTACTACTTGGCTGAAGGAGGAGTGCATCCCGATAAGGACGTCCAGATTCGTGTGGTTCCGCCGCCAGAAATGGTGGCTAATTTGAAGGCCGGTAACGTCGATGGATATCTGGCCCCCGATCCCTTTAACCAACGGGCGGTCTACGAAAACGCGGGATTCATTTTTAAGCTTTCCAAGGAGATCTGGGACCGGCATCCCTGTTGTGCCTTCACGGTGTCGCAGGAGTTCGCGACCAAGTATCCGAACACATTTCATGCACTCTTCAGGGCGATTGTGGACGCGACGCACTATGCGTCCGATCCGGCGCATCGCAAAGAAATCGCGGCCGCGATCGCTCCGACGAATTACCTGAATCAGCCGGTCACGGTGCTCGAACAGGTCTTGACGGGCACCTATGCCGACGGGCTCGGGAGTATCAAGAAGGAGCCGAGCCGGATCGACTTCGATCCCTATCCGTGGCACTCCATGGCGATCTGGATTCTCACGCAAATGAAGCGCTGGGGGCATCTGAAGGGCGAGGTGAATTACAAGTCGGTGGCCGAACAAGTGTATCGGGCGGCAGACTGTGACCGTATCGCAAAGGAGTTGGGGTATCCGACTCATCAGGCGACTACGATGAAGCACGTCATTATGGGGAAGGAGTTCGATCCCTCCAATCCTGAGGCCTATGTAAAGGGATTCTCAATCCACAGCATGGCATGAAGAAGGGGGTAATGACATGGAGGTCGGCATGTCTGCTGAGACGGTAGGGCCTGAAGATCCGCCGGTAGGGAACGAAACAGGAAGCTCTCGATCTGCGCTGAAGCCAACAAAAATGAGGATGATGGCCGGTCAAGCGGCAGGTAGTCCGTGGATGATCACGGTGTTTCTGGCGGTTGTCTTTCTGCTCGGATGGCATCTGGTAACTCTGAGGGGAGCGTTCGATGGGAAAGGGTTGACTGAAGAACAATTGCAGATGATGGAATTCAACGGAGACATCGTTCGCTCCTCGGACGGGACATACCTCTGGAATCCAGAGAAGGAAAAGGTGAAGGGGA
>ERZ1292625.717-Hain-H41-01um-R1-717-length-46122-cov-6_pt1 | contig 12391 bp, 13 predicted proteins | sample MGYA00564400_ERZ1292625 | MGnify/ENA primary metagenome ERZ1292625 (study PRJEB36523, sample SAMEA6512639) | groundwater metagenome | collected 2019-01-08 | study: AquaDiva: Metagenomics assemblies of 32 groundwater samples
GCCGGGAATCGAACCCGGTCTTTACGCACCCGAAGCGCACGTACTACCGGTATACTACGGCCCGATGCCTACCTATTATCTCCGCTGCCAGAAAGCTTGCCTCTTTCCATCCTTGAGTAAAGTTTTTCGATGTTTTTTTCGGCAACTTCCTCAAGAGAAAGATTGAGTTCGCTAGCTATTTGGCTTAAATACCATAGCACATCCCCTAGCTCTTTCTCAATCTCTGTCCGCTTTTCTTCGGTTACCTTCCCATCATTGTCGCGGAGAACTTTTTTTATTTTTTCAGCTACCTCCCCCGCTTCTCCGGAAAGGCCTAGGGTTGGATAGATAAAATTATTTCCGGAGTTTGGATAGATGGCGGTTTTGCGGGATTTTTCCTGATATTCTTTAAAGTTCATTTTGTTTTTGTTTTTTTATTTTCTTTTTTCTCTTTTTCTTCGAAAACGTGCTTGGATTTTTGAGTCAACGCAAAAATCGAAAGGACGGCGATATAGCTGGCGATGATTTCTGACGGAATTCTATACGCGCTCCCTAAAAAGAGAGAGGCAACTAAAGTACCGAAAATTATAAGAGACCAAGCGAAAACGAAAACCTCGCCGGGATGCCTATCGACATGGGTTTCGTGCCAGCGATCGAATTCTTTGGTGCCGATATAAAGGGTTAAAACTCCGATATAGAGCGCGGCAAAAGGCCCGACGAGATATTCATAGCGATTAGCGGTGGCAAAGTTAACAACAATAAAAACCAGAAAAATCACGGTCCAGAAATTAGTGACGGAGCGCCAAAGTTTTTCGTCTTCAAAGTTAGACATAAATAGATGAAGGATTAAAGGTTATAGGTTTTTTCGTTTCTCCGTTCGATGGCAAGGATGGAAATCTTTTTATTTTTGGTTTTGTAGATAATTCTCATATCTCCCTTTCTTACTCGAAAAATATCTTCCCTGCCTTTTAATTTTTTGACATCTAAACCCTGAAAATCTCCCGATTGGAGCCTGGATAAAATATGCCCTACCAACGCTTTCTCTTTTTTATTTAGCTTTGCGAGGGCTTTTTTTATTTTATCCATTTCTTAGAGCCGAGACAGAATCCCTGAGATAGAAACGCCGCCTTTATTGATTTTTGTGAAATCAACAACCGTCTCCCATGCGTCTTCTTCGGTGGGACTGGAAATCTTAAAAACGGGCTTGGATCTCCTAACCACGATAAAAGACTGTCCCTTCTCAACTCGGGAAATATAGTCCTCGACGTTTTCCCTTAATTCTTTTAAACCGACAATGTTTTTAGCCATAAACTAAGTTTAACTTAAGATGAACTTGTGTCAAGACCTACTTTACGTGGTGCTTAGACTTGATTTCATCTTCAATTCCTTGCTCATATTCATTCTTAACGTTTTTCGCGCGTTCGGACATCTGTTTGAGTTCTTTTTCGGAAAGCTGGTTTAGTTTTTTGATTTTTTCTTCGAGATACTCGCGGGTGTTTTTTTGCGGATCATCCAAAACTTCTTCTAAAAGCACAGCGAGAATAAAGCCGACTTTAGGGCTGGGTTCAAGCTTGGCGATTTCCATCACGTCCTCGCCGTTGACTTTCAGCATCTTGGGCGAGATGGGATCGCTTTTCACTTTATCAATCATAAAAAGCAGGTGGCGGAGTTTGTAAGGCACGGCCTTAGGAACGCCGGAGCCAATGCGGTCGGCTTCGCGGATTTTTATAAGATCATCAATATTTTCGGGACCAACGCGGGTGAGAAAGCGCCTAACGCCGGCGGCGGTGACTTCGCCGACGTTGTAATAGAAAAGATGCTGGCGGACAAGATGGGCGCATTGTTCGATAAAATCCTTAGGAAATCTTAAACGATCCAAGATTTTCACGGTCATCTTTCCGCCAATCACTTCATGGCCGTGGAAAGTGGAATCCGGGCCGTCCCCTCTTTTGGATTTGGGTTTGCCGACGTCGTGCAAGAGCGAAGCCATACGAACTAGAAGGGAGTAATCTTTTTGGGCGGCGTAATCAAGCGCGCGGATGTTGTGTTCGAAGACAGTATAGATATGATGCTTGTTTTGGCCACAACCCAAACCTTCGCGAAGTTCGGGAACGATATTTTTCAGGAGATTTAATTCTTCGAGCATAATCACACCTTGGGCAGCGCGGGGAGCCATGATGATTTTTATAAATTCATCGCGAATTCTTTCCTTCGCGATGGCTTCAAGAAGACCCGAGAGTTTTTCCACGGCCCGTCGGGTATTCAAATCTATCTTAAAATCCAATTCAGTTGCGAAGCGAACGGCTCGCATAAGACGAAGAGCGTCTTCGTTGAAACGCTCTTCGGGAATGCCGACGGTGCGGATGAGTTGTTCTTTTAAATCTTTTTCGCCGCCGTAAGGGTCAATAATTTTATCGAACTTACCCTTAGCAAAATTTACGGCGAGAGCGTTAATGGTAAAATCTCGTCTTGATAAATCTTCTTCGATAGTTTTGGCGAATTTAATATCGTCGGGGTGGCGCTTGTCGGTGTATTTACCTTCAATGCGGAAAGTGGTGACTTCGATAGTGCGAATGTTGGATGTTGGATGTTGGATGTTGGATGAAGAATCCACTTTAACTAAAACGGTGCCGAAGTCGTTTTCGTAAACACTGTCTTCAAATAATTTCTGAACTTCTTCTGGTTTGGCGTTTGTGGCTACGTCCCAGTCTTTTGGTTCCCTATTTAACAAAACATCACGAACACAACCGCCCACCAAATAGGCTTGATGGCCGGCTTTTTCAAGGCGAAGGCAAATATTTTTTACTTCATCTGGGACGTTTAGTTTCATTAGTCTTGATTAAATTCTAATCTAATTTAGCGGTTAAATAAAACTTGCCTTGGAATGATGGGGGTGGTAGATTTTGAGGAGAAGTATTTGGCAACGTAGTATAATGAAAAGGCGCTAGCAACAAAGGAGGACACATGAGTTATTCAGATCGCCGTCGTGAGACTGGTCACCCAGTCTCACGCCCGATCGAGAATGAGACAATCGCAAGTCGTTTCGGGGATGTGGCAGAGGCTCAATCAAAAAACAGAATTTACCTCTCTCTTCTGGATCTTCTTCAGAAACCGGACGCGGAGTTACGAAAAGGAATTGAAGAAATTTGTAGTGAACTCCGCCAAGGAACCAGAAGGAAGGCGCAGCCGACCCTGGCCACTTAAGGGAAGGAGGAGCGAAAACCCCAACCAAAATTTTCGCACCGGGCCGTTCTGATGGAGCGGCCTTTTTGTTTGAGATTTTTGCTAACTAGCGAACGTCAGCCTGGAATTGTTTCTTGGTTTCTTCAATAATTCTTTCTTGAATTGGCTCGATTTCTTCGGTGGCGAGCGTTCGTTCGTTGCTTCTATATATGATGCGGTAGGTGTAGCTTATTTTCCCTTCTCCGAATTTTTCCGCATTTTCGTATTTATCCAAGAGCGAAACTTCTTCGACAAGATTGCCGCCGATGTCGCGGATTAGCTCGAAATAGTCGTTGGGAATAAAGTCGTTTTTGACCACAAAAGAGATGTCTCGGGTGATGGGTGGATATTTGCTGACTTCTTTATATAGGTTGCCGAGTTTAAGTTGGCGCGTGATTCTTTCGTCGTCCGACCAAAGCAGGCGGATGTCGGGCAAGTTCATACTCAAAATCGCGAGGCGTTCCAAGCCAAAACCGAAAGCCCAGCCGTTATAGATTTTTGAATCCACACCTAAATTATCCAAAACACTTGAGTGAGCCACGCCGCTCCCTAAAACCTCAACCCACCGGCCGGCAATTTCAATTTCCATTTCCAAACTGGGATCCGTGTAGGGAAAAGTATCTTTATTAAATCGGTAGTTAATGCTGGGGCCGAAAATGGCTTGGGCGATTTTGACCAGAATGTCTTTTAGTTCCGGCGGGCCAATTTCTTTTTCTTCGCGTTTGCAGAGATAGAGTCCGTCTATTTGGTGAAAGACGTTCATGTGATTTCGGTCGATTTCGTCTTTGCGATAAACCTTGCCGTAAGAAAGAAGCCCGAGCGGTTCGCCTTTTTTAATTCTTTCCTTAACCGCTTCAAACCCGAGGTAGTAATACCACATAATCGTGGTGTGGGTGCGGAGAATTTGGTCGTCGTTTACATAATAAGTATCGGAGTGGCTTCTGGCTGGGTGATCCGCGGGAAAATTAAAGAGGTCAAAACTTTCTTTAACGGGAACGATTTCCGGGTCTTTGATAACGTCAAAATCTTTTAGGTCGGGAATATCTAAAATGCGTTTTACGAGTTCGTGAATCGGGCTCCCCTCTTTTCGGGAGAGATCGGGCATGGCTAAAAACCTTTTCATCCGAAGGGCTTCGGGGTCGGTTCTTTTCTCAAGCTCGGCGAGGAGTTCTTTTTCTTCTTTGGATTCAATATTTATTTCTTGGCTTATCATATAAAAATCTTACATCAAATACGAGCAGAATATCAACTTCATTAAAATAGGAGAGCCGCCGCGAGGTGAATCGCAAGCGGCTCATGTACTAAGTGGCTTATTTGTCTTTTGGGAAGACGTTGTATTGGAGGCGAAGCCAACCAAGAATTCTTGGTAGGCTGTGGCGTAACCAGCTCATAATGATGCTGGAAAGACCGCCAACGAACACTACGTTCTCGACAATATAGACGAAAGAGAGAAGCACTACTTTGTGAGTTGCTATCGGCCAGCCGAGAACTTCTAGCCCGATTGTGCATGTCCAAAAAATTGGGATTTTGTAGGTGGCGGCAGAGAGACCGGCGGCCACCCACTGGCGAAAACTGCGCCTAGAATTCTCATTGAGAAACTCGGGAGCTCGCCCAGTGATTCTCTCGTGAATGTAAATGACCAAAAGAAGAATTACTACGTTCACGGCTCGAAAAGCAGTGAGTTCCATCAAATTGAACCCTAGTATGTTCAGTTCTGAAGTTACGAGAAGCGGTGCCGCTGGGGCACCAGGAATTGCGATGGCAATCAGTTTCTCGATCTGACCCCATATCAGTCTTCCGACGTGTTTTATCAAGTGACCCCCCTTTTTTTCTCTATATGAGCCCCAACGAACTGAAAACCAGCCAAGGAACTGGTTAAGATATTAGACTAGGGGCTGGGGAAGTCAAGAAGATGGAAAACAACTAGATTTTTGCTTATGAAATAACGATTGGCGAGTAACTGAGCTTTTTTAATCTTTCTTCGATGTCTTGATAAGATTTCCCGCAAAGCATGCCGCCGGCTAAAAATTCTTCTTGAGTGACGTCGGCTAAGCAAAATTCCGGCATTTTAAATGATTCTTTTTCTTCAGGAGTCTTAAATTCAAAATCGACAAGCACGAGACCGGATAGCGCTTCTTGGAAAATGCCGATTTCTCCAATTCTATTATTGTAAGGATAGAAATATCTGATTTTAGAAAGTCTGTTACCATCAACTCTGCTAAGAGCTAAAAATTCGGATTCTTTAAGGGGAATAGTTTGCTCTGTTTGGCTTGATGCGTCTTCTTCTGTAATTGGTTCTTTTTTGGTGATTTCATAGTTATTACCGTTTTTGCGAATTCGAAGAGTTGGGTGAATGGCTTCTTTGGGAAGGTAAATATCAATAACTTCTTTAGATTCGCACTTTTCTAAATTAGGAGGCAGATATTTTACTAAATAGTTTTTCTCAAGTTCGATCATGTTTTTGGTGTCAGGGGTGGGAATCGAACCCACGACCTTGGCGTTACTTGCCCGCCTATCTTTATTGGTGCCGATGGCAGGGATCGAACCTGCGACCTAGCGCTTATGAAACGCTCGCTCTACCATTGAGCTACATCGGCATAAAAAGATGGTCGGGTGAAAGTGCGCGCCCTGCCTGCCGGCAGGCAGGTCTAACCGACTGAGCTACCCTGACATGGAACTATGTCTTCATTAATATACACAGCTTTTTTGGCGGTCGCAAGGAAAGTTTTGACCCCGGTACTAATTAAGGAAAGGGTTTGTTGAAAACTAGGAAAAGAGAGGGGGTTGATTATTAAGCTAGAAGAATATTTTACGGATTATAAGGACTGAAGATTCCTTGATTAGTTCCGGGGTTTTGACGCATTAGAATTTCTCATTTATAATACAGACCAAGCTTAAAGGCGCGGTCGGGATGGGAATGGTTTTCCAGGGAGCCCCATAAGCTCTCGAAGCGGGTTCGATTCCCGCCACCGCAAATGTTTCGGTTTTCAACCTTGAAGAACCGGCAGTTCATTTTTTCCTGCAAAAAATGACTGCCTACGCGCTCGGCACCAAAACCCCGCTAATGCGGGGACCAAGCTTTTGGCGCCTCCGCGAGTTTCTTCATGATCGAAAACCTCCACTAGCAAAAGAATAATCCTATGAACTCAAAAAACAAAAACTTCCACCGGCGGAATATAATACTTCAAGAAAGATAAAATTCGTGCCATAATCAATTTGATGAATAAAAGCGCGAACCGTAAATCTCTAAAGATAGGAATCTTAGGTTTTGGCCGGGAAGGTAAATCGGTGCTCAAATATTTAAAACGATCTTCCCAGTTCAAGAATTCTCCCCCAGAGGCGGATCCGCCTTCGGCGGAAAAAATCGAAATCCTCGATAAAAAGATCAGCGTTAACTACCTAAATAATTTAGGCCGTTTTGATATGATTTTCCGGTCGCCAGGGGTTCCATATAATTTACCGGAACTTAAAAAAGCCAGAGAAGACGGCGTTTATTTTTCCAGCGTAACGCGATTATTTTTTGAAAATTACAAAGGAAAAATAATCGGGATTACCGGCACTAAGGGCAAGGGGACAACTTCGACTTTGCTTTACGAGATGTTGAAAGCCGAAGGTAAACGGGTTTTTTTAGCCGGCAATATTGGAAAATCCGCGCTTGATTTTTTGGTTAAGTATGGCGATTATCCGCTCGCGGTTTTGGAGCTTTCAAGTTTCCAACTTCAAGATTTAGACATATCACCGACTATAGCGGTTATTTTAGACATCTTCCCAGATCACCAAGATGCCCACGCGAACTTGCGGGAATATTACGAAGCGAAAGAAAATATAGGGAAGTTTCAATCCGCTCCGCCAGCTGGCGGACGGCGGAAAGACGATAAGATATTTTTCTTCGCCGATAACGCGATGAGTAAAAAATTGGCGATGAAAAGCCCAGCTAAGAAATTTCCTGTGGACTACAAAAAATTTAAGTCTTTTGGCTGGAATGATCTAAAAATCAAAGGGATACATAATTTTAGAAATGCGGTAATGGCGGCAACGGTGGCAACATCTTTGGGTGTGAAATGGACTACTGCAGGGGCGGTGGCAAAAAAATTTAAGGGATTAGAACATAGGCTGGAATTTGTACGGAGAATCGGACTGGTGAATTTTTATAATGATTCTTCTTCGACGAACCCAATGACAACCGCGGCGGCCATTGAGGCATTCGGGAGAGAAGCGAAAGTTTTAATTATCGGGGGAAGAGATAAGGTTTGGGATTATTCCCCTATTAAGAATGCTTTAAGGAAACACCGAGAAACTACAGTAATACTAATGGGTGAAAATAAAAATAAAATCGAAAAATCTATTCGTGTTTCGGGAATAAAAATAAAAAAAACCAAAGATTTAGTGGCCGCCGTTAAAGAAGCCTATAAGATTGCCACCGTACATAAATCAACGGCAAATGTGGTTTTCTCTCCGGGCGCGGCCAGTTTTGATATGTTTAAGGACTATGCCGACAGGGGAAATAAGTTTAAAAAGATAGTAAAATCTCTTTAATACTTTAAAATTTTCACCAAAACCGATAGAATCTATAAAAATGCCATCGCCAATCAATAAAAAGCTTTTAAAACACCTGGCAGAGCTCGCACGGATAGAACTTAACTCTAGAGAAGAAGAGAGACTATCAAAGGACTTACAAGAGATTTTGAGCCATTTTGAGGAATTGCAACAGTTAGATACGAGCGAGGTCAAACCAATGACCGGAGGAACGAGTTTAAAAAATATATTTCGAGAGGACGAAGAACGGCAAAATAAATACGCAGGAGCCGGCGCGGAAGTTTTCCCCGAAAAAGAAGGTGGGTTTCTCAAAGTGCCGCCGGTATTCGAATAGAAACTAGAAAATAGAAAGTAGAAAGTAGAATTTAGAATGTACTCATTAAGAAATTTAACAATTAAATCTTTTCACGAGGGATTAGTCGAGAAAAAGTTTTCGGCGCTTGAAATAACTCAGGCATTTTTTAGCTACATAAAAGAAACCGACAAAAGAATCGGAGCGTATTTGAATCTCAATGAAGATGGGGCGGTGATGGCAGCGGAGCGAGTGGACATTGCTCTAGCTCAAGGAGAAAGTTTGGGAGCGCTCGCGGGAGTGCCTTTGGCGGTGAAAGATAATATTCTGATAAAAAGTTTGCCGGCCACGGCGGGATCGAAAAGTTTAGAAAATTATATCGCGAGCTACAGCGCCGGAGTGATTCAGAAATTAAAGAAGGAGAAAGCGATTTTTTTGGGCAAAACAAATTTAGACGAATTCGCGATGGGCGCTTCAACGGAAAATTCCGGTTTTCATATTACCCGCAATCCGCACGACCCGACGCGGGTGCCAGGAGGATCTTCAGGTGGATCGGCAGCGGCAGTGGCGGCTCATATGGCGATAGCGGCCTTAGGATCGGAAACGGGAGGATCAATCAGACAGCCAGCCGGGTTTTGTGGAGTGGTGGGACTGAAGCCTACTTACGGAGCGGTTTCACGATCGGGTTTAATTGCAATGACTTCTTCTCTGGATCAAATCGGGCCGATTACCAAAACAGTGGAAGACGCGGCTTTCCTTTTTAAATCGATTGCCGGGCAGGATGTTTATGATTCAACGAGCGTCGAAACTTCATATGGCGACGAGTTGATGAACCCAACTTTGCAGGGCGTACGAAATCTTACGATAGGATTGCCAAATGAATATTTTCCCAAAGAGTTAGACGGAGAAGTCGGCAAGGCAATTGAAAAGGTTATTCTTGATCTTGAGACGCTCAAAATTAAATTTAAGAAAATTTCTTTACCCTTTACGAAATACGCGATTCCTTGTTATTACATTATCGTTCCCGCTGAAGTCAGCGCTAACTTAGCTCGTTTCGACGGCATTCGATACTCTCGAATAGATGAGAAAAGATTAAACGCCAAAACATTAAAAGAGATTTACACAAGACAGCGCGGAGAAGGTTTCGGCACAGAAACCAAAAGGAGGGTTATCTTAGGAACTTTTGTTTTATCTTCGGGTTATTACGACGCCTATTATCAAAAAGCCCAACAGGTTAGGTCTTTAATAAAAAACGACTTCGAGCAGGCTTTTAAACAAGTGGATGTAATTTTGGGACCAGTTAGCACTACACCGGCTTTCAAAATTGGCGAAAAAATTTCAGATCCTTATGAAATGTATTTGTGCGATCTTTTCTTAAGCCCATCAAATTTGGCGGGCAACCCTGCTATATCTATTCCAGTCAAAGAAACCGTGTCTCAGGTTCAGGGAGATGGTAAATTACCAATTGGCTTCCAGTTGATCGGCAAGCACTTCAGGGAAGCTGATATTCTCGCTATAGGCCAGTATTACGAGAAGATAAAAAGATAGCTACGGAATACCCCGGTACTAGAAATTTGGATGGCTAAAGCCCCGAGAAAAATCCAAATTTCAGTACGGGGCGGGCAAATGTCTTACAGATATACGGATGAATTATATAAAAATCTTCCAAAGTTATTAGTATATTCGTAATAAATCCGTATTTTGTAGCTGATTTCGGTTATCCACAGGGGATGGTTGCTTCCATTAGAATTAGGTTATAATTAAGTCAGTACGAAATTCAGAAACATTACGTTTAAGTCTTTCGATTGACACACGAATAGCAATCTCGCAGCCGGCTTTAATCGGCTGGCACAATTATAGAAAAAGCCCTCATTCTCACCACGAGGGCTTTTTTCCATTTTACGGGGCGCGATTAGAAACCTATAACCTAAGACTTTATAGCGTGATCGATTTTTTGCAATAAGGACAAGAAACTTTTTAGGTGTGGAGTTTTACCAATCGAAACGCGAAATGATTTTTTATCTATCCACTTCCAAATAACGACTCCTCTATATTTTTGGCCATCCTTGAAGTGATGGATCGCTTGAGGGGTTAGTTCCATAAATACAAAATTGCCGGAAGAATCATAGGCGTGAAAGTTTTTCAGTAAATTAACTTGATTAATAAACCAGTCACGGTCGTGGCAAATTTTTTGGGTAACTTTTTTATAAAAAGTTTCGGAGTCAATCGCGGCAGCGGCAACTTCTTCGAGCACCCGACTAAAACCTAAGAAACGGTTATTGTAGCCGATTGTTTTTTTAAAATTTTTTCCGCAGAAACCAAAGCCAACGCGTAAACCGGCAAGACCATAAAACTTCGAGAAAGTTCTTAGGAAAGCTATGTTGGGATATTTTTCTAAAAACTGCCTGAATTTTTTCTCTTCATAGTTCGGGAAGAAGCCACAATAAGTCTCATCGACGAGAAAAAGAGAGTCTTTTGGCGATTTTTGAATTATTCCTTCGAGATCAGAAAAGGAAATTCGGTGACCCGTGGGATTGTTTGGAGTGGTGATAATAATAACTTTGGGTTTATATTTTTTTATTTTTCCCAGGCAGTCATTAATGTCGAAAGAAAATGTAGAATTATTTTTATTAAGTTTAAATAAGTGGAGTTTGATTTTTCTGAAAGACGCGAAGATTTCAAAGTAAGAAAAACATTTTTCGTTGGTTAGGACGCAGTCTTTTTTGGGGTCAAGCCCGCTAAATAAATTCCGAATAAAATCTTCAATGCCGTAATAGATAATAATCCTATCTTCTTGAACTCTAAAGTGTTTCGAGATTTTGGATACCAATGACGAATTATAGTAGCCCTCGAGATACATGAAAGCATGGCTTTGGGGAAATTTCCGCAACGCCTTCATCGCCAGAGGCGATGGGCCATAAGGATTTTCGTTGCGATTAAGTTTTATGGACTTAGACATAGGTTTATTATTACCACGCTACTGGCTTAAGATTAATTATAACCAGTTTTAAATAATTTCATACTGGAGGGGGTTTAAAGATTTTATTTTTATAGAATTAGTTTGATTTTTTATCGTAATACAATATAGTTACTTCTATGCAAATACTGGTTTCGGGATCCCTCGCCTACGACAAGATAATGGAATATCTTGGCCGTTTTAGTGATTGTATTATGCCGGAAAAAATCCACGCCTTAAACTTAAGTTTTGTTACCGAAAATATAAAAGAGCATTTTGGAGGAACGGCGGGAGATATCGCGTACGGGCTGGCGCTTTTGGGCGAGAAGCCGGAGATACTGGCGGCAGCGGGCAGGGATTTTCAGTTATACCGAGAATGGTTAGAAAAATCAGGAGTGGGCCTAAATCATTTGCGCATTATTTTAGATAAACCCACGACGGTTTCCAATATTATGGCGGATTGCGCCAATAATCAGATTGCTACATTGTGCCTTGGCGCTATGGCTCATTCCTGCGAGATAGAAAAAGAAAAAATCCCTACCGATGCTATCGCCATCATCTCGCCGGGAAATGTGGAGGATATGCGAAGATTGCCGGCTTTATACAGAGAAAAGAAAGTGCCTTTTATATTTGATCCCGGCCAGCAAATTGCGGCGCTTACGGCCGATGACCTGCGAAATGGAATAACCGGCGCCAAGATTTTTATTTCCAATGATTACGAATTGGCTTTGGTTTTGGAAAAAACCGGATGGAGTGAAAAAGATATACTTTCCCGGACGGAAATGATTGTCACTACTTTGGGCGAGAAGGGGTCGCGGATACAGACACGGGAGAAAATATTCGATGTACCTATAGTTAAGATAAAGGAAGTGGTAGACCCAACGGGAGCCGGCGACGCATACAGGGCAGGACTGATAAAAGGCATGGTTGAAAATTGGGCGATTGAGGCGTCGGGAAGATTTGGGGCTGTTATGGCCGCTTATGCGATTGAAGCGCATGGACCACAGGAATATCGAACTACATTTTCCGAAGCACTTGCGCGATATAAAGAAAACTTTGGAACGGAACCAAATTCTTAATCTGGATTTTTATTTAAAAAACCTTTAGACTTTTTCACATGTCCCGTAGGAAATAAAGCGTTTGCCGTCAAAGGACACAATAATTTGAAAGAATTTCATCACACATAATTTAATGAAAAAACTTATTTTTCCTTTCGCAAAATGCTTTTCCGGCAATTTCCTACGGGACGAGAAAACATGAAAATATTTTCGAGACAAAACTTAACACTATTTAATATGCCAATAGCACTTATTTTTAAAAGGTCAGTAATAACAATCACAGAAAATATTTAATTTCCTACGGGACATGAACTCGGACATCAAAGATATCGGCCTTGCGCCGAAGGG
>ERZ1292625.3602-Hain-H41-01um-R1-3602-length-12385-cov-6_pt1 | contig 12385 bp, 14 predicted proteins | sample MGYA00564400_ERZ1292625 | MGnify/ENA primary metagenome ERZ1292625 (study PRJEB36523, sample SAMEA6512639) | groundwater metagenome | collected 2019-01-08 | study: AquaDiva: Metagenomics assemblies of 32 groundwater samples
GGCTTAAATTAAGTATGTCGTTACGTTACACCTTTGGAATGGGTAAGCAAGTAGTGGTACCTGTGCAATTAAGGAGGGGCGTTTTCGTAGAGAGAGTAAGACCTAGAACTAAGCCGATGCCTATAATGTCAATACAATTAAGGGCTGGTGTATTCAGAGAGAGGGTCGGTGAATTAGTGAGGTCTAAGACTACAATAAGGCTAAGGCCCGAAAAAAAGGCCCCGCCAAAGAAGAAGCAGCTCATTCAGGTAGGTCATAACCCATGGAGTGTAAACATCGAAGAAGCACTTGCTAGGGAAGAAGGTATGTATGAATTCTATGTGCATATATACAAACGCATGGAAAGCGCGGCTATGGATATATTGCACAATGAGCCTGATACCATGCCCACTACTAAGGGATCGTTTCACACCACTAAATACAATGCATTGACGAACAAGAGACTGGACAAGGGCTACTTCTTTTATCTTAAGGACATAGTACACCCTCCTGAATTGTGGTGGACGCTTAGGACTATATTTGTGAATAAAGCAGGAATACCCAGATACTATAAGAAGTTTGATAGAGAGGAGAGGTCAGTGGATCCTGCACTATTAAGGCAAGCGTGGGCGGCAATGCCCGATACAGGACAAAAGCATCCAGAAGTACTAGCACATGAGGCACGTCTAGCAGCAAAAAAGGCGGCGAGAACCCCAGCACAAGTGAAGGCGGACGAAGAAGAAGAAGAAGAAAAGTTGCAAGAGTGGAGGAGAAAGAGAGCAGAGGGAATGAAGGAGATGGAGACGGGAAGACGAGTACTAGGAAGAATAATGGAGTTGCAAGAGCCAGAGGAGTATCCCAATGGCTTTAGACACACTGCTAATTTATTAAGGGGCGCACCACCTAGTGATGTGCTATTATTGGCAGCGATGCAAACAGAAGCGTTTAGGAACCATCCTCTATATCGAACAGTGATGGAAGGTGTATCCTTGTATCAGTTGAACAGACTTAATTATATATTGAACATAAAACATATAGAAAAGGGCAAAGAAGCTGAGCTCCGAGCGAATGCGCCTAGGGAGCTAGCCGGTCACATACGTATTCCGTATGAAGAGAACACTCCTGGTAAGCACTGCGGCCACAAATTCATATGGTATTTGAGAGAGCATGGACACAAAGTTGTATTGGATTCTATGGCTGAATTCGAGCTTAGGGGGGATTCTGTTAGTATTGACTTTGTTAAGCGAGTATTAAAGGACATACCACATAGATTGTACTATCATGATACGTTGATTAGTTCACATGGTCCGGACACAACTGCCACTGATAGGAAGGACTTGATAAACGTGTGCTTGGCTGCTGGCCACATATATATAGTACAATATAGGCCTAAGCGCTTTGGACCGAAGAATAAACGTAGCATATCGATGGAGCAGTTTGATAAGCTCATAGAAGAGAACAAAGATAAGGTGTTCTCATATGTAGATGATAGGTCAGTCATACTTAGAAATGTGTTGTATGAGGTTAATAACATTGATAACGTAACATTGTACGATAATAAGAAGAATATATTTAGGCCCATTGAGCCCGCTGCAGCTCAATTTGTAGATATATCTGGCATAAGGGCGATGGTTAGAATGCTGACTGAAGACACACCGCTCACTACTTATGACCTAAAGAAGTGTTATCCGACTATCATTCGAGAGGAGAAGTTGCCGACTGGAGAGGGAGCATACTTCGAGGACCTTGATCCAATAGCGGTTCAATATGATCCTTCCTTTAGCATTAAGAACACAAGCTTTTACTATTGTGAGGCACACGCTATTAAGTGCTCAGATCCAATTGCTCGGATGATGTGGCTATTCGGCTTTAATGATAGAAAGTACGCATGGCTGTCAGGGCGCAAAGTTAAGTTGTTTAAGCCCATCATTAAAAGCATACTACAGTGCTTTGTTACTAAGCACACAATAGAGTTCACTCCAGAGATATTAGGAAGTGCAACAAATGCTATATTGACTAGATACAGTGGCGTATTAGAGGCCAATCAATCGCACACGACTACTATATATAACAATGAGGCGTATGTAAATGATCAAATAGACGGACATACGGCGGCACATGATACTGTCAGAGTAACAGAGTCGCGTTTCAAACAGAATAGAGCCATAGTGACTAAGCACGCTATATATGACATATCGCATATAAAGCTGTATATCGGGGCCAAAAAGATATATGATCAGTATGGCATACTGCCATGCCGTATAAGCACAGACAGCCTAACGTATGCAAAGGAGCTGCCAGCTGAGTTCTTAGAGCCAGCATTTAAGAAGAAGAATGAGATAGGAGGAGTCAACGATTGGATACAGCCAGCTTATAAGTATTATAAGCAACCAATCATCGAGACTAATGATCCATACACAACAAAACTGCCATTGTTTGTATCAGGGCCAGCTGGTAGTGGAAAGAGCTATGCGTATTTAAACAACGATAAATACATGGTAGTGTCTACTACTAGGGAGCTAAGTTCATACCAAGGCGAAGGTATAACTGCTCAAAAGCTATTAAAGATGTCTATCGGAAAGGTCAGGGCCTTGATAAATGATAGGATATTGGTAGTAGATGAGTGCATGCTGTTAGGCATGGCTGGCTTATATGTGCTGTTTGAGATAACGAAGGGCAGAATCATATACCTAGGAGATACTAAACAACTTAATATGTCAGATGTTAACATGTTTGATCTGCCACTATGCAGTCATATGGAAAAGAAGTTAGTATATGGCAAGTGTAGGTATACAGATGTAAAGACGTTTAAAATGGTGTTAGTACTGTCAGCAGTAGATGTGAACGCATATCCTAAGCGCGGGCTGATAGAATACATTGAAAGTAACATACAGCACATTACACCGGAGGAGCTAGTAGAGGCACGTCGCAATGGCGCTATTATTATAGGCCACCGACACAAGTTCACAGATGGGGCATTTGGCGAGGATGGACACACTGTTCATTCGCAGCAGGGCAAGACACTAGATGGCTTGTATGTCATCACTGATTGGAAGGACACTAACATTAGGCTGATTTATACAGCCATTACGCGTGCTAGGAGTCTAGATCAGATTCGATTGCTCGATTAATTAATGGTGGAACAATTAGTGAATTTTTTGTTGTATATAAATGGCTCCTAAGAAGAAAGCTTCCGCCGCAAAGAGCGGCAATGTTACCGTCACTGTTAATCTTGGTAAGAAGACAGCAGCTAAAAAGAGGAAGGCACCTAAGAGGGCCGCAGCCGGCAAAGGCATTACATTGAATTTGAACCTAAGTGGCATGGGTACTACAAAGAAGAAGAAGAGGAAGTCTAAGAAGAAGAAGGCAGAGGAAGCAGCAGCAGCAGGCGTCCCAGCGCCAGGCGCGAGTTTGGTTGATGTGTTATTACCGGCTCTTCCTGCCGGCACTACTATGCCAGCGGGTCTTCCTCCTCCTCCGCCTCCAAGTGCGTAAGCGCACAAAACTACATATTATTGTCAATTAATGCGTACATTTTTGCTTGTCTAAATGTCGACTCCCGTCCCCCTTGTGCAGACTGGGCTCTGCCCATACTGCCATCAGCAGAGAGCTATGAAGGCGCGTGTGCCAAGTTTGTTTGATGTGGTATTACCATCTCTCCCCCCTGGCACTGTCATGCCAAAGAATCTTCCTCCTCCGCCGCCGCCTCCAAGGGCGTAAACTATACATATATTATGGATTAATGCATACATTTTTTCCTATCTTAAATGTCTACCCAAGCGGTTCGCGCCGCAGGCGCTATTGAACTAAGTGAAGAACAGAAACGTGAGATAGAAGAAGAAGTCGCGGCTGAGGCCGGACAATCTTTAAAAAAAGCCTTGGATCCGAGCGCTCAGGTCCAACAGACCCAGCCCAGACCCATTCATTCAGAAGCTCATGGGCAAAAAGTAGACGCGCCTCAGAAGGCAATATCAGAAGTTGCTACACCGACCATTACGGATACCATTATATCAACTGTGAAGGGCATATTAATTGTGAGTCTTGTAAGGTTAGGGGTGAATTACGTGATTACTTACTTACAGCGGGCACTACCGAGCCCACAAGAGGAGCAGAAGCTCCAGGCACAGGAGGTACAGGCACCACCCCCGGCGCCTCAGCAGCCGCAGCCGCAGCCGCAGCAATCACATCCTCAACCCGATCCTCAGCCCGCGGCGCAGGAGCAACCGCTCGCGCAACAGAAGCCGGCGAAGCACTACGCTCAGCCGCTATTTCCTTAGGAATCTGGTTTGGGCTCTTATTACGTTCTATAGGTATATTCGCACTACGCTTATCGATTGCTGTATCAATAGAAGTACTTTGCATCATGTCTGACTCTCCTTCTGCATCACTATTATATTGCTTATCACTAGCGGCTGCGCCGCAGGCGCTAGGCCCATCAAGACCCTGTTCATCACCCGCGCCGCAGGCGCTATCAGGCATAAATCGTAGACCAGGCTCAACAAACCAACTAGCCTCAGGGAACTCCGCATAGATCAATGGGTTACGGGCTTTTCTAGCCCATACCTCCTTCTGTAGCCATTCCTTAAACGCATTGAATGTCCCTATGCCGCAGATACTATATATAGCCTTAAGTTCTAGTTCATGATGTGTTTTAAATACTACTAACGATGCCTGTGCCCTTATAGTAGATGAGAAGCCAGTCATTTTTTGGCCTATTAGTATAAGAGAGATGTTAAGTGGTCGTCCGTTGCATGCCAACTTCTCTAGTACACCCATGCTCCTGACCTTCATCTCCGGATCAGCCAATATATCATCGAACATCAATAGTACCTTTTTTGCTTGCAGTCCTAGTTGTATGCGCACCTTCTGTGCATATACTATCTTCTCGATGACACTAGCGTCGATGTTCTCGTAGAAACTAAACTTGTCTTGATACTTATCTCTTAGGTGTCCATATAAGTTGCTCTGCATATGTACGGTCGGTGAGAATAATACTACTTGATCAAATACTGGGTACCACTCTAATACTGCATGCACTGCGAATACTGTCTTACCCGATCCACTACTACCGATGAACATAAACCTAGAGGGTATTGTGTCGAATGGGGGCAACATAACGCTTTAATACAAGTAAAAAGGTACATTTTTATATAGTTAAATGGCAGGAGCATCTATCACACCGGCAATGCTGGAGATGGCGGAGAATATAAGTCGTATACAACATGAGCACCCAGAGGTATGGCCTAGGCCTAAGACGTCTAAGGATGCACTTAAACTAAAGAACCTAGATAAATACTATAGCATGTGTAAGAATAAGCTAATAGCCATAGAAGAAGGTAAGTCATTTGCAGCTACTAGTGTACGTAGCGCAGGCGATGATGGTGCAGGCTCTGTTAGGTTTTCGGTACCGGATTTAGCAAGTAAACCATCTGGTGGTCTATTAGCAGCAGCGGACACTGAAGGCTCTAGCTCAGATAGCGGCTGCGCCGCAGGCGCTGATGGAGGCACTAGTATAACAGAAGAGAGACGTACAAAGTTACGTGGTATGTTGATGCACCCTGGTATATTAGCAAAGGTAAAGGAGGGCTGTGCAGGCATAGATGAATTAAACATACCTAATCTGTCTTATGATGAGTTTGTAGGACTAGAACATGCCACTATAGCAGCATTCTCTGCTTCATATGGTGAACTTACTGCACATAGAGCGATCACAGCTGCCAGCAGGGCTGCGGAGTTTGCACTCGGCATTCCAAAGGATACGCTAGTAAAAATAAACGAAGAAGATAAAGCCTTACAACAAGATACTGCATTGGTAGTCTCATCATTTGCAGGAGGTCTGCCAGCATATATAAGAGCCGGTGGTCTATTTGCTATGAACACTGCTGCTGCATTCTTTGCTACAAGACGTGAGGTAACTAAGGCCGCCGCAGGTGCTGCTGATGATATTAAAGAAGAAAAACCATTAGTATTGATAGCAAAATAATTTGTTTATATGTAAATGGCCAATCCACTTGCAGCTGCTGCACCACAGGTGCTATCAATTATGTATCGAATTGAGACCTTTGATAACGTGTGTATAATCCCAGCTAATTACTTTGATGGTAAGGAGCATGTACTAGGTTATTTGACTGCTATAGCAGGAAAGGAGTTTGCATATAAGGCTAAGATGTTTCATTGTGAGTTTGTTGATTTGTGTACAGAGCCGGTTCCACTTGAAGAGCCAGAGCCAGTGCCTGATGTACCACCCAAGCCTAATATCAAGGATGTATGTAAGCTGTTTAAGAAGGTTGCTGTAAGCAGCATTTATAAGTGGCGGTGGTCTAATGAGAGTAAGAAGCGCCGTGAAATAGTGCACAAGGCCTTTGTAGATATTCAAAAGAAGATTATAGCAATGGAGTTGTATAAGTACTCGTTTAACACTGTTAAGTTCTTTAAAGACTTGCTCAAGTTGGACTTTGGCCGAGTAGAGGATCACTTCTCTTTCTTGCCAGATGAATTGAAGGAGCAGTTTGTACTATTCCTACATGAAGCATTGATGCAGTCCTTTCGAGCTCTTACTGCTTAGTGGCTACAAGGAGCATAAGCACCAAAAAGTAGAATGTGTTGTGTATTGTATATACTTCATTGGTAGTAAAGTGCTAGGTGTATTACTTCTGAGTTAGCGTGCTTTAATTTTTGCCCTTTCCTCCTGCTGCCTGCCTTTGTCGTTCTCGTTCCCTTTGTCTTGCAGCCTGTGCATCCAGTCGTGCTTGATCAACACTAGGAGTGGGAACGACTTCTTCTGTAATAGTAGGCTGAGTTGGTTGTACATTTAGTTGTGGTTCTGGAGGCTGCGCAGGCGCCGGTGCTGGAGTACTTTCTTGCACGTTTTCTTCTACGCTAGGCTGTACATTTAGTGGCGCCTGTGGTGGTGGTGGCACGGGCGCGGGCTCTGGCGCTGCAGGTTCTGGCGGCGCAAAGGTTGGTACTGGTGGTGCCTGCGGCGCAGCCGCAGCTGGTACATTAGGTACTATGTCAGAAGCTTGTGCTTGCGCTTGTATGATAATATCACTAGCCAATAATACATCATGCACTGTTTCCTGCATTGCGCTCATTATAGATGTTTTATATGCATCACTACTAATTGGATAGCCCGCTCGTCTAAATACTAACTCAACAAATAAGTCTGTAACACCATATAGTACGGTTCTCACTGCTGAAAGCGCCATTTATATAAAACAAATATCGTTCTAACTACGCTCTTTGCAAATAAACTCGATGAGCCATATCTGGCTATTCAAATTGATCACATCATCAAACTCATTACGTAGTTCTAGGTTCATCACATCGATGTGCGCCTCAGGATTCGAATTGACCATCACCAACTCTTCCATAGCATCAAATCTCACAACACTATATGGTGATACATCTACTGGAATAGTAGTAATCATGTCTGCTCTGTTGCCGTCTAATACATTGGGCAGTGTGATGTTGTTTCTAAGTGTAGTGCTGTGCAAGGTGAGAAACTGATCGACTAGGGATACAGGAAAGGTGCCAACCTGGCTTGTAGCAGACGCTGCAAAGTTGGTCGCTGCAAAGCCTATTATTTTTGCTAAGTCAGGAGTAGCAGCCAACTGAAGTCCAATGTTAGTAGCAGCAGTACTGATAGTCAGACGGCCAGTATTTGTATTGATAGTGCATGTATAGGCCACACCAGCACCTCCTGCTAGGCTAGCAGCATCCATCAAAGGCTTCAACATAGCAGTAAAGTCACTTGGCACTGGGTAGTTGCCATTTGTTAGTGTGGCACTTAGAGTAGTGGCCCCTTCTAGCCATGTAAGAGTATAGCTCTGAATACGATACCATGAGTATGGTACTATGATGCGATTAAGCTGAAAGGTCTTAAATGATTCATTAGATACAATGCTAGTAGCAATAGATCCTGAGCCCGCGGCCGATCTGAGGATGAGTTTGCGCTCCATTTAAGTATATCAATAAACAACTAATTTATAAAACATATAAATGCAAGCTGTCAATTGGATTGTGAATGCGGCCATGGTGACCGTGGACGCTATATATGGTAAAGAGAGTCTTGAAGAGGCTATAGAAACTAGTGACCAAGATACCTTACTAGATGAAATTGTAGATGCGCTCGAAAAAATAACTGACGGCGTGCATCTGTTGATTAATGGTGGTAATGGTGCTATTCCTTTGGCTAACGGCGCTGTTATAGTTAGCTACTCACTGCTTGGCATAACGATATTAAAGTATCTAGACAAAGAAAAGATTAATGCACAACAATGAGGTTTATTATTAGTATAAATGGGAACTGTTATCGACGGCTTGGTTGCTGATTTAAAGACTATACTTCCAGGTGCAACTATTGGAAAGATATTAGATGCTATTACTAATCTGTTTAGCATTGGTGATAAATTAGAAGATGTGATTAAGAACATTGAACATCTAATAAAGGGCGGAGATGGCGCTTTGCCTATTATGAATGGCATTGTGTACTTCAGTTTCGCCTTAGCAGGTGCTGAAGCATTTAGAGTCGCCGCGGAATCAAGGCGCTAAGCAGCTTGCGCTAACTCTTCTCTATTATATGTTTATGATATTTTTATCCGTATTAAATGTCACAAGAAGCTGCAGCAAGTAGTGTACTAACAAATATACGAGGCGACTTAGTCGCTATTACAACAACCGCTTTATCGGCTGAGAACTCTCCGTTCTACTCTGGAGGACTAAAAGATATAAAGCCTATGCCGTTTGTTAATGCGGTCGTATATGTCGGCTTTGCCCTACTAGGCATTCAGATGTTCAGGTATTTGAATAGACCATAGCAAGCTTGGTTAAACGATACTAATATTATAGATATGATATTTTTTATAGTATAAATGGCTCTTCCAATCGCAGCTGTGGCTCCTACGAGCGACTTTCTTCAAGGAGGCGTTAAGCATGATTCGCATGTATTGTCTAGTGAGTTTATTGTAATTCAGTCATCGCCTACTGGTGCGGTGGCTGCTGGTAATGAGATTCGTTTTAATCTAACTGCAAACAGTGATTATAAGCTTGAGAGTGCTTGTTTGCGCATCAACGGTGCGGTAGTTACTACTACTGCTGGTGCTGCCTACTTCCCTAATGGCCTGCACAACCTAATTGATAGTATCCGTGTTGAGATTAGTGGCCGTGAGGTAGTTCGTATCAATAATTATGCAGAGATCGGTAACATTCTACGCGCTATGAATGTGCACACACCTACGTTCTGGGACAAGATGATGGGTTTTGGCTCGGTACCTGATCGTGCTCTTGACAGTGTAACAGCTCGCGACTACAAGCTTCCATTGATGCTGTTCAAGGGAGTCAACTACTTCCCGCGTGCAACTTTGCTCAACTCAAGTGACGTGCAGATCATCATACAACTACATGCCGCCAATGCATGCCTGCAAGACCGCGTGGGCACTGCTACAGGTGCTACTTACACGTTCACGTCTATTGAGCTGTGGATCCAAAAAGTAGTAATGGACAGTGACTTCGTGGCGCGTGTCACAAGCGCGGCCTCCAGCGGACAAGGCTACATCATGTCCTTCCATGAGTACACACCTTATCAGGTCAATTTGGGCCTAGCTACTACTTTGGTACAAGTTCAGATCCCCGCCAAGCACCGTAGCCTGCGCCGTCTGATCACGGTACTACAACCAAGTGCCACTCTTACGACTATCACGGCTTTGGACCGGCAAGAGGACTTCATCCAGGGCACTGCACTGACCTACCAATACGATGTCAATGGCCGCAGGCTGCCAGCAGTTCCTGTGCGCGTTGGTCTGACAACTGGTGCAGATGGATATGGCAAGTTCCTATATGATACCTACGGCTCGTTGGGCCAACCGATGCCTGCGCAGGTCACTGGTCTTGTCTCATACGATGCATTCTTGGACAACACTCTTGGCGCTCTGGGCAAGTTCATCATTACTCAGAACCTCATGTCAGAGGGTCCGCTGGAGGTGGATGTAATCAGTGGTCTAAATACTTCGATGGCTGATTCCGTAGTATGGATCGAACTGACCTTCACCTCTCTCAGTATTGCATCTAGGTGTTTGACCTTTGCTGAGACTGATAAGGTGCTGAGCATTAAGAATGGTGGTAACGTAGTAATATATCGGTAAGCAAGCGCCTGCGGCGCGGGCCACTAAGATAAGCGGCATAATTTTGTAGATGATTGATAATTACATTTTTGTTCGATACTAAATGGATCTCCTCCGCAACGTGAGTGCTGACGTGCTTTCGATGAAGGCTATAATGTATGCAGTAACCGATACTGCTTTTGCTATGCTTGAACCAATGGTATTTGGTATTGGACAACAGTCACTTAACCTCGCCATTCGACGGGGTGCCGCATCGGGCCTAAAGGCCGCTTTGCATGATTCTGTTCGCAAGTCGTATTAGAAAGCTAGCGGCTGCGCCGCAGATACTTTTATCATGATTTGATTGTATAGATTTTTGTCTCATCTAAATGGCGCATCTCTCTGACCCCCGCTATGACCGAGTGCTCGGTGTCGTTTCATACAAACGTCGAATTATCCCAATTAGTGCTGCAACTACTCTGCGGGCCGCTGACTCAGGCTCGCTATGTACCATTGATGGTACTACTTCAAACTATACTATCACATTGCCAACTGGTGCAGACCGTGTAGAAGGTTGGAACATTGATCTATTTGTTACTGTTAATGTAGGCGCTGCTGGCAACATCCCAATTGCTGCTGGATCCGCTGTAATGCAAGGCATCGTAGCTTGCGCTGACCTGAATGCTGCCGGTGACTCAGCAAGTACCACTGGTGGCGCTGTGTCAAACATAAATCTGATTGCCTCTGTAGCTACTATCGGTGATTCAGTTAGTCTTCTGTGGACAGGCGCCCGTTGGGTGTTCAGGGCGTACTGTGCTGCTGTTACTGCCATAACTCTGACATAAGCGGCTGGCGCCGCATCGTGTGCTATAGTATGCATATGTATACTATCTATATACTTTGATACCGCTGAGCATTAGGCATCGCTGTGTGTTTGCATTATCTTGCAAAAATGTATTAGGTATCGCACCCTGGCACAGGTGCACTTAACTTTTTGCTAATTTGGGTGTGGGCCATGCCCACTTATACGAATTGTCCTATCTTAGTAACAGAACACTCACAGCGTTGGAAGTCGCTGGCACCTGCAATATTAAGGTTCACACCCGCGTCATGAAACACATTAATGGTTATGGTGACGTTGGCCGGTATATTAACAGTTGCATTAGATGATAATAGATCTGTAGTAGCAGCGTGCGCCACATGCAAGTGCTGGCCCCATCTGTGTGTAGCGTCGTTTGATAATGTGGCCCAAGTCAATCTAACTAAGCCAGCCCCTGGTACGAATGTTACGTCCCATTTTATCTCATACAAGCCAGACTCTGGCACGGTAATACTAGTACCTGCGGCCCATGTAAAGCCTCTATTCCATAATGGTGTGGCTACCCAACTTATTCCTGTAACGGCTGCTGTAGGTATCGCTTGCGCTGCATTGCGCTCAAGCCCAATAGTAACTTGACTTGGCACATCACGTTCTCGAACTTCGAAAGACATTTATATACTGCAAAATACATTTAAACAACGTTTGCTATTTTAGCGATAGACCATTCACATGTTAAAGGATCTGTAGCTCCTCCAATGTTGAGCGCACCACCTGAGTTTTGGAATACAAATATGCTCGCTGTAGAACCTTGTAGCATATTAAGAATACATGCGCCTACCACTCGGGTCGTAACGCCAGCAACTGGCGTAATATTAGTCTGCCCCCACCTGTGCAATGTATCTCCAGATCTAGTCAGGTATGTAAGCCTATTAGTACCTACTCCCGTTGCATATGATATATCCCATGTAATACTGTATAGCCCAGGCTCTGGAAATGTCACAGTAGTGCCTCCTGTCCATGTAAAACCTCTATTCCATAATGGCTGAACGTTCCAACTCACTGCAGTAATCACATTATTAGCTATAGATTGTGTTGCAGTTAAATCTACACATAGTGCCACACTTTGAGCACTCTCTCGAACTTCGAAAGACATGGTTTAGAACAAAAATAAGACCTGCTATTTTCCTGTTCAGACACTTGGCACTTGTCCAGGTAGTATGTGTGTAAAGTACTCTTGATGCTCGTTCCTAAAACGATCTGTAAACACCTTTGTAATGTAATATGCTGTGGTGTCGAACTGTCTTGCAATCCATTGATTCGAACGTCCTTCTCTACTGTACTCTAATATCTTAGCTACATTATCTTTAGTGTATATGAAGCGCTTAAATACCTTCTTCTTCTTAGCTAGCGCCTGTATGGGTAAAGGCTCTACTAATCCCTGTGGGTTGGTCACTACTACTACTGGTGTGGAAGACATTTCATATAT
>ERZ1292625.3604-Hain-H41-01um-R1-3604-length-12380-cov-8_pt1 | contig 12380 bp, 12 predicted proteins | sample MGYA00564400_ERZ1292625 | MGnify/ENA primary metagenome ERZ1292625 (study PRJEB36523, sample SAMEA6512639) | groundwater metagenome | collected 2019-01-08 | study: AquaDiva: Metagenomics assemblies of 32 groundwater samples
AACCTTCTTCTACATCAGGTAAATAATTACTAATGTCATCACCCCGACCTATCCCCAAATAATTCAACAAACCCGTTCCTCGTCTGTTTGCCATTTTATTTCACTCCCTTTTTCTACTTATAGAATTGGCGTTAATGCACCAACGCCACTTTCTAAAAATCCTTTATATTTAGATAACCGCTGGCTTTCTGTTTCTATATCCCTTTGTTTCGCTAACCTAGCTCTCGTTGCTTCCCAATCTTGCTGGTATTGCCGAAGCGGACGCTCAACCGTCGCCTGTCTTTCTTCTTCTTGCTCAAATTCCAATTCGCTTTTTAAAGGTTGTGCTATCCCGGCTTGCGCTATTCCCCGCTCCCTGAATTCGGTTTGCTGTGCGCCTAATTGTCTTTGTTGTAACCGTTGTAATTTTTTTAATTTGGCTGCATAAGACTCCTCTGTCTGTTGGCGGCCTCTCAATAAATCAGCCCTTTCTATTTCCCTTAAATCACCGGCTTGTTTAGTTATTTTTCGTTCCATCGGAGCAGTAATTGCCTTTACTCCAATAGCCATTAATGCCGGCAATCCTTCATTTTTAGAAAACTTCCATAACTGTTCCCAGAATCCCGCATCCCCTTTTGCCGCACCGGCTATTCCTTCCCCTGCGCTTATGCCACGATTCCACAGGGAGTCTGGTGTTTCCGGCGTTGCTTTCGTCATTCCAATCGTTTCCGGCGTTACTTCCGGCGTAGTTGTTTTAGGCAAAGAGGATGCGGCCGTTGTAAGAGCCAATAATGGCGATTTGGCTATGTCAGGCGATATTTTAGAAGCGGCCGCCGCTCCCGCCACCGGAGACACTAAACCGGCCCCTAATCCAAAGGCCGCCACCCCCGCTATATTCTTAATATTAGTCATCCTCTTTTCTTTTCTCTCGGCACTACGAAACGTCCTGAAATTATTAGCGGCTTCATTGATATAATTTACCCCGCCCGATTGGGACATTGTTTGCAAAACAGTTGGATCAAGCGCACCTGAACCAGTCGGCTTACCTAAAACATTAGCGTATTCGTTATAAACTTCCCAAAACCCAGTATTCACCGCCTTTATGTTACCGATAGCGTCATACATTCCGGGTAAATAGGTATCAAGATTTTGCTTTAACTGAACTTGTTCTTGACTTTGCTGTTCTGTCTTTTGCTGGGCAACAGTTTTTCCGCCACCGTATTGAGCGGCGTATTTATCAACTACTTCAGCCGTTTCACGTTTAACCTTTCCTTGCCCTGTTTTTGCGTATTCATTTAAAAAAGACCATTCTTCTTGCGTTAATGTCCCCCAATCGGATGGTTTTGGCCCCTGCCCCCAGAAGCCACCTTTTCCTTTCCTTTGCAAATATTGAACCTTATTATACTCGTCCATTGCGTAAGGAAATTGAATCGCCATATTATTTACCTCCCTGATTGGGTCGCCGATTTCGCTTCAAGTTTCATTCCCCTGATAACGGCAGAACACCCAATTCCATTTTGTCTTATTCTAAATCTTATATAATATCCGGTAACATTCCCTGTAAATACTATCGGATAAACAATTACATTCCGGGTTATCGTTCCGTCTTCCATCGTTCCTCTTTTAACGCCCGAAGACGCTAAATTTATCGTTGCCAGCGTTGTCCACGATGAATTATTGTCCGTTGCATACGACACAACTATATCATAATCGCCCTCAACTTCGGCTACCACTGTAAGCCGTTCAAAATATTTAATAATAGCGTCATCGCCGAAGTCTATATCTTTGGTTACAACATCCATATCAATATTACTACCGGCATAATCCGTTCCTGTGAATAATTTATAGACAAACCCATCCGAAGCAGATGACCCTCCATACACCTCGTTTAAATCGCCCGCCCCTCTCCAGACTGAAAAAGAACTGAACCCAACCGTAAGCGGCCCCTGCCAAGAGCCATAAATATCTTCCGCCAATACCTCACCAACCGAAGTATCTAAAATCAACGTTCTATTATTAACCGTTCCTCCCGCCGCCGTTGAAGTATAAGATAAAATGTATTTATCACCCACAACTTCAGCCACTGCGTTAGTAACGTATGTTTGGTTTATGTCATCAATTGTTGCCTGGATTATTTTTGAAACCTTAACCGCCCTGACTCCATTAAAAACATAAACACCGTCCTTACCGAGGAAATATAAAAGTCCGTTCAAATTCTTTATCGTTTTCGGCGCAACACACCCAATCCTTGTTTCCGTCGTTTTTACGATAAACGAATAAATATCAGTGCCATAAATCAAAGAAATACTGTCTTCGCAAAAGACGACTAATCGTCCTAATAGTTTTCCGAACCCAACCGCTTTTCCGTTAATTGAGTTTTCGGGAACACTTAAATAATCCGTTGCCCCCCAACTTTCAGCGTTACTGAATCCACTAAAATACACCCGGTTAGGGTTAGTTGCGTTTCCACAAGCCCAGAAACGATCATTTGAAACAGCAAACTCCTTGCAATTAACTGCCGGACCAGTCATCGCCGCTACAGTCGTTAAATCGTATTTCTGCGGGGTATCAGTCCCGTTCGTCATATAGACTTTGCCGTTCCAATAAACCATACTCCATTGTAAATCCGTAGTAAACCCGGTTGCCAGCGAATCAAAAATACCCGTCGAGGTATTATAAAGCCACAATTTAGTTCCCGAAGATGCAACAAATTTCCTGGTATTTGAGGCGTCGTTTTGGTAAATCCTGTATAATGTTTTAACCGGCGTTGCCCCGATTGCGGTTGCCGATAGTTTACTGGTGCCAGGTTGCTTTCTGATACCGCCTTTGGTTGTATCGGCATCCTGTCCTTGATAAATCTGGTTGTCGGGAATCAGCCAACGCCCGATCTTGGTATTCAAACCACCGGTCAAGTTCAGTATCCTGTAAATAACCTTTTTATCTCCGCCGAATTCACTCATACTAAATTAACTCCGAAGGATTCCATTTATTCCTAAAAGTATCTATTTGAAATTGAGGACGGAAAGAATCAATTTTATCCTCGCTCGGTGAAGCCCACTGCCTCATTAAACGCTTCGCTCTATCCCAATCCGCTAACGCCTGCGATTGGTTATCGCTTCTTTCCGGGGTCATATAATAATAACCGCCTAAAATTAACACCCAATGCCAATTCGGAGGTAATTCAGGAACGTCATTATCATTAACCAACGTCATCGGTCTTTTTTTATAATGATATTGAATCTGGATTAATTCTTTAGAAGCCGGATAAATATTTATCACAGGCATTGTCCCAATCGGGTTGATTGCGTAAGACCCGCTGCTGGTTGAGCCGCCATACGTTTTTGATAACGTTAATGAGGTAACGCTATTAAAAGCATCAATTAAATATTCAGCGCTATCACCCTCAAATCTAAATACCATTCCTTTCATCGCCGAAGTAAAAGTCGTTCCCGAACCGCTCACTATTGCGCTGCCGCTGGTTATTGTTACCGTCCCGGTATTATAATAATCGGCGCTATTGACGCCGGCAACCTTGTAATAAGACGGCTCGTTATCCATACTGGTCGGAGAAGGGATCAGTTCCGCCCAATCACTGGAAAATTCTTCGTATAGTTTCTTCGGCGTTTCAGTCTGCCACATCCTTAATATCGTAGCGCAATCACCCGCTAATTTGTATTCATCTTCAAAAATATAATAAGAAGCCGCTGAATTGGTCGCTCCACGGTATTCAGTCTCTAAAACAATAACCGTGGCGCTGGTATAACTGTCAACCTTATAAGCGACGCCATCACCGTCCACCAAAAACTTCCGGCCAACCATTGCCGAAGTAAAAGTCGTCCCCGAACCGGTGACTGTCGTTGATCCTTTCGTAACCAAGACTGTCCCGGTTGAATATCGGGCTACCGCATCAAAACGACCTCTTTTTACAGCAAAATCCCAAGGATAAAGATTCCAAACTTCTTCATAAGCCATATTGATTGATAACTTAATCGCCGCTAAATCGTCCGCATCAGCCCGCTTCATTCTTCTTTTTAGTTCGTTCTGTATCCCTAAATAAACTAACATCTTTACCCCTCCCTACCGGTATGCTTGACTAAACGACTCGTTTCTAACGTTATCAGCCATCAGAAGTGGCGAAACGTCCTGTTTGCTTTCCCGGTTAAATCGTTCAATTATTTCCGTATATGCTTTTTCCCATAAATAGATATTATCACGTATATTAAAATTCCTTTTTACATCACAATACGCTTCGTTTCCCATTCTCGTTCTCAATTCCTCACTCTCAACCAATAGCGATATTTTCTTAACCCAATCTTCTGTCGTTTTAGCGAAAAATCCGGTCTCCCCATCCTTGACTGTTTCCAAGTAAGGACGCACCGGCGATAAAACCATCGGAATCTTCAAAGCCGAATGTTCCAAAAATTTAAGATTCGATTTCCCCCGATTAAATTGCGAGTCAACTAATGGCGCTAATCCAATATCTAATTCCTGCCTGATAAAATTATGAACCCATCGGTTTATTGGAACACCCATTATCGGGATAACCCGACCGGGAAACTCTTTCGTTAAATACAACAATTCCATTGATTTGAAAGCCGTCCACTGGAATTTAACGTTGGGATATTTCTTCAGGATTATTCCCATCGCCGGAGCAATTAACGCAACGTCATCAGCGTGGGTATAACCGCCCGCCCAACCAATCATTATCTCGTCTTTATCCCTTTTTTCTTTTTTGGGACGCTCTGCCCGATACTCTTTTTCCAGTGTTTCGTTCAACTGGAAATCTATGCTGTTAGGTAAAACATAAATATTTTTGTTATACTTACTGAATAATTCCTTTAATGCTTGCGTTGAAACTGTAACCGCATCGGCAACCTTCAGCCAATCCAAACCAACCTGATGGCAATCTGCCATCCCCTCTTTCAGTAAAACAATCCTCATCTTTTTTTCCTGCAAATTGACTTTCTGTTCAACTATCCGTTTGGTAAATTTTTTCTCATCTTTAAATTTCCACCAGTCTTCTAACGGAATAATAATAGTTTCGTAAATATCCTGCGAGTCATACTTCCGGTAATATTTATAAGCGGGACTTGAGGGATGAACCGACGTAATATCATCGTCAATTTCAGCCACAATCGGTTTATTATAAGTTTTTCTTAACGCCGCCTGCACGGCAATATTTATCGGCTGCAACGGTCTTTGGAAAATAAAAATATCGCCCCATTCCCCGTGTCTTTCAAATGAGCCGATTCTTGAATTTATCCATTGCCCTTCCGGTATTTTATCGTCCCTCTCGTCTTTCTTTAAAACCGGCACGCCGCCTTTCATATCGTGCGGGAATTTCCAGACTTCGTGTCCGGCCCCCCTTAAACATTTAGCCGGATTCCAGACCCGCCAATATCCTATCCCCGAATTTTCGCTATGATACATTACGATACGCATAATCATCTTTCCCATTTAGCCATTTGCACCGCTTCGTTATAATCAATAAGTTTCCGGTCAGCCAAAATCCTAAATAATTTACGCCATCCTCTTTTGACCACGTGACCCGAGCTATCCATTATGGTTTCTTCCGGCATAACGTTTTTGCTGACGGCGCAAACTTCTTCACCCCGCCAATACACTGTCGCCGGACTATTTTCCTTATCTTTAAATCCGGTAGCAAAAATACTTAACCCAGGATTGAGTTCCCTTAATATTTTAGTTAATTGGAAACTATAAAGCATATCATTCTCCAAAAAGAAGGACGGGGCGGAGTAAGTTGCAACGATACAATCATCACTCCCTACTCCGCACACCACCCTTTAAAATCAAGCCGCAGAACCACACTTAATGTTAATAATTCTATTGCTATCTAACATTTTAGACGCAAAATAGAACTTATAACCTACCGTAGCGATCTGAGCCAGCGGGTCGCTTGAAGCGCCCGAACCGAGTTGGTTTGTGAACGTTTTAACATTTCCCTCGCCTAAAGATACTATCCCGATTGCGTTTTTCGCAATCAGATTGCACCAGTAAACGTTAGCAGAACCCGAGGTTCCGGTAGACGTAGAATAAACGTTAGTCGTTTCCACAACTCTCGCACCATACAAATTACCAATTTCGCCTTTATACAAAGGTTTACTATTAGTATATTTGTTGACATCATTAAATCCACCCGTAGCAGTTTCGCCCAGTAAGTCAAAGGAATTTTGCGGATGAATGATTAACCCACAGAAGCCGTCTTCAAACGGTCTTGCTTTGTTTACCTTCAATGTTTTCATCGCTTTACGGATTTCCGCAGCGGTTAATACATCCGTCGTCCCTAATGCCGACAGAGCGCTTTTCCCATTCGCAAACTGTTCAGTTGCCGCCGAAATAGAATCCCTGATGATCGTATCTACTGATAAACTGGCCCGCGCTCCAAGTTCCTCCAAAGCGCTTTCAATGACCGGGTCAATCGCAGACATAATCAAGAGATCCGAAAGTTTGACAAAATCACCATAACCACTAACCACCGCCGAAACATTGGTGGATGACAACGAAATTTCCGTTGGCACTGTTCCTTCTGTTAACGGAGTAGTATTAGCGGCAAAAGTGGTATATCTTGTCCACACCGCCGTTTTACCGGAATTCCGCGGCACTTTCTTTTTCGTCGCAAACTGCTCGTGTCTCAATTCAGCATATAAACGGTCTAACAGATACTTATCGTAATAAAGCATAATATTAGCCGTCATTGTTGCCGTTGTATTTACAGCCATTTAATTTCACCCCCTCACGTATTGTAGTCAATCCCTTGACGCCCTTGGTAAATGATTTGTCATTTCCGCCAAAGACATCTTTTGAAAATTGGGAGTTTCTGCGCTTTCAGAACGTCTTCCACCGGCTACGAACGAAGATTCTCGCCGTTTAGATTGAGCTTCGGCTTCGGCTACCCCCTCAGATTTAGCTTTAGTCCTCAAATCCTCAAACGCAACGACCTTAAATGCTTCTTCGTGCGTTATATCAGGAATTTCTTTCAGTAATGCTTTAATCTTCGGCTTTAAGGGAGCGACGTCTATCCCATACTTTTTTTGAAGATTATCATACAACTGCTTTTCACGACCGGCATATAAATCATCCGCCAATGGCGAAAGCCCTTTTTCAATCATTTTTTGAAAAACAGGGGCATAGCGATTTAAAAAATGTCTGTCTATTTTAGTTGCATCCGGCAAAAGGTCTTTAACGGCGTCTTCGCCTAAAACGGCTGTTTCTTTTTTGGATTCAGCCTTTCCTCTTGGCAGACCTTTTTTATCTACCAGATAATCCTCTATCATTTGAGCCAGTTTTGAATCCGACTCAACCTCGTCCCACGCCTTTGATTTTTCCATTACTTCCTTAAATTTTTCACCCCGATATTCCTTCGGGATGCCCTGCATTGCCTTCGTAAAAGCCGCCTGCATATTTTTATAGGCAGGTTTTAGTTCGTCAGGCAATTCCGATGAATCAACAAAAGTTTCTTCTTTTCCTTCCGAATCCTGCTTGGATTGTCCGGTTTCTTTACCGGATTCTTTCGCAGGGTCTTCGGTGATAGAAGCCCCCTCGTTTTCTTCCGTTCCGCTTCCCGGTTCATCCGAACCGCTTTCATCAAAACTTTCCACGCCAGTCGTTTCGGTTTGTTCACCTTGTGTCAAAAAACGCCGTTCTTCTTCGGCAGACGATTCGTCCACCCGATTTACGGTCATTTCATCAACACGAGGGAGTTCCGATTCGTTGTTGGGTTTCGGTTTTTCCATAATTCTCCCCTTCTCTCTATCTGAATCATTGCTTATACCGACAGGTATAATTAAAAACAATGATTGTTATCTTCTTACGCTTCCCTCATTTTCTTCATCGCTAACTCGCACCTTTCTTCTTTTCCTTCTTCGCTCTTACCGGTCATCCGAAGCGTCATCATTACATCGCATTCTTCACCCAGTTCCATTTCTTTGAATTTATCCGTAACCTTCTTTCCCGACAACCTTAAAATAGGATAAGTCTCCTTGGTGGCATCATATGGCTTTCCCCCCTCGTGATCTTCTTTTAAATCAATCTCTTTCCCCTTTGACTCACCGCTTTTTTTTAAAAGCATTGCTTTAAGTCTCGTCGCAGCCCCATTCTTTTTCGCCATATCCAGCATTCTCTTTTCCCTTTTTTTCATTACCGCCATTTTGTCGTTATCCGGCATTAGTCGTCCCCCCTTCTTTAAGAATTTTTTCGTTTTCAGTTATTAATTCCTTAACAGCAGATTCTATCTTCGTTAAGTCCTCGTAAGCAAAAACCTTTGCCCTGGCTTCATAGATATCTTCTATCTTACAGGTTAATAATCGCCGATTGCATTCCTCAACTTTCCCGCCAAACCATTCCATTAAATGCTTCCACCCGTCCATCTTAAACACATCGCTGATTTCTTTTAAATAAATTGTCTTTTGCTTCAAATCTCCTTCTGCTTCTATTTTCGTCATTACTTCCACCCTCCTTTATTAGGCCTGGCCCCAAACGCCTGGGCCAGGGAATTTCCAGACGACGCTATCGGCGACGCCTCTTTTGGTTTTATCGCAGGGGCCGGGGCGAACCCCGTCGGGGGCAACCCCATCGGAAGACCAGGCGCTTGAGCCGGCGAAACAGCCGGTAAAGTTGCTTGCTGGTTCTTAATCACTTTTTCCATCCCCTTAATCCCGTCAAATGAATTTACTAATACTTCCGTTAATTGCCTTAAATCAATATGCGGATTTTCTGTCAGCAGCGGATAAAGACCCATTATTTCCTGCCGCTCTATTTCCTTCGCCCCTAAATGCGGCGATGAAGTTACGATTATATTGAAATCGCCCTTTATCTCGTCAAGTTCCAGTTCCGGAAGCCCGGCCGACTCGGTAATAGACTGAAGTTTCTCTTTTGATAAAAACTGGTTATTTAATTTATATGACAGTTCTACTTCCCGGCTCACCCCTTCTACTTGTAACTGCCTGATATTCTCAACAAATCGGTAATTTCCCTCTTTAATAACAAGGGTAATACCGGTAGCCGTTCGGTTTAATTCACCAGGCCCTGAACCTCTTTGCGGATCATAAACCCCGACCGTCCGGTCGGCCCCGGACTGAATTTGATCCTCCTCAAATGCCGTTGTGGCTAAAATATTACTAAACGCCAACGGCTTTAAGTCATCAACGTTTTCAGCCCAGATAATACCGTTCGGTCTTGTCCGGAACTGTTCAGGAATCAAGCCGACTCCCCGTTTCCCGATATACATTCCGTTAATGGCAAGGTTTCGGGCATCCATCTTGGCGTTACGGGTATCGTTCAATTCGTGATTAAAAAACCTTAACATTTCAACCGGACTTTTACCGTAAGGTTCACCGTCAATCGCCATTGCCCGGTATAAAGCAAACGGTTTTTTGCCGTGGTCATAAGGATTTTCCCGGCTCCTTAAAACAACATCGCCGGCAATCGTAACGACCCAATCGTCTTCCCACATCTCAAATATCTTTATTTCCTGCCCGCCTTCGTCCTCGTTACTGCCGCCGATCCCGTCCGTTTTCTCGCCCAGTATATTTTTTACCTTGCTTTCAAGCCCATCGGCAGGTTCGCTGGCCTTCCCCCGAAAATTTTCTTTTAATTTCAGGAACTTATCTTTATCAAATATTCCTTTTTCCGCCAGTCGCTCAATATCGGTCAGCGATAAAACATCTTTAACGATTACGTATTGCATTTCATCAAGAGTAAACCCGTTCGGATCAGGCCACCAGTCATAAATCCCAAGCGTCCGGTTTCCCAACCCGTCATACAAAGTCTTACCGGTAATAGACGAAAAATGGGTTTTCCAATCAATCACCCGAAGCATTGAGCCATAAAGACAAACAGACCTTAAAAAAGCGGAAAAATAATTTAAATATTTAACTTCTTTTTCCATCTGGTATTCAAGGACTTTTTGGTGCATTTCCGCCTTAACCCGGTCGCCGGCCGTCCGCCCGGTCAACCCAAAAAACGATTTCCCGGCCACTATCCCCGACATCCACCTCGGAACAATCGTTTCAACTTTTTCGTAAATCATCGGAATCGTTAATTTACTCCTATATTTGTAATTAACACTGTCCGTTTCACCGTGGTATAACTGAAGTAAATCCAACCATTTGTTCTCGTAAGACGCCCTGTATTTCTCGGCTGCCGATTTCCGTTTATTAAACAACGTTAAAACTTTTTCTTTGTCTTTATATAACTTAATGTCCTGATAAACAGCCATAGTTAACTCCTCTTAATCATAACCTAAAAGGTTAAAACCCATCCGGCATTTCAATATACCCAGTCAGGTTATCGCTTGTTACATACGGGTCGCGCTCAAATATAATCCTTGACGGCGGCTTGGCAATCTGTTCAAGATAGGCCAGGGCGTCAATGATATCATCCGTTCTTCCACGAGGAAAAGTGAGATACTCGTCCAATAATTCTTTCATTTCTTTCTTGATAAAAATTCCGCCGCTCTGGAATCTTGGCTGCAATCCCAATATCCTCATCTCTTTGCCGATCCTGGTATCCGTTTTTAACTCCTCAATCGGCAGCCATCTGTTTCTTTCTTTCATCAATTTATTCATATAAGAAATTAATGATTTCTGGAACGCCACTACCTCAATCCCGATTTTCTTCGGCTTAAAATGATAATCAACCAAGAATAATTTTTCTATAATCAGCAACGGGTCTAATTTTTCCCTGATCACGTCAACGACATACCAGTTATTCTGGTAATCAACCGCCACCGTCACGATCGCTGTATAATCAGAATCTTTTGACTGGCTGATGGCCGGGTCAACCGCCGTAAAATAACTGTAATTGTTTTCGGGCAACTGTTCGTAATAACGAATCCACTCCCTTTTAAACCTGGCCAGCTCTTCGGTAATCCTTTCCAGTAAATACTCACGAGAAAAAAGAGCCAGCGGCATCGCTTTTTTAATTTCCTCTAACACTTCTAAACTATAGCGCCGGCCCCATAACGGCGTCCCGTCTTTCTTTATCGCCGGAAATTTAAAAAACTTAAACGATTTGTTGCTTTCAATATCTTCCAGTAAATCACCGTATTTAATCGGTGTCCCATCTACGATCAACTGACCGCCCGGGGTAACCATCGGCATCAGCGCCCCGTAGAAATAACGTTTCTGGTCTTCGTCGTTCATCCCGCCGAAATCTTTTTGCGGGTCGTCGCAAATAATAAACTGGTAGTGGCCGCCCCTGGCGGACGTCCCGAAACTCTCCCCAACGATCTTAGAACCGTTACCTAAGGCTAACTCCGTTTTACTCCACGTTGCATCTTTTAGCGGCCTTAATTCTTTTAATTTATCGTTATGCTCAATCTCGCTTTTAATCCGCTCAATCAACCGCGTCGTCTGATCCTGCGAATACGACACCAAACATATTTCAATCCCGGGCGCCACAAACGCCTGCCATAACGGGTAAGCAAACGCCCAGAAGTATGACTTGCCCGAATCACGGGCCGACTCAATTAATATCTTTTTATACTTCCTGGCCGCATCCGTCCACTCTTCGTGATGAGCGTCAAAATGGATGCCCAGCACCATCCGGCAGAAAAATTTAAACGACTTCTTCGCTAACAACCGGGGGTCGGCCAACAGTCCCTTGATCTGCTCCTTCTGGCTGTCCGGCGAACAAACTGTCAACGAGTTCATCTATTTGTTCCTGCGATAAAGTTATCTCTAAATCCATTTTCCGATTATCTATATTGATACTAACCGGCGCATTCTTCTGCAACCGGTTCATCTGCTCAATGCAGTCAAGTAAATCTTTTTTAGATACTAAACCGTCAGTTTTTATTTTGTTTCCTATAATACCCCTGGTCAGCCGATACATCTCAGCCCGATATATATCTTCGTTCTCTAACGTTTTTTGCGTGATAAATTCATTGAATTCTCGTTTCTTCAGCAACAGTTTTACATAGCCCTCATTCGCCCCGGCCATTTTAGCCAGCTCCCCGGTATCCGTCTCCCCACCTAACATCGCCTCCATTATCTTAACCTGCTTTTCAGTCCACTCTATCCGGCCGGCATCACGCCTTTTTTTAATTGTTTCTATCGCCTCGTTTTTTTTCTCAATCAAGACCGCCGTTTTTAATACCCGGTCACCACCTTCTTCTTCCCTTATTTCCGCATTAGCTGTTTTATTTTCTTCCATACCCAAAACTGCTTCTTTCTTTTTTTGTTGATCGTTATTACCGGCGTTGTTCCGAAAAGCAGCGAAACCTTTATCTCATACCCACCCCCAAGCCGCTCACCTATCTTCTTCACCACCACTTCTGTCCTCTCCCCAAAAATAAGCAGATACCCCGAAAATCCGTATATCTCGTCCCCGGAAACGCCCCTGACCCCTGGAGCAATCCCTTTAACCATACTCCCGAAATC
>ERZ1292625.3606-Hain-H41-01um-R1-3606-length-12379-cov-10_pt1 | contig 12379 bp, 18 predicted proteins | sample MGYA00564400_ERZ1292625 | MGnify/ENA primary metagenome ERZ1292625 (study PRJEB36523, sample SAMEA6512639) | groundwater metagenome | collected 2019-01-08 | study: AquaDiva: Metagenomics assemblies of 32 groundwater samples
CGCCTGGAATTTTGAGGAATTCTGTAGGTAAATTCACTGAAATATTAACCAGTACTGGTCATCGTTTAATTTTTAAATTCTCCAACGGTATAGGGAATAACATAGAAATTGATAATATTGTAGTAAAAATAATAAATCTATCAAAGAAAAAATATAAAAGATTATTTAAAATATTAACAGATGTTAATGATTATGATATTTTTAAATCTGGATTTGAAACTAATATATTTGGTGATAAAATAATTCAATTTATATTTAATAAAGATATTGACATTAGTAATTTAACGGATTATCTTAATAGACCTATTAGTGAATTTTATTTAGGCATAGTTAAAAAATCTGGAACAACTATAACTGATTTAAAAGAAGGATTTAATAGAACATATCCAGATTCAGTTATAAAATTTGATAAACAAATCAATGAATCTTATATTGGTGATGAGGTTGTATTTGATCATGTTAATTTATTACAAGAAGTTATATCAACAAGATTTCATAAATTCAGAGATGCTGAATCTGGTAATTTTATATTTGAAGATAAATTTAATTTAAATTTTAATAAAGGTTGGGAATTTTCTCAAGATGGAACTATTATTGATAATGTATTAAGATTTTCCACTAAAGCGACACCATCATTAATATATACAACATCTTTGATATTAGTTCCAGGTAAGATATATACACTTAAATATGAAATAGTTAGATATGCGTCTGGTAGTGTGATAGCTAGTGTTGGTGACTCCAATAACAACAATGTTAGAAATAGTATTGGAGAATTTACAGAACTATTCACTGCTATAAATATTCTTGGAATTCAATTTATTGGTCAAGGGGCTGATCTTGATATTGATAATATTTTACTTTATGAAGGTGAAATTGTTGATTATTATTATATGCCATTTTATAAAATAGATATTAAAAAGTTCTCAAATATCATATTAGAAGGAAATACTGGAACAACATTAAACATACCATCTTATGCACAAGTAGTTGATAATAATGGAAATAGAAAATGGAAAAATTTGTTAGATAATGGAGAATTTGAAGATGAGGAAGGAATAAATTATCCTTTTGTAAATGGATCACATTATATTTATGATAATTATAACTTATTTATAAGAAGAGTTAACCCGTTCCACGATTCATTAGTATTACAATCAATGAATATAAAACCAGTTGATAAAACAACAATTGAAGTTGTAGATACGTTTGGCGATAACTCTAAAGGAGTACCAATAGACCAAAATAAACAATGTTAAAATATAAAATATTAAATAATAACAATAAAGATAAGTTCATTGAATTACCAATAAATTTGGATTTTGATCCTATGGATAATTCTGAGATCATAGAAGAATTCATAAGAGAGGAAAAAAGAAAATCATTGAACATTCCACAAGATTTTGAGATAACAAGATACTCTCCAAAATTATCAGATTCAATAATACAAAATAATATTTTATTTAATATCAATGATGACTTTAAAATAAGATTACAAGTGTGGTTTTATAATATTGATGCCACTGGAATATTTCCAGATTTTAATTATACAACAAATTATAGAGGGAATGGATTTAATACTGATGGTTCAATAAATGATGACAGATTAAAAAAAGGATTTAATAATAGTTTTTATTTGTTGGATTTTTATGATAATGTAAAATCAACAGAACAAAATAAATTATTTAGTATTATTGTTCCAACAGTGCCGTCAGTACCAATAAATAAAAAACTAATTATATCTGATTTTTTTATTGATAAAGATACAGAAGGATATTACTTATACTATTTAAAGAAGAAAGATTTATTACCAAAAGATATTTTTATGAAATTAACATTTTTTAATGGAAAAACAGGACAAATGACATCTTTTTTTAATTCTATTAAAGCTCAAATACAAAGTATTAATAATCCACAATTAATGAAGGCATCATTACCAAAACCAGAAGAATATAATGATGAAATGTTATATTTTCAATATAAATTAAATAACAATTACTCTTATGATATAATAGATAGTTCAAATGGGATTATAGGTTCAAAATTAATTAAACAAATAACTGCTGTTGAAGTAAGATTTAAAAATTAAAAATGGAACTAATTAAGAGAAAAATAATATTAAATGGGTTACAAATATCGGGAAATACAGTATTTCCACAAAATTTTGTGCAACCAGATTATGAAATCGGTATTTATCTAACCCAAACATTTGAAGATATTGGTATTTATACCGACTTATTAGAAAAAGATAGTAAAGAAATATTTAGTAATTTTGGACAATCTGGAAAATTATCACCATTATTATCATTTGGAGTGGGTTTATATGGTGGAGTTTTTAATGTTAAATTTGTTAGTATTAATGATACTTCATCTTTGATTTCTAAAATACAAATCGGAACATCATTAAATATATCTTTTAATAATATTTCAGATATTGTGATTATTAATGATATTGTACCTGTTCCACAAAGTAATATTGTAACTTATATATTAAATAAATCAACTCCTGGATTAAATTCTGGAGATCAGATAAACATATTAGTAATTGGGGGATTTAGTAATAATGTTTTTTTATCTGATTATATTGGTACTGATAATAGTGGTTCTGGTGAAATTATAACAACTGGAACATCTACTAATTTTCAATTAAGTGATTTTATCACTAATCAAAATTATATTATATCTGGAAAAACTGATAATAGATTAAATGAAGTTAAAACATTTAAGTTACTCACTCCCTTTATTATTAATAATCCAGAATTAGGAAACAAATGGATTAGAAATATAGGTATTGAACAAAATACAAATAGAGAATTCATTGAATATACAATAACCCCAATTGATTATAAAACATATTTAGATAATAATGAAACAATTTATATAATACCATCTAAATTTTTACCACAAAATTCACAGTTTTATACTCCACCTATTTTGTCTGGGCATAATATTAGTAATACTTCATTATCACCAACTATTAAGGAAGAATCAAAAATGGGATTGGTAGAGTCGCCAAAAATAAATAGTGATTTATTTGCTAATAGAAAAGAAACATCTGTATTTGAGAATCATTTAAGGTTAAATGAAATTATCGGAGTACAATATTTAATAGAATATTCAAGAAAATTTTATTTAGTATTTGATCAATAATATATTTATTTTTTGTTAGTTTTAAATATACTAGTTTAATAAAAAATAAATTAAAAACTATCAAATGTTAGTGGTTTTACTTCAGAATCATCACTATCTTCAATCTCTATTTCCAATTCCTCATTATCTAATTGACCATTCTCAATTAAAAAATCTAAGATTAATTTTCTCTGAATTTCAGGATTTGATATGTTATTAATTTTATCATCTTTAATATTCATTAAACTGTTATTGTCTGTTGACTCGAAAATAACAGAAATTGAGCTGGGATTATATTTCTGTTCATAATAATTTTTTATCTCATTTTGTCTTATGCTGGAATATTCATTTGATTTTCCAGACCATAAAATCCTTAAATTTGGTTTTTTACTTATCTCTATTTTTTCTTTACCTAAATTATCAAAACCTTCTAACTGGATAGTATAAAATCCAAAATCGTTATCTATTTTTTTAAATTCATAAGATATGTTATTTTTATCTTTAATTCTATATAGAACATAACCTTTATTATTTGATTCTGAATAATTCTGGGACAAAAATGAACCAGCATAAATTGCTGTTATGGTTCTATTATCCTCTTTTAATTCTAACATTTGGTGAGCATGTATATCCCCCAAACAAATAAGATCAGAATCACTAAAATTAATAATATCAAAACTACTAGAAAACTGATATCCTATATCGTTTTTAGCTCCACTTACAATACCATGAAAAAGTGTTATATATGTTTTTTTATTATCTGGATCATATTTTTCTTTATATTTTTTTAATTGAGGGGTTTTTTGTTCCTCAAGACAACTCCAAACACAATATACAACATTATTATCATACACATCATTATAATTTCCAGACTCTTTAAAGTACCAAATATCTGGAATATTTAATGCATTAATTATTGGACTCAAACCATCTAATCTATCTGTATTTGATAGATTTGCATCATGATTACCTACAAGAATTATTAATGGGGATATAAAGGAACACTCTCTAAAAAACCAAGAAACCATTTGAATTAACTCAGGACTCATCCCAATTCCTTTATTGTGTAAAATATCACCAGTTATTATAATTCTATCTGGTTTAATTTTCAATTGTTCCTTTAAGAACTTTTTAAATTGCTCATAGTATTCTTCTTTACGATTGTAATTTCTACAATGGAGATCAGAAAGATGAGTTATTGTCTTAACAATTTTATTCATGGGTATGAAAATAAGGATAAGGTTTCCAGTTATTATTTTCTTTTTTATATAAAACAGAGTTTTTGATTTTTATGATTAGGTCCACTCATTCTTGATTTTGCTAATAAAATAAATAAATCCTTCTGCCGTTTAATAAATTGAATCGATTTCCAAATCTTCAAATTTAATCTTGGTACAAATCTCCTCATCTTGATTTTTTTCCCTTAGTCTATAATAGTAATAAATTTTATTTTTGTTTGATACATTTACTTCATTTAGTGGGGCTGCGAAATGAACAAACCCTTTAGTTAAATTTTCCTTTTTAATTTTAAAATATATTTCCATTTTTATATTTTGTAATAAAAACTCACTTATATAACTACAAATTATAATTAACTTTACATTTTGTTTTTTCAAAAACTAAAAAATAACAATGAAATTTTCTTCCATGTTTTTGATTTTTATGGTTAGGGCTACTCATTCTTGATTTTGCTAATAAAATAAATAAATCCTTTGGGTAGAATCCTATTTCTATTGCCTTTTTCATTATATAGTAATGGGAAAAATAATTGACACCTCCAGAAACCGTGTCCATCGCCTTAAATATTAAAATCCCTTTATCATCTAATATTCTATAAAATTCTTTCATTGAATCTTCATATAGTTTCCATAATTCTGGTATAGAAAAAGAAGATGAGAATCTTTTATGTGTTAAGTTACTTCCTGGTTTACTATTAGTTAATGATGGACCCACAGAAACCACGAAGGGGGGATCATACATAAGTGAATTAATACTGTTATCTTTCAATGGTAAATTTCTACAATCACATTTTTGAACAGAATCAAGTTGAGGTTCAATATCATATCTAAACGGAGGGATTTTAACTTTTCCATTCTTATAAAATACTCCCTTACTATAGGTTACGTCACAATCTATCTGACCACTTGGAATATGTAGTTTTATAATATCATTAATCAAATCTTGTTGATTAAAGTTGATTGTTTTTATTATATTCATTTTATCCGAATAAAATTCATCTTTATTTTCAATTTGATATTTTCCTAATGTTTCCATAATTTTATATTTTTTCTACAAAAACATAACACATTTTATATAATTTTTCCTTATGTTTTTCTGTTAGTTTTATTTTCAAATATTAAATCTATACTTATTCCAAACCACAACCAGTCAAACCAAAAAGATAATATTTTTTCTCCTTTAAAAATAATTATTTCTTTTTCAATAACATCATCTTTAAATTGGGTATCCCAAACAATCCCAATACTTGGTATAAGATATATTATTTTATAGTTTTCAGACCAATGAGATGAACTATGAAATTCTATTTTCATTTTATTTTTCAATAAAAATTACTTATCTTTTTATTAATAAGAAGACAATGACCACAACTATATCCTATTCCCATCTCAACATTACCTGGTACTGGAAAATAGTCATCTTGCCCCTTTACTCTATTTATTCATTTTCTTTATATTTTGGTGCATCGTACATATCACATACTTTTTCTGCATGTTTTTTATCTTTTGCATATTTACCTACACCAAAATCAAATGGATCAAAATAATCCTGTTTTGTACACCATTCAATTCTTTCTTCTAAAGTTAATTTTTTATATTTAAATGCTTCATTAAATTTTTCTTTAATCATATCACCAATTAATTGAAAAACTTGAAATGTAGTGCATTTATATTTCATTTATCGAGTTTAAAAAAACAAATATAAATCAAATAATTGAAATTGTCAATATGATATTTTAAATTTCTTTTTCTATTCTTTCTTTTGTTAAATTACAATACTCCTCTGAAATATCAAATCCTAACCATTTTCTCTGTAATTTAATGGCAGATAGGGCAGAAGTTCCACTTCCCATAAAAGGATCCAAAACAATACCATCCAAAGGACAAAAACATTGAATAAAATCATAGGGTAGCATATTAGGAAACGTGGCAGGATGTTGATGTTTTAATTTAGATCCATCACCACAAACAGTATAATCCCATAATGTTCCTCTACATTTTAAATCATTTATTTTTATTTTTCTTGCTTTTAACGTTTTACCAGAAGTTAATCTTGTTGCTCCTCCTGTCATAGTTTTTCCAGCATGTTTTGAAGGAATTTTAAGAGGTTCTTTATTAAAATATTGGGGCCTTTCACCTTTTAAAAATATTGGAATATATTCATGGTCAACCCTGAATCTTTTGGTCCACCATGCTCCTTCTCCACCGTGTTTTTTATAAATCACACATTCAAATAATTTAAAGCCAATATTATCACACCAATCAATAATTATTCTAAAACTTGTTAGTGATTTACCAAAATTCTTTGTCTGGTCTTGAATAACCATACCAACAATTCCACCTTCTTTTATTACTCTAAATAACTGTTCTCCTGTTTTATGTAAGTCCAATTCAAACCCGTGGTATTTTCTTATCGAATCATAAGGAGGAGAAAAAATAACACAATCAATTGAATTATCTGGAATGTCTTTCATTCCTTCAACACAATCACAACAATAAACATTATTTAATTCATACTTTCCTAATTTGTCCATTTTTAATAAAAAATAACTATTTTATTTCTCTATTACTTTTTTTAATATCCCGGTTACATCAATACGTTTAATTTTATTATTAACCATAATGCCAATTTCAAATTTATCAATTTCTTCAACTGTTTCCCATCCTTTAATCATATTATCTTTGTTCTTTTTTTTTGCATCATTAATTAATTTTTCAATATCTTTAATATTGTCAGCAACAATAATTATTTCAGATGATTGTATGGTAACAGTGCCATTCATTATTGATGTCTTTAATTTAAATAGTTTTTTATTTTTCATTGTTTAATTATTTTTTGTTAAATATATTTTAGTTATTATATTATCAACAGTATCATGTAAATCCTTAATAGTGCCAATATTAATTAGTCTTCCATAAATTAAATTAAAATAATTACCATATACTATTGATTTTATTGTTTCAATATCCGTATCCCAATGTTTTTGTTTAATAACTTCAATAATATAAACATTTTTATATTTGTCATTTAATTGTTTTAACCATTTAAGTTCATCTATTCTTCTAACATCAGATATAACAATATTTTGTTTTAAATTATTAAAATCAATATTATTTGATTTTATGGTTTGATTAACCCAATAAAGAGGATCTTCTTTTCTTTTGTTTTCCCCATGTGAAATTAATAAATCTCTATAATTTTCTTTATTTTGTTCAAGTTCTTCAAGAGTTATATTTTTTATTTTTGTAATATCTTGTTTCAGAACATCACCAAATGCAATTCGTTTAAAATTATATCTTTTAACAAGATATTTAGTAATTTCATCTTTACCGACTTTAGACATGAAACCAAGTCCAATAATAATATTGTTCATTTGATTAATTTTTTATCTTTCAAATATAACATAATCCGATATAAGAAAAATAGCCATTGAAATAATTATCATAATTTTAATTATCTTTTTTAATTAACTGAACTAAATTACGAACATCTTTTGCTTTCTTTCTTATATCTTGCATGTTCTTTCTCACCCTTATACCTGATCTATTATTCCCTTTAGAAACCAATTTTTCTGCATCTACAAGAGAGTTCTCTAAAAGTTTAACCATATCTTTAAGTTTGTCTAATATGCTTGTTTCACTCATTTTATTTTGTTTTTAATTATTAATAAATTTATTTAAACATTTTCTGCTATTTTTTTAGCGGCATTCCAATAGTTTGATGTTTCTATTGTGTTGTCCCAATATTCGCCATACCCATCCACTCCATTGATAAAACGTGATCTAATATACTCATCTTCATTTGGAAAATCATCAATGAGTTTTTTTGCACTTTCTAATGAAATTTCTTTTTCATTATCATATGGGCACAGGACTAAATTCGTTTCTCTAAATATTCTGCAAGTTTTTGCTTGAATTTCTATCCACTCAATCAATGTTTGTGCCACCCTATCGTTAATTTCCTCTTCTTTAAATGCCATTGTGGATTTAAGAAATTCTTTTGCATTTTCTAATGTATTTTTCATTTTGTTTTTTATGTTTTACAAATATAAGTTAAATTTTATTAAAAGTCAAATTTTAAGAAATATTTATTTCATTATCATCTTCTAATTCTCCCATTATTATTCGTAATACTGACCATGCATTCCTTTTTCCATCTGGTTCATCTATAGTTGTTAAAGTACCAGATGACTTAAAAGACATTGAAATATTAGACATATTTGATATTTCTTTTATTGTATTTTCATCAAATGGTTTAAATATGTGTTTATTTTCTTTTTTAGAAAAACTAAGTAAATGAGTAGCAGTACCAAGATTACCATTATATTTTACTTTACCAGTTAATGACTCTTCAATAAATTTATATTTAATTTGTTCATCATTAAAAAGTTTAATAAAATCATTTTGTAATTCTTTATGTTTTTCTTTGATTTGTTCTAACATATAATATATATTTTTATCTTCTTCTATAATATTTGATATACCTTTAACTCTCTCTTTTCCAGTTTTAGTGTCAATATATTTGTCTTTTATAGTAATTTTTTTGGCAATAACATCACCAGTATTTTTTATTTCTACCAAATCATTTAAGGAATTGATAATTTTTATTATAATTTCTGTTTTATTTATATTTGATGTGGCAACATTTAATACTGCTTTAATTTCTTCTGGCGAAGATGACATTATCTGTGCTGGACCATACTTTAATGAAATATGATAATTACCAATAGAAACATCAGTTTTAGGTTCTCCATATTTATTCCCAGTCCATTTTTCATTTACTTCTGCTGTTGAAATCTTTTTTGCGATTTCTGTTGTTTTTATATGTTGTTTTAACTCATGTACAGCATACCATGCACCTTGTACCATATCGTCAAATGATTTTTTTCTTTGATCTATGGTTAATTTTCTATACTTAACATCCCAATCGTTCCATACATCTGAAACTAATTTTTCAAACAATAGACCTCTTGCTTCAGACATTAAATAATATTATATATCATCATAATTATTTTATTAAAATGTTTAAACTAAAATTATCTTATAATTAATTTTGAGGTTAAAGATATATTAACTATTTAAAAAAGAAAGGTTAAATTTTATTTCAAATCATAAATCTCTGGATATTTTTTTGAAAACTTTCTCATTATTATACCGGCAAATGAGTTTGCTGCGTTTTCATGTTCTGAACCGTCAAGTCCAGATTTACCATCTAATATCCCTAACTCTCTTTGTTCTTGGTGTTTCAATTCGTGAGATATGGTACGAAAAAAATCAATAGGTGCTCTATTTTTAATCAGAATGTATGTTTTATTTGTATCTGGGGAATATCCACCTGTTGTCAAACCATTTGTTCTATCATAAGTTAAAATAATATCGCAATCTTCTTTTACTTGTAAGTGTGAACAGACAAAATCAATAAATAACTTTGTATATTTTAATTTTTCTTCACCAAAACTATCATTTGGAACAGACTTATCTAAGGTGAGTTTATTTTCTAAAAGTAAATTTTGTACTAAAGGAAGAAGTTTCATCTATAATAATATTATTTTATTATAAATATTTGATTTAATTAAAAAAACTACATTCTATCAATTTCTTTTGGATCTGGAATTTGTCCTGTTGGTAAATGTCCAATACCACCTATATAACTATTTGGAATATTTTCTTGTATTTCTTTAACTTCTTTTTTAGCTAATTCTCTATCGTGTTCCAAATCATCTGTTTCTGGTACAAAAATATTAACATAAATTGATGCTCTGAATCTTCTTTCTCCCCTGTCTTCTTTAATCAATCTATTATATTGAGATTCTGTTATTTTATATCTTTTCATTTTTCTTTGAATAATTTCTTATAATACTTTTTATTTCATATTTTATAATAAAATAAATTAACTTAAATATTCTAAATGTTTTACTTTTTAACATTTAATTTTTCTTTATTATAAACTTTTTAACATATCAATCATTTCTTTCTGAGGGAAAATATCAGACTTATCAATTCTATAAGATGTATGAGACCAAATTCCTTGTTTTCCAGAAAGTGCATTAATGCTGATGTCCCACATATCAGGGTTATATTTTAATGAAATACCATATTGTTCCCTCCAATATATTAATAATTTTCTTAAAGATTCTATTTGCTCATTTGTATATTTTTCATATCCAAAGTAACCTCTATAACCATTAGGTACTTCAACAACTCTATCTTTAGATACTTCTTTTGAAAAATTACCAGGATAAGCATACCACTTTCCATCCTTATACTTAAGTCCACCCCAAGCATCAATCTCTATTGCTATTGCTTGTTGATTTAATAATTTATTTCTATTTTGATAATCATCAAATCCTTTTTCTTTTAAAGTTTGAGAAGTAACACCTAAATGATGGCCCCAATATTTACTTGAAAATAATTGATATATTATTCCTTTATAATCAATAATAATACAAGTTGCAATTCTCTCTGGAGTGTTTAACCAATGGGTAAAATCCCCATCATGACCTCTACCAGATGCGGTATGATGTAATACAATTTGTTTTTTACTATCAATTTCTTTATAATATTGATTCTCTGGCAAATCAAGTCTAACTATTTTTGATAAATCCAATTGACTCACAATTATATTATTTAATTCAAATTAAAATATTAATTATCCAAGTCCTCTTTTAGCAGTATAAAATGTTGTTCTTCCTTTTCTTACTGTTAATAAATCCAATTTTTCTTTTACTCTTGGTATTCCAATTTCTCCTTTAGATATTTCTTTAAATGCTTTGTCAATTCTATCAATAGCAACCTCTTGAAAATCAATTATATCCCTGAAAAAACTTTCAAGAAAATCTACTCGTTCTTTTAATTTTTGAAGTTCTTTCTGTTGAATTTCTTCTATAGTAAGAGGATCATCATCCAATTCTTTTCCTCTATTCATAATAGTGGAGATGGGTTCAGTTTCATCATCTCTTATTTCTTTGATCAATTTATTATATTGACTTTCTGTTATTTTATATTTTTTCATGTTTTATATTAATTTAATATTTTTTTCCGTAAATTTCTCTAAATTTAGATATAAATTGTTGTGGGTTTTTGCGTAAAAATTGATAAACCTGTGGAGGTATATCATCAGCGTAAGGTCCAAACAACAACTCTAAATCGGATTCACGAGGATATGGATCAAAATCTCTTTTTCTAAAGCCAGTTTTCTTTCTGGTTAATTCTCTTTTAGGATAATCTTCTTGTTGTACGGTAAAACCATTTGAATCTGCTCCCAATGTAAATCCTTCTTTTAAGATTTCACTTTGTTCAGAAATAATATTTTCAATTACCTTTTTTAATTGGGGTTCAGTTATTTTAATTAGTTTTTTCATTTTTTTGTTCTTTTATTAGATTCTTTTTATTATTTATAAAATCATGTGGCCTATAACTAAATAAATGTTTCATTTTTTCTAGTTCTTTTAATGATTCTTCACTTATCATATCTTGTATTTTTGTACTACCTATGACTTCAGTTTTTTGTTTTTTTGGATTAAATGGTTGTACTTTATTTGTGATTTTTTTCATAGATTCATTTTTCTTTTGTTCAGAAACATTAGATAATTTTTTACCCTCATTTTCTTTTTTATCGTTTACTGGTTGAATGTCTTTTGAATACATTGGTGCTTCTTCCTTATCTTTAATTTTTTTCTTTGCTGATTTATTTATCCTTGCACCAAGATCAGTTGCTACAGAATTAGCATAAATTCTCTTACCTTTAACTGGATCAATATCTTTTTCCATTCTTTCTTTAAATTTGTCAGATGTTCTATCATAATTCAACTCATCTAAACCACCACGAGCCAAATCTTCTAAATTTTCTTCTGCAGTCATGCCAGCATTTTTATCTAAAATATCTTCTTTTTTTAAAGAATCTTTATCAAATTTAGGTTCTTCTACAGTTTTAAAATCATCATTTCCTTTTACTATTTTATCCATGTTTTTCATAAAAGTTTGATCTCTGTCTGATGTAGTATATTTTTTTG
>ERZ1292625.1951-Hain-H41-01um-R1-1951-length-21107-cov-5_pt1 | contig 12371 bp, 15 predicted proteins | sample MGYA00564400_ERZ1292625 | MGnify/ENA primary metagenome ERZ1292625 (study PRJEB36523, sample SAMEA6512639) | groundwater metagenome | collected 2019-01-08 | study: AquaDiva: Metagenomics assemblies of 32 groundwater samples
GCTTTAACTTTAACCAGTATCTCGCCCATTTTATCCAGATGTCTCGTCATCGCATCCGTTCTTCGTTTGTTTATCTCTGCTATTTTGGCATCTGCCCGTTCCACAATCTTCCTCTTCTGTTCATCCCTAACAGTCTGCATCTTCTGACGAAACAATTCTCTTTTCGCTCCAGGAGCCACATCCTTAGCCATCACCGAACCGGTCATCACCATTCCCGTTAAAATCAACACTGCTACTCTCCTCATTTTGTCACTTCAGTCTAGCAAGTTTTAATAACTTGTCAACCCATCCCATCCTCCATACATCCTGTAGCGAAATAAGAGCCAACAGTCCCAGCAAAAGCGCCATCCCCCAAGTATTAATTTTTTGTTCCAATTCCACCGCCAATCTTTTTCGCCTGACCCATTCCAGCCATATAAAAAACATCCGCCCTCCGTCTAGAGCCGGAATCGGCAGCACATTAAACACCGCCAGATTCACCGACAGTATCGCCACCAGCTCTACAAGCGGCCAAACTCCACCACGAACCACTACATCGGTCAACTGATAAATACCCACCGGCCCGGCCACTCCTTCCGGGGCCTTTCCCGCGGCCAAACTTCTCCCAATCTCCCGTAATCCGTCCACCACTCTGGTCATCCACATTCCTGTTGTCCGCACCCCCGCCACCACGGCATTTACTGAACACCGAATACTGAATACCGAACATTTCTCTACTGTAATGTACGGATAATCCGCTATTCCCACTCCCACCGGCCCCTGTCCCTCTGGTGGATTCTCTCGAGGCGTTACTCTCACCGCTAGATCAGTATAACTGTCCTGGGTAATACCCTCCAAAAGTTGCGTTCCTTTACCCCGCCGCACTGTTAAATTCACTTCCACCCCAGCCCATGACCGCATCAATTTACCAAACTCATTACCATCTTTTATCCCTTTATTCTCTATCCTTATCACCCTATCTTCAATTTTTAGCCCCGCCTTCTCGGCAGGACTATCGTTTTCTATCTTCAAAATAGTTACCTGATTTTCCAAAGTCTGCGGCACCCCCAAAACCGCGTACAAGGCTACAAATCCCACCACAGCCAAGACAATGTTCATAATCACCCCGGCCGCGACAACCATCATCCGTTGTTTCCGGCCCCTACTCCAAAAATCTTTTCCTTTTCCCTTTACCTCAGTCTCTTCTCCATACAGCCTCACAAACCCTCCAAACAACAATGGATAAATAGAATAAAGTGTTTCTCCTCTTTTAATTTGAAATATGTGCCGGGTAAACGGTAAACCAAAAGCAAACTCCTCAACTTTTATCCCCAGTATTCTCGCCGCAGCAAAATGCCCCAATTCGTGAATAAGGACCAGTATCGACAACACCCCTAAAAAAATCACAAACGTCATTATCACTGAAGTCTATCAAAGTCTAGTCCTTCTCGCCATCGCAATTCCCCAAGGAATAGCTGCTACCAGCAAAATCAAACAGTCAGCTCCCTCGCCAATCAACAAACGCGATCCTCCCGCTGTTGCTATTGTCAGAACCACAAATGCCACAAACTTCACCACGTCCTTTCTAGTTTTCTTATTTTCTTGTTCTCTCAAATATGTCGTGTTTAATTCCATAACTTAAATTATACTACAACCCTATAGTAAGCATACTTGACATTCGCCATAATAGTGCAAAAATATCACTGTGGCGATTCCAGATTATGAGACCAGACCTCTCAAAATAAAGACAGAGTGGATTCTAGCCGGCCTCGAACTTGCAACGGCAGGACTAGTTGCAGTCGGCTTAATCTATCTAGGCCAAGACATTCCTATCCTTCCTCGAATCAGCCTTGGGATACTCGCTGTTGTTCCAGGTTTTGTCCAGGCAGTAGAAGCCACTTATGATTCTATTAGAAACGTCTTCGACGAGTACTGCGATCCCTCCAGATAATTCAAACTTGCATTAGTTCCGCCTCTTTGGCCTTTCCGATTTTCTCGATTTCTTCCATCATTTGATCCGTAATTTTTTGCAGCTCCTCTTCCGTCCTACGGCGGTCGTCCTCCGGCAAACTGCCATCTTCAAATTGTCTCTTCACCTCTGTCATCAGTTCGTGCCGGGTCTGCCGCACCTTCACCCGCCCATCTTCCAGTTTTACATGCAGCATTTTTACGTATTCCAATCGCCGCTCACTCGTCAGCGCCGGCACTGCAACCCGGATCACGTTACTATCAATCACCGGCGTTAGACCAGCGTTAGCCGCCTCGATATCCCGCCTAATATCCCCGATAATCGACGGGTCATAAGGAGTAATTACCAGACTCCCAGCGTCCGGAACTGAAATCGTTCCCAGTTCTACTACCCTCATCTTGGCCGTTCCGCCGTACGCCCCAATCACGATATTTTCCACCAATGCTGATGTAGCTCGTCCAGTCCTAATCGTCCCCACATCCGCCCGCACAAAATCCACGCATTTCTGCATCTTCGTCTTCACTTCCCCCAAATCCATATACATCTATATTACCACTACCTTAAAATCCGTCACCAAAATATTTTCCCCCAGTACACCCACAGTTTCCTGGATCAGTTCGGAAATTTTTTTGGATGCATCACGGACATATTCCTGATCTAAGAGTTCATCTACTGTGGCAGGTTTCGCAGAAGCCACATGCAAAGATAATTCCTTGCCCAAATTTTGAAAATGGTCGGTTTTGGCCACAAAATCGGTCTCGCAGGCCAGGGCGACTAGACTCCCCAGCCTACCCGTGTGATGAATATACGAAAACACTCTTCCCGCTTTAACTTCGCGCTCGCTTTTTTTGGCAGCTTTTTCAATTCCTTTTTTTCTTAGTATCTTAATCGCTTCATCCATCTTCCCGTTCGTTTCTTCCAGCGCCTGCCGGCAATCAGCAATTCCCGCGTCCGTCTTTTCCCGCAGTCTTTTAATGTCCTCTATCTTAACTTTCATTTTTTAATCGCAGATATAGTCATTGCGTCAGCCACAGCCTTTACTACTAACTCTACCGACTTCACCGCATCATCATTTACCGGAACAATATAGTCCACCTTGGCCGGATCTCCATTGGTGTCCACCATCCCAATTACCGGGATTCCCATTCTGTTTGCCTCCCGTACTGCCACTTCTTCTTTATGCGTATCCACCACAAACAACGCATCCGGCAACTTATCCATATCCGCCACCCCTCCCAAAAACTTCTCCAACCTAGCAATTTCTCGGTCAATCAGCAACTGTTCTCTTTTGGTATATTTCTTCAATTCCCCGCTCTCCCGTTTGGACTTCAAGTCCTTCAGTTTATGTACTCGCTTTTGCATCTGGGCAAAATTAGTCAGCATTCCCCCCAGCCACCTCTGCACCACGTACGGCATCCCCGTCCGTACTGCTTCCTGTTTCACTACTTCTTGCGCCTGGCGTTTGGTCCCCACAAACAGGACAACTTTTCCCTCCTTACTCAATTTTTTAACAAACTCAACCGCCTCATCCAATCCGGCCTTAGTCTGCACTAAATCAAAAATGTGCACTCCGTCCCGCTCGCCGAATATATACCTCTTCATCACCGGATTCCACCGCCTGGACTGATGCCCGAAATGGCACCCCGCCTCCAATAGTTGCTGTAATGTAATATCAGACATTTTTTATTCTCCTTATTTATCCCGCTCTGCGGGAAACCTCCTTCGCCGGCTTTTAACAAGGAGAATCAGGCGGAGTGCGAAACAAACATCTATATTCTAACACGGGGTCAGTTCAGATTCAATTCCCGAAGTGCCCTTTCTTGAAGTTTCTGGAAATCCTGTTTGAGACTTGCTGGTATGTATTTCAAAGTTTCCTCGTCAATCCTGTTCCGGTTTCCGGTAATCCCATACTGGTTTCTCAACCTTTCGTCCAAAGTCCGGGCAAATTGGGCAATCTCCTCCGGCTTAGCCCTCACCTTAAGGTTAAAATAAAGCATCATTAATCCTGATTTTTGTTCCAGGGGTTGCACCTCAATCATCTGCAGCACTTTTTCGGCCACTTCAGCTTTAACGTCTTCGGTTTGTTTGTCCAGCCGGCTCACCAAACCGTTTAAATCTTTAGGATCACTGATCTGGCCACAATCCCAATAACTCAGCAACGGAATCCCGGTTTCCTTTTCCATAAGTTCCCCAGCCTCTTGTTTCATCCGAATAAAATCACGGAATTTTGTTTCGAATTCACCCTCTCCCATCCCCGTCACAAACCCATAAAACTCATCACCTTTGCGGCCAAGCTCGGCAAAGCCGAATTCTTTCAAAACTTTGGCTACTGTTATTAGCCCATTATCCCCTGTCGTATGGGAGAAAGTGTTTAAGTGTTTTAGGCCCACCATATCCAAGACCATCATTGTGCCATCCTCGCCATGTTGCAACCTTTGGGCCACATTCCGCCGCGCCACTGTATTCAGCAGCAACCCGGTAACCACATCTCTTTCCCCCTCAACGATCTTTCGAGCTTGATCAACTACAGTTTGTCCGATCTTCTCCGCAAACTCATCTCTTCCCCCCTCCCGTACTGCCAAATCTGTCAGCAATCGCGCCGTTTCGCCTGCTGCTCCCCACGCCACATCAACATCGTTTACTAATTCGTTCCCGTTATCTGACATTGTTAACTGATTCTAGCAAATTTGCAAATAGCATTGCTACCGTCACCGGTCCCACCCCGCCGGGAACCGGAGTAAAGAAACTGGCTTTTTGGGCCACTTCCGGATCGAAATCCCCTCTAGGATACCCTACATCTATAGCAATTACCTCCTCCTTAACCATTTCCGGTTTTATAATCCCCGCCTGCCCGGTCGCCGATATAACCACGTCTGCCCTGAGCAACGCCGAAGGGTCAAAATCGTCTTTGTCCATACCAATCGCATTGGGTAATCCCCTCATCAATCTTCGGCCAACAAAGCCCTTGGCTCCAACAAGGATTATCCTTTTTGACCAAAAAGGATAATCCTTTAAGGAGTGTCCCAGAATTACACACACTGCACGAACGACTGCCGGCTGATACAAACTGTCTTCTCTCAACCCGTCAACGTCTTTTTCAGGCGAGATCTTAGCTATAAGATTTTCAGCATCAGGATGGGGCAGTTGGACCATAATCCCATCTTCACTCCCGTCAACTTTATTCATTACAATCTCCACTCCCAATCTCTTGGCCAGTTCTATTTTTTTCTGCACATATTTTGCGCCGGACATATTTTCCGGGTCCAAAAAAATCGCCAGCTTGGCCTTTTTCCTCGGCAATTTAGCAATTATCTCCTCCGCAAATTTTTTCCCATCAAAAATCATATTGGCGTTGGAAACTTCTTACACAACTCTTTTACTTTTTTATTGATTATTGAATATCGAATATTGAGTATTTGGGCCTCTGCAATCCACCTCGCAATCAACTTCATCTCTTTTTCTTTCATACCCCTGGTTGTTACCGCCGGCGTCCCCAGACGGATTCCCGACGGATTGGCCGGAGGGTTAGTGTCGTGCGGCACGGAATTATAATTGACCACTATTCCGGCTGTTTCCAGATCACTGGCAAATTGCTTTGCGTTTGCCCCGAAATTAATGACCATTAAATGATTGTCTGTTCCTCCTGTAGTCAGTTTAAAACCTAATTTCATTAATTCTTCCGACAAAACTTTAGCATTTTTGACTATTTGTTGGGCGTATTTTTTAAACGCCGGAGTAGAAGCTTCTTGTAGAGCAATGGCAATTGCAGCAGTCGTGCCATTATGCGGTCCGCCTTGTAACCCGGGGAAAACCGCCCGGTCAATTTTCTTTGCCAGTTCCGGATTATTAGTCATCAGTATGGCCCCTCTCGGACCCCTTAAGGTTTTATGGGTTGTAGTCATAATCACATCGGCATAACCCACCGGACTGGGGTGAACTCCTCCGACCACCAGGCCTGCAATATGTGAGATATCCGCCAAAACCAAAGCGCCTGTCTTCTTGGCAATTTCCGAAAATCTTTTGAAATCTAAAATCCTCGGATACGCAGTCGTCCCGATCACCATCAGTTTTGGTTTCTCGATCAGCGCCAACCTCTCTACTTCATCGTAATCAATCATGCCGTCCTCGTTAACATCGTACTGCACGCTCTCAAAAAACTTTCCCGAAAAAGTAATTTTGGGATGGCCGTGAGTCAAATGTCCTCCTCCGGAAAGTTTTAACCCCATTATTTTTTCTCCGGGTGAAACCAAAGCCATAATTGCCGCGGCATTCGCCGGAGAGCCTGAATAACACTGAACATTGGCATATTGAACATTGAATATCTTCTTGGCCCTCTCAATAGCTATATTTTCAATCTCATCAATATGCTTATTTCCCTGATAATATCTTTTCCCGGGATATCCTTCGGAATATTTGTTATTGAGCACTGAACACTGAGCACTTTTTACTGCGTAGCTGGCATAGTTTTCGCTGGGAATCAGCATCAACGTCTCCGCCTGCCTCTTTTCCTCTAACTTCATCAGTTTCTCCACCTGTCTATCCATGCCGCGATTATACCTTAACGCGTATTCAACATTTCACTAATTCTATATATCACTCCCACTGCCACGATAACCCAAAATAAATATGGCCATACATTCCATCGTTTTTCGTCTCCAAACAAAATCTCTCTCGCTTTACCGTTTCCCGCTTTTCCTAATATTTCCGCATCTGGAATAATTTTCCGCTCAGGCACTTCTTTGTTGTACCACTTTCCACACCCTCTTTTCAACTACATCAATCGTTCCGTTTCCATCCACTTTCTTTACCAGCTTGGGATATTTCTTCATTTCTTTTAGATATCCTTTACGCACCTTTTGAAAGAATTTTTTATCCATACTTTCAAATTTGTCCCCACTGGCATCTCTGGTCCTAGAAAGAGCCGTATCCAAGTCCGTATCCAGCCAAATTACCAAATCCGGCCAAATTCCTTCCACAGCTTCTTTATTAATCTTTAATACTCTGTCTATTCCCAAATTCCGGCCAAATCCCTGATACGCCATGCTGGTAAATACTGATCTGTCGGCCACCACGATTCCGCCCGCATCCAACACAGGTTTTATTACTTTGCGCAGAGTTTGCGCCCGGCTGGCCGCATATAAATATTGCTCGCACACCGCATCCATTTCGGTTTCAAATTTCATCCCCTGCACCACCCGTCTTATCTCATTAGATATTTCATCTCCTCCTGGCTCTTTGGTCCACACCGCCCCCAATTTCTCGGCCAAAATTTTGCTCTGAGTGGTCTTTCCGCACCCCACCACCCCCTCAAAAGCTATGTATATTCCTTTTACTTTCATACGTAAAATTACCTCGGCTTGGTCCAACTGGCAAAATCGCATTTTGGGTAATTGCCGCAGCCGTAGAAGGACCGGCCGGAGCGGGTTTTCCGGATAATCACATCCCCGTCTCCGCATTTAGCGCATTTCTGTCCGGTTTTATTCTGATAATTAGCTTTGTAATCGCATTCCGGATATCGACTGCAGGCCAAAAACTTGCCAAATTTCCCCAAGCGGATAATCGCTTCCCCCTGCCCGCATTTAGGGCACTTTTCTCCCGTATTTTCCACCTCAATCTTCACTCTCTCTGCAGTTTGAGTCACTCCCTCCAATTGTTTTGCAAAAGGAGTATAAAAGTCAGCCAGCAGCGGCTGCCATTTTTTTTCGCCCGCAGCCACCTCGTCCAACCCGTATTCCATATTGGCCGTAAATTCATAGTCCACGATATTGGGAAAATTGGCCACCAGGAAATCATTCACCGCCAGCCCCAGACTCGTCGGTTTAAATCTTTTGTCTACCTTTTCCACATACTGCCGGTCCTGGATCGTCGACAACGTAGGGGCATATGTGCTGGGTCTCCCAATCCCCATTTCTTCCAAAACCTTAATCAGCGATGCGTCGTTGTATCTGGCCGATGGTTGGGTGAACTTCTGCATTTTTTCCAAGCTCACAAAATCCAATCTCTCCCCCTCTTTTATTTCTGGCAATTGAGCATTGAGCATTGAATCTTGAGCCTTGTCGCCATTGACAACTTTGTACCACCCATCAAACTTAATAATCTCGCCTTTTGCCTCCAAACTATATTCTCCGGCTTTGACGATGATCTTGGTCGTCTCTCCCAAAACTTCCGCCATCTGGCAAGCCACAAACCTCATCCAAATCATCTCATACAACTTTTGCTGATCGTGATTTGAAAAAGTATTTTTATTATCAAGTGCAGTTGGCCTGATAGCTTCATGCGCCTCCTGTGCAACTTTACTCTTTGTCTTATAAAACCTCGGCTTCTCCAACGCATACTCATTTCCGTAACTATTAACTATGAACTCTCGACTCATAATTGCGGCCTCAGCCGCAATATTCGTCGAATCCGTCCGGTGATAAGTAATATATCCCTCTTCATACAATCCCTGGGCCACCTGCATTGTCCGTTTGGCGCTCCATCCTAATCTATTGGCCGCGGCTTGCTGCAATGTGGAAGTCGTAAACGGCGCCGGCGGCGTTCTCCTGAAATCCTTTTTTTCAATACTATGAACCATGAACCGTGAACCAACTAACTCTTTCTCAATTCTTTCTGCATCTGCTTGATTTTTAATTTCTCCAACAAACCGAACACTGAATATTGAATATTGAATATTTTTCAACCTAACATCTATCTCCCAATACTCTTCCGGTTTAAATGCCTCAATCTCCCGCTCCCGTTCCACAACCAATCTTACGGCCACCGATTGCACCCTACCGGCCGACAGCCCCCGTCTGATCTTTTTCCACAACAATGGAGACAATTTATACCCTACCAATCTGTCCAAGATTCTTCTGGCCTGTTGGGCCTCCACCAACGGCATATCAATACTTTTAGGCGTTTTTAATGCCTCATCAATCGCGTGTTTGGTAATCTCATGAAACGAAATCCGTTTAAACTTTGAATCTTGAACCTTGGACCTTGAATCTTTGAGCATTTCACGGACATGAAATGCGATGGCTTCTCCTTCCCGGTCTGGATCTGTCGCCAGATAAATCTTCGTCGCTTCATCACTTAATCTCTTAATCTCTTCGGTTTTTTGTTTCTGTTTTGCCGTCTGCACATACTCCGGTTCGAAATTCTTATCAATTTTAACCCCCAATCTTTTCTGGGGAAGGTCCCTAATGTGGCCGTAACTGGCCTCAATTTTATATCCTGAGCTTGTCGAAGGACCCAAAAACCGGGCAAGAGTACGAGCTTTTGTTGGACTTTCTACTATAACTAAGTTCATAGTGTATTGGCCTTCGCCTGCTCCGTAAAATCGACGCCGTGACGCGAGGACGCAGACCTCGGGAACGGCGAGATTTTTACCGGGGTCGGGCTCTCCACAATCACCAAATTCATTTTTCTATATTATCACAGATCTTCTCTTAGCCTTGCCAAAAACCTCGCGTATGCTACAAAAAAACTATCGCTATCGTCTCCCATAACAATCCTAACAATAGTGTCAGAGTTAGATTTATATCGCCACCCAAAATAATTGTTGGCCAACTTTGAAACTACGCCCACTCTAGCAATTCTACTTGCCACTGTATTATCAATTAAAGATTCAACTTTTAGGGGATGCTCATAAATATCCACATTAGCTAAACTCGGAATAGCCAATGCTACTAGATATGTCCTTAATCTAGTTAATTGATCTAACGCATCATCCACACTAGTCGCTTTTAATTCGTCTAACCCTAATGTATTTAAATTTACAGATAAATTTTCCCAACCGTGTCCAGGAGTGGTTAATACATATCTTCTGTCTTCAGCCATGACGTGGATAGTAACTCTCTCTCTACAAAGTCAACTATCAGCCTTCCCTCCGCCCATTTGTCATATTACAGCGACCACTTAAATCCGACAAATCAACCCACCCCGAATATTTCCTTTAACTCTTCCTCATTTTCTATCGTCTCCAAAACTCCTATTTTTACTGCATGCGGCACATCCAAGATCTCCCGCAGGTACTTTACTTCCCCGCTTACATCATACGGACTGACAAATACACTCTCCTGCATTTGCTGCATTCCCAGCATTTTCAAAAATCCCCTCAGCTCATCCCTCCTCTTCTTTTCTTTCTCTGGCACGTCAAAAAACACTATTCTCCATTTTCCATCCCATTTTCCAGATTTCGGCTTGAAATCAGCCCATTTATATTTCAAAATTTCTTTCCGGCCCTTATCTGTAATCTTCACTACCCACCGCCCATCTTTCTCCTCTATCTTCACCACTCCCCGCCTCTGTAGCCTATTGGTCACCCTTTTCATCTCCGACGGAAAATAATCCTCCCAATTAATTATTTTCGGATTCCATAATCTTTTGTACGCCGCCGCCTTTGTCAGTGGAAACCACACCTCCAGTTCATCTTCCAAAAATTTCAATATTCCATCCGCTGTTATCTTTCTTCCCATTATCTCATCATCTTCTCACACCACCAATTTGTCAAATTCAAGCGGCCGCTCTATTCTGACAAATAATCCTTCTCTATTTACTCGCCTATTCCCTTAACCAACCCATAATCAAATTTATCTTCAACCCCAAAATATTTGACCAATATTTTGCGGGCGATGGGGGCCGCCGCTCGCGATCCCTCCCCCCCTCCCTCCACCAACACTGTCACAGAAATCGTCGGATCTTCAGCTGGTGCAAACACCGTAAACCAGGCATGTGACCCTGTTTTTCCATTAGCTTGCACATACTCCGCCGTTCCCGTCTTGCAAGCGACCGTAGGGAGCGATTCGGCCCGCGAAGCTTCAGCGGAGTGGGCCACGCTACTACCATTCCAGTCAAAGAATGGATATGCCGTTCCCCCCTCGCTGCACGCCCCAATCATGCCAGCCTTCACTACAGTTAATATTTCGTCACCAATATTGATCATCGAACATTGAATATTGAATATTTTATTCAGGTGCGGTACACATTTTTTCCCTCCCGCGGCAATTACATTAGTCATCAAATTAATTTGCAACGGAGTCACCAGCACATCCCCTTGGCCAATGGCCATATGATACGTATTCCCCAAAAACCACCTTTCCTTTTTCGTCTTCCACTTCCAATCCGGCGTAGGGATCAATCCTGCCACCTCCCCAGGTAAATCAATTCCTGTTTTTGTGCCCATCCCAAATTTCTCGGCCCATGTTGCCAATGTCTCCGGCCCAGTCAGCTCTCCCACTTTATAAAAAAAAGTGTCCACCGACCGAGCTAAAGCTTTCTCCCATCCCACCACTCCCTCCGTCCGGCCATATTGAGTAAAATACCAATTAGTATAAGCAAACCGGCCCACACTAACTGACCCCGTGTCGGTGTACGTAAAATCTCGGTTCGCCTTCCCAGACTCCATTGCCGCTACCGCCGTCACCATCTTAAATACTGACCCGGGAGGGTATACCCCCCCAATGGCCCGATTGAAAAACTCCGACGTCGCCGTCACTGACCGGGGATCAAAGGCCGGCGAACTCACGAGTGCCAGGATTCCCCCTGTTTGGGGATCACTGGCAATTACCGCACCTTTTGTCAACCCCAAGCGTTGTCGAAGGGCTTCCCATGCTGCCTGCTGCAGTCCGGCGTCTAACGTCAACGTCAAATCCGATCCGGCTTCTGCTTCCTGCCGTCCCAACTCCCGGACGACCTCCTGCTGTGAGTTAACCTCTACCAACCTTCCCCCATCCCGGCCCCGCAACCGCTCTTCATATTGCTCTTCTATTCCAGTCCGTCCAATTTGGCTTCCCAGTTCGTATTTTTGTCCTGCATCCCGCAACAATCCCACTTCTTCTTCATTCACCTCTCCCACATATCCCACCACATGCGCGGCTGCTGCCCTCATTGCTCTCAAATCCTGCCCGTTCTTGTCCAGGATTTTCCCCCGCTCTGCCACCAGCCTGATTTTTTTAATGCGGTTCTCGTCTGCCAATATTCGATACTTTCCGCCAGAAAGTATCTGCAGCACTCCCAGCCGCACCAGTATTCCCCCCATGGCCGCCAGTATCACCAGCCACACCGCCCAACCCCGGCGGTAATCAATTTCTCTCTCCTTTTTTATCCTCCCCGGCGTCTCCTTCACGTCTGTCACTACAAAATCACCAAAACTCACACCGGGCTTAAATCGTTTCATAGCGAGTCCCACCACGCAGGACGAGATATATGAAAGGATCCACAAGTGTAAACGAGTGGTAGGTTTCCTTTCATATAGTATTCTACCTTAGTCCTCCCACAACGCGAACTTTATTCAGAAGCTTCATGTCATCTAATACTTTTCCGCACCCCCGTACCACCGCCGTCAGCGGATCGTCTGTAATATACACCGGCATCCGAGTTTCTTCGCTCATCAATTTATCCATCCCCGAAATCAACGCTCCTCCCCCGCCCCACACTATTCCCC
>ERZ1292625.3607-Hain-H41-01um-R1-3607-length-12371-cov-11_pt1 | contig 12371 bp, 10 predicted proteins | sample MGYA00564400_ERZ1292625 | MGnify/ENA primary metagenome ERZ1292625 (study PRJEB36523, sample SAMEA6512639) | groundwater metagenome | collected 2019-01-08 | study: AquaDiva: Metagenomics assemblies of 32 groundwater samples
TATGGAATCTCAAGACCGACCTCGGGCGCGTAACATTCACGCATATACCGCGCGAAAAAAATACGCTCGCGGATAAAGCGTTGAATAGTGCGCTCGATCGTGTGTAGAATTTTGACGATCATGAATATCCTTCACTCGAGATTCTTTCTTTTATCTTAACGGAAGGGCAGCCCTCCATAATTATTATAAAAGGCGTGAGCGGATTAAAGAAAGAATCTCGAGTGAAGGATATTCCAAATGCTATGCGGCCGCGCGCAGTTCGCACTTCTTTACGTATTTCGCGCATTGCAGGGCGAGGTCTTTAAGTAGTGCTTCAGAGGGCGCTGTTTTTTCTTTAAACGACGCGTTAATGAGTTTTTCTGTAGGGCGGAAGCGCTGGAGAAAGTACGCATCAGCGCCCTTGATAAGCTGTGCCATTTTTAAAATATCGTCTGGAGTATGGATGCCCTCCACCAGCGTGGAGCGGAATTCATGGGGAATACCCGAATCGATGATGAGGCGGATGCTTTCAAGAATGCGATCGGTCTCCACCGGTATGTTGGTGATCAGCGAATACTTTTCAAGTGGCGCTTTGATGTCCATTGCGACATAATCCACCGTACCGCTTGCAAGCGCTTCTTTGACGCGGTCGGAAAGGTAGCCGCACGTGTCGAGTTTTATCGCAAACCCCATTGCTTTTATTTTTTTCATGAAATCAACGAGGTCCGCTTGTACGGTCGGCTCCCCGCCGGTAATGACAACGCCCTCGATCTTACCTTTCCTTTTTTCAAGAAACGCGAAAAACTCATCCTCACGGATGCGCTCAGGGAAGGGGCCCACGACAAGATCGGGGTTATAACAGAAACTGCAACGAAAAACGCAACCATTCGTGAAAACAATGGTTGCGATCTTCCCCGGGAAATCCACGAGGCTTACTTTTTGCCATCCGCCGATATTCATATCTTATGTTCTTATGCCGCCATCACTTACAATTTCTTTTTTTATCTTAACGGAAGAGCAGCCCTCAATAAATATTATAAAAGGCGTGAGCGGATTAAAAAAGAAATTGGAAGCGATGGCGGCTATGCCGGATTGTTAGCAGGCGCAGTCGGTCACTGCGAGTTGCTTGTTGTATTCTACGCGGTCGTTGAATTCCTCTTGTTTGCCTTCGTTCCATTGGGATACGGGGCGGAGGTAGCCGACGACGCGAGAGTATACTTCACAGCGCTGACGTTTTTCGGTTTCCATAAGGTGTGCGTTATTGTTTTACCCCTGCTGTTTCTTCGACCTTTGTTTGTGCCGTTACGGCGTTATGTTGTTCAAGCGCTTCATCGCACCTGGGGCAGTAGAAGTGTTCGCCGGGAATATAGCCGTGCGTTGGGCAGATGCTGAAGGTCGGCGTTATCGTGAAGTACGGCAGGCGATATTGTGAAACGACTTTTCTGACTAAGTTTTTTGTTGCTTCAGGTGACGGCATGCTCTCGCCGATAAACCCGTGCAATACCGTACCTCCAGTATAGCGCGTTTGCAGACTATCTTGAAGGTCAAGCGCTTCAAAGATATCGTCGGTGTGCCCGACGGGGAGATGCGTTGAGTTCGTATAGAACGGTTTTGCGCCTTCGCGGTATTGCTTTTCATTGGCGCAGACAATGTCGGGATACGCCGTTTTGTCTATTTTCGCGAGGCGGTAGGCGGTGCCTTCGGCAGGGGTTGCCTCAAGATTATAGTGATTGCCGGTTTCGTCTTGAAATTCAAGGAGCTTATCGCGCATGAAATCAAGCACTTCCTCTGCAAATGCGTGCCCTTCGCCATCCGCGATGCTTTTTTTGAGGAGATTGAGACACGCTTCGTTCATTCCAACGATGCCGATGGTGGAGAAATGATTCGCCCAGTATTGGTTGAAGCGCTGTTTCACACTCGCAAGATAGAATTTGGTATACGGATAGAGGTCGCGGTCAGTGAAGCGCTCAAGGCATTTGCGTTTGACCTCAAGGCTTTCCCGCGCGATCTTCATGAGTTTTTCAAGGCGCGCAAAGAAATCTTCTTTTGATTTCGCGAGATATCCGATACGCGGAAGGTTGATGGTAACGACACCGATGGAGCCGGTGAGCGGGTTGGCGCCGAATAAGCCGCCGCCACGGCGTTCAAGCGCGCGCAGGTCAAGCCGCAGGCGGCAGCACATGGAGCGCGCATCGTCGGGGGACATATCCGAATTCACAAAGTTCGCAAAATAAGGGATGCCGTATTTTGCGGTCATCTCCCAAAGCGGTTCGAAGTTCGGATTGTCCCATGCAAAATCATTGGTAATGTTGTAGGTGGGAATAGGGAAGGTGAATGGCCGTCCTTTTGCGTCACCCGCGATCATAACCTCAAAGAACGCTTTATTGAGCATATCCATCTCTTTTTGGAATTCGCCGTAGGTCTCTTTCTGCGGTTTACCGCCGATGACGACGGGGGATTTCGCATAGATTGACGAAGGATGCATATCCATCGTGATGTTGGTGAAAGGCGTTTGAAAGCCGACGCGGGTCGGTACGTTCATATTGAACATGAATTCCTGCATCGCCTGCCTTACTTCATCGTAGGTAAGATCGTCGTAACGGATGAACGGCGCAAGCAGAGTATCGAAGTTTGAAAACGCCTGCGCGCCGGCCGATTCCCCCTGGAGGGTATAAAAGAAGTTCACCACCTGGCCGAGTGCGCTGCGGAAATGCTTGGGCGGCTTACTTTCCGCTTTACCCGGGACGCCTTTGAATCCTTCCGCGATAAGGTGTTGCAGGTCCCACCCGACGCAATATGACGCTAAAAGATTGAGATCGTGTATATGGAGATCTCCTCCCATGTGCGCTTTGGCGATTTCAGGCGTGTAGATCTTGTTCATCCAGTAGATCTTGCTGATCTCCGAAGAAAGATAGTTGTTGAGCCCTTGGAGCGAGTACGACATGTTGCTGTTTTCGCGTACTTGCCAGTCAAGCTTCTCTAAATAGCTGTCGACAAGGTCAACATTTGCCGCAGACACCAATTCACGCATTTTTGAGTGCTGGTCGCGGTAAATAATGTATGCTTTTGCCGTTTTTTTGTAGCGCGAGCCCAAAAGCGCCTCCTCAACGGCGTCCTGGATCTCTTCCACCATGGGGACTTTGCCCGCGATTCGTTCCTGCGTGACATCAAGCGCCCTCTGCATCAGATGCTCCGCGACATCATGCCCGAATTCACCGGTCGCAAACCCCGCTTTTTTAAGAGCCGCAGTGATCTTGTCTTTGTCAAAAGGAACAATTCTTCCGTCTCGTTTGCGAATCTCTATAAATTTGATTGGGGAGGACATGGTGATAAAAAATGATTTATTTTTCTCCGTATTTTTGTATCATATCACAGCGCGCAAGCGATGTGCAAAGGAGTGGATAACCCCCATGTCAATACGCGCGCGAACCGTATTTTTCTCCCCAATGATTTGACTTTTTACGCGCTTTCTTGTATACTATAAACGTAATATTTTGTTCATTTCATCGGATAATTTGCGGGCATTCGGAGCAAACCGCGGCGAAAGATGCACAGACGATCGCTCTCACACGGTAACGCGGGGGAGAGGAAAGTCCGGACACCCGCCCGCCCAAATTTTTTATTTTTTACGAAGGTGAAAACCGCCCTGTGCGCGTGCAGAATAAAAAGTCAAGAGATAAAAAATTTGGGCGGGCAACAGCAGCGGCTAACAGCCGTCGAGGGCGACCTTAGAGGTGCGAACAGAGACGCTTTCCAACGAAAGACGGAGAGCGCCATCCTTGCGAAAGCAAGTATGGCGAGTCCCGATGGGAACATCGGGAGTGAAACGGCCAAATCCTTGCCGGGTGCAAGACAATATGCTTTCTTTTGGAAGCAGGTAGTCGCATGATCATCGCAGTAATGCGATGACAAGAGAAATGATCGTCGCCAATTTTGTTCCGAACGCAGTGAGGAGTACAAAATTGAGCGTCCCGAGCCTGTCGAGGGGCAACCCTTCGACTTCGCTCAGGGTGTTCGATTTCGGTTTCCTCGCTGCGCTCGGACGAAATCGGAACAGAATCCGGCTTACGTACATCTTCACCGGTTTGCTCCGAATGTCCGCACATTGTTGTAGCGAAAAAAGCGGGATTTTTCCGCTTTTTTCCTTATCTTCCTCATCACACTATGGGAATTTCCTAATATACGACGTTATTTCCTTACTAGGCGATGAGCGCGCATATTCTCTGAGATTGAATAATACGTATTATTTCGCTATGATGCAGGTATGAAAAAAACGGCGCTTTTATTCACGGTCGCGCTTGTGCCGGTTGATTTTATCATGCTGTTTTTCGCGGGTATTTCCGCGTATTTTTTGCGCACCAGCGAATTCGTCAGTCAGTATCGGCCTGTGCTCTTTTATTTGAATCTGCCGTTTGAAAGATATATCATCATTCTTCTTTCATTTATTCCTTTCTGCGTTGTGATGTTCGCGCTGACCGGTCTGTATCGGGCGAGGCGCGGGGATATTTTAGAGGAGTTTTTCCAGGTGGTGGCCTCCGCATCGTTTGCGATGATGGCCATTATCATTTACATCTTTATCACGCGCGAGTGGTTTGACTCGCGGTTTATCGTGATCGCCGCATGGGTGCTCACGATCGGCTATGTTTTTTTGGGAAGGATGGCGCTTCGCGCGGTAGAGCGGTATTGCGCGACGCGATATCAGTTTGGCGTAAAACGCGCGCTTATCATCGGTGATGACGAAGTGTCAGATATTCTCATGCGCGAAATACAGCGCAATCCTGCATTGCGCTATCGCATCGTGAAGCACATTGCGACGCTTGATCTTGAGGAAATAAAACAGGCGATTGAAAACCCGGGCATTGATGCGGTCGTCGTGGGGCGCGCGGATTACAGCAAGGAAGCGATCGTGGAACTCGCGGAATTTTGCCGCGACCGGCATTTAACGTTTCGCTTTGCGCCGACGCTTTTTCAAGCGCTGACGACGAATGTGGAGGTGGACATCGTAGGAGGAATTCCGCTTATTGAAATAAAACACACTGCGCTTGACGGGTGGGGGAAAGTGATCAAGCGAACGATGGATTGTGCGGGCGCGATCGCGGGGCTCATAACACTGTCGCCGCTTTTTGCGGCAACGGCGATCCTTGTGAAACTTGATTCACAGGGACCTGTGTTTGTGGCGCTTGATCGCATTACCATGGGGAAGAAGTTCAAAATGTATAAATTTCGTTCAATGGTTGATCGGGCGCATGAAATGAAGGAACAACTCACGGCGTTGAATGAGCGAAAAGACGGCGGCCCTCTGTTTAAGATGCAGAACGATCCTAGAGTGACGCGCATCGGGAAAGTTTTGCGCAGGACGCGCATTGATGAACTGCCGCAGCTTTTTAACGTGGTGATGGGGGAAATGAGTCTCGTGGGGCCGCGTCCGCACGAGCCGGAAGAGGTTGGGCAATACGAACGGCATCACAAAAAACTGCTGGTGGTAAAAGCGGGCATGACGGGCATGGCGCAGATCGCGGGATCTTCCAATTTGCCGTTTGAAGAGGAGGTTAAATTAGATACGTATTATATTGAAAATTGGTCGCTTTTTTTAGATATAAAAATATTGCTTAAAACAATGGTCCTTGTGTTTCGCGACCGGTCGGCGTGTTGATGTAAGGGATATGAATTATTTTCCTAAAGGAAAACAAAAAAACGAGCACAGCACACCCGATACATATGAGCGCGATGCGCCGTTTGATGTCGCGCGCGAGTGGGGAGAATCGCGCTTCGCGCAGTTTTATCTTGAGCAGACGAATCAGGAAAGCAATATATATTTTGAACAACACCAACGAGAACGAGCACAACAGTCGCCGCAATGGCAGCGCAATGCTGCGCGTGAGCCCCGTGCTTCAGCATTTTCTTTTCTATGGCGTTTTGTGAGCGCGGGAGCGTTTGGCGGCGTACTGCTTGCGGCTGTTTTTGGCGCGGCATGGTGGTGGAGCGACGGCGCGAAAACAGCGCCGGCATTTGCCGATGCGCGCGGAGTATACGAGCATATCCTTTCTGCGCAACATTCGTTTTTTCAGTTTGATTTTGAACAAGCAATGTTTTTAATGAACGCCGCGCATGAGCGCACGGCACAGCGCACGCAAGGCGGTCGCGCGCTTATTGCCAGCGTACAAGGCGCGGTAATGTCTTTTATGCAAAGGGAAGACGGATATGCAGAGGACACAGCTGTGTTTGAGCATGATGCGCTCAAGGCGGCAGAAAAGCTTGCTCAAGGAATGGAACCGTTGTTTCAGGTGTCTACCGCTTCTTTTTTTCGTACAAAGAATACCTATACCGGGGTGCCGGCGGGAGAATTGATAAGTAATGCGCTCACCGGAGTGCGTGAGGCATCCGTGGAGTTTCGTAAGACGCAGGATGCTCTTTCTGAAATGAAAAATAAGGATATATTTTCCGAGCAAGCGCGCTTGCACAGCGATGTGTTCATGCCTCAGCTTTCATTGACGACCGCATATACGGAGCGGCTCGTATCGTATTTGAAACTTACGGCATGGGCGCTGGGCGTGGAACAGCCCCGAAAATTCCTGTTAGTCGCGCAAGACAGCATTGTTGCTCGTCCGACCGGAGGCGCGATCCGTTCCGTGGGGGTTGTCACAACCCAAGGAGGTGCAATCACAAGTATTGCTTTTGATGATGTTTATGGTATTGATGGCCAGCTTCAGGCGAATGTTATTCCTCCTGAGCCGATCCAGAAGAGCGCCACCGCATGGGCGCTTCATGATGCGAATTGGTTCTTGGATTTCCCGCTTTCCGCAAAAAAGATCGCCTATTTTTATGGGAAGTCCGGCGGGGGAGAAATAGACGGCGTGATAGCGGTAAACGAATACGCGGTTAAAAAGATCCTTGCGGTCACCGGCCCGGTAAAAGGGGACGACGGGGTTTTGGTTAATAGCGAGAATGCCCGACGGCTTGCGAGTAAAGACGTGTTGCGATCTTTAAGCGAGGTGCTTCCAACGCTTTCGGGCGAAAGTACCGGCGCTCTTTTGCGGGCGCTTCAAGATGGCCTGCATGAGAAAGATATTTTGGTATGGCTTGCAGATCGCGATCACCAGGAGATGATCGTGCAGGAAGGGTGGAGCGGAAAGGTGCTTCACGAGGCGGGAGCCGATTATCTCGCGGTCGTATCGAGCGATATTGGCGGCGATACGCAGGAGGTGAAAGAGGAAGTGTGGAAGGAAATAAGCATTGACGCGGTTGGCGGTATTATCAATACGGTCGCGGTGCAGTTTGTTTCTCAGGGAGAGGGTGAGGGTCGCGAGCGGTATGTGCGCATATACGTTCCCTTAGGGTCGGAATTGCTTGAAGCATCGGGAATTGCTACAGCAATGATCCATCCTCAAATCGATTACCATAAAGAGCGATTCACGGTTGACGATGATCTTGCGATGACGGAACGGGCTGTGCGCGCGGATGTTTCGGGCGCGCGGGTATTTGAAGAATCGGGAAAAACGGTCTTTGGAGGGTGGGTGAAAGCGGGGGAAAAGAATACCACGGCCATTGTCCGTTATCGCCTGCCGTTTTCGTTCGAGAAAGAAGGATCATCCGTTCCCAGAACCTTTTTGTTTCAAAAACAGCCGGGAATCGCCGCCGCGGCAACTTTTTCGTTTGTGGTTGCAGAAGGTATGCGCGTAACGGACGTTGAGGGGAACGATCTCTCGACGCTTTTCTTCGACGGGGAAAACGATATAATCATACAAGCGATCATCAAATGAAATGGCGTAATATTTTCAACGCAGAGTTCGATGCGATTTTTTCCGCCGCGATGATGATCGCGTTTTTTTCTTTTTTATCCAAAGCGCTTGGTATCGTGCGCAACCGCATTTTTGCGGGTGAGTTCGGCGCGGGAGACACGATGGACATATATTTTGCCGCATTTCTTATCCCGGATTTTTTATACAGTCTTCTTATTCTCGGCATATTGAGCTCGGTGTTCATTCCGGTGTTCGCGGAATACGAGGCGCGCAGTAAGGAAGAAGCGTGGCGGCTTGCGAATGTCGTACTTACCGTATTTTGCACGGTGTTTGCGGTATGCGCCGCGATAGCCGCGGTGTTCGCGCCATGGCTTGCGGAGCTGGTCGCGCCGGGGTTTGACGGTGAAAAGCAGGCGCAGACCGCGCTACTGATGCGTATTATGTTTTTAAGCCCCATATTGCTCGGTGCATCAAACATCATCGGCAATATGCTGCAGGCGCGCAGGCGGTTCTTTACGTTCGCGCTTGCGCCGGTCATGTATAATATCGGTATTATTATCGGGGCCTTGTTTTTCGTGAAGCCGTTTGGCATCGCGGGGCTCGCGGTCGGCGTGGTGCTGGGCGCGTTGCTCCATTTCCTTATTCAGATCCCGGCGGTCGTACAGCTCGGGTTTTCTTTTAAGCCAACGTTCGATATACGGCATCCCGGTCTTGTGAAGATCGCGCGCCTTTCGTTGCCGCGTACCGTGGGGCTTGTGGCAAACCAACTTAATTTCGTCGTGGTCACGGCAATCGCGTCTACGGTCGCGTCAGGCGGCATTGCGATCTTTTATTTCGCGAACGACCTGCAATTCGTTCCCATCAGCATCATCGCGCTTTCGTTTGCAAGCGCGGTATTTCCGTTTCTTGCCGCAAACTATGCACAAGGGGATATGGATGCATTTTTGAATAAACTGTACGACGCCATCAACCAGATCCTGTATTTCGTCATCCCCATTTCTTTGTTTCTTATTTTGGTGCGCGCGCAACTCGTGCGCGTTCTGCTCGGGTACGGACAGTTCTCGTGGGAGGATACGCGCCTGACTGCGGCGGCGGTGGGGGCATTTGCGATCTCCATTTTCGCGCAAAGTTTAATACCGCTTTTTTCGCGCGCTTTTTATGCGCTGCATAATACAAAGATCCCTGTGCTTATCAATGTCATATCCACACTAATAACCGCTTTACTGAGTTTTTATTTCCTTCATGTCATGAGCGCTGGAGGAGAATTTGCGCGCATGGTCGGCGCGGTATTTAAGGTTTCTGATCTCGCGCACGCGCCCATCCTCGCGCTTCCGCTTGCGTTTTCACTCGCAAGCGTGATAAATCTTTTATTGTTGTATTGCGCATTTATGCTGCGTGTTGATACTTTTGACAGCTCACGCATCGTTCCTTCGCTGTTCAAGATCAATCTTGCTGGAGCATGCATGGCGGTCGCAGTGTATGGGGCATTGCATATTATCGCGCAATGGGTGAATATGCAGACGTTCATGGGCGTGCTTATACAAGGAGGATTTGCGTTTGTTGCGGGTGCGGCGGTGTATGGCGCCGCGTCGTATGCGCTGCGCATCCCCGAATTTTTTTCAGTCGTGCAATCGTTCTCGCTTCCGGTAAAAAGAATATTCCTTTCGCGGATATTTCCGGTGAGCGGTTCGGAAGAAAAATAACAGCACTTTTGGATTACGAACTGTGTTTGCATTGGCATACCCGCCAGAGATCTCGGCTCTTTCTTTTATCTTAATCCGCCAGCTGGCGGACAGCCCTTCATTAGTATCTTTTAAATAAAGGGCGTGAGAGGATTAAAGAAAGAGCCGAGATCTCTGGCGGAACAAAAATACAACGCTACTCCGTAATTCAAATCAAGGCATACTATTTATGGATCAGAAACATATCCGCAATTTTTGCATTATCGCGCACATCGACCACGGCAAGTCGACGCTTGCCGACCGGTTTTTGGATCTCACGGGCGCGGTGGAAAAGCGCAAAATGCAGGAGCAAATGCTTGATACGATGAGCATCGAGCGCGAGCGCGGCATCACGATTAAAATGCAGCCGGTGCGGATGATCTATAAGTCAAAAGTCAAAAGTCAAAAGTCAAAAGAAGAACAAGCGGGTCAGGAAGATTTAGACTTTGAACTTTATACGTTAAACCTTATCGATACGCCCGGGCATGTTGATTTCGGCTATGAGGTATCCCGCTCGCTTGCTGCGGTGGAGGGCGCGATATTGCTGGTAGATGCGACCAAGGGCGTGCAGGCCCAAACGCTTGCAAATCTGGAGCAGGCGTTGATGCAAGGTCTTGTTGTTATTCCCGCGGTGAACAAAATTGACTTGCCGCACGCCCGCCCGGAAGAAGCGGCCGAAGAAATTTCAAAGATCCTCGGTATTTCACAAAACGAGATCTTGTATATCTCCGGCAAAACAGGCGCAGGCGTTCCTGAACTGCTTGAGAAGGTGGTGAAAGTGATCCCGCCGCCCAAAGGCGATCCGAAAGGGCCGCTCAAGGCGCTTATTTTTGACTCCTCGTATGATTCGTACAAGGGAGTCGTGGCGAATATCCGCGTCGTGGACGGCTCGGTGAAGGCGCACGAAGTCGTGCGGTTCATGATGGCTGACGCAACGTCGGAAGTGATCGAGGTCGGCGTTTTCCGCCCGCAGTTTGAATCAACAACAATTCTTGAAACAGGGGAGATCGGATATATCGCCACTGGACTTAAGGAAATAAATAAAGTGCGCGTCGGCGATACGGTAACCCATGAACAAACGCAAGCGCGCACTGCGCTTGCAGGATATAAAGAGCCGCAACGCGTCGTGTTTGCGAGTTTTTTCCCGCAGAGCGCGGACGGATTCGATATGCTTCGCGATGCGTTTGCAAAGCTCCGGCTCAATGACGCATCGTTTTATTTCGAGCCGGAACAGTCCGATGCGCTCGGGCGCGGGTTTCGGTGCGGGTTTTTAGGCGTGCTGCATTTGGATATCATCCGGGAGCGGCTCAGCAGAGAATACGGCATTGTGCCGCTGATCACCGCGCCGTCGGTTTCGTATCGCATTACGACGCGCAATAAGGAAGAGTATGTTATTTATTCGCCAAGCCAGATCCGCGATGCGGGCGACGTGCTCACGATTGCCGAACCGTATGCGAAGGTGGAGATCTTAACGAGTACGGAATATTTGGGCCAGGTCATGCAACTTTTAAACGAATCGCGCGGCATATCGAAAGAAACGCAGTATGTGACCACCGAAAAGGTGCTGGTGCGCTACGAAGTGCCGCTTGCCGAAGTGGTGGTTGATTTTTACGACCGGCTTAAATCGGCGACATCCGGCTATGCGTCGCTCACGTATGAGCTGATCGGATTTACGCCCAACGATCTTGTCAGGATGGATATACTCGTGGCGGGAGACATGATGGAGCCGTTCGCGCAGATCGTACCGCGCTCGGAGGTGGTGCGCAGAGGCAAGGCGCTTGTGGCGAAGCTGAAAGAAGTGCTTCCGCGCCAATTATTCGCCGTATCTATTCAGGCGGCAGTGGGCGGTAAGATCATCGCGCGGGAAGATATTTCCGCGATGCGCAAAGATGTTACCGGGTATTTGTACGGCGGCGATTATTCACGAAAGAAAAAACTGCTTGAAAAGCAGAAGAAAGGAAAACAAAAAATGAAGGCGATGGGAAAAGTGGATATCCCGCCCGATGTCTACTTTAAGGTGTTGCAAAGAAGTTAGCGGGCGGCGAACGCCGGTATTCGTTCTGTTTTTATAAGAGAGCCGGAAGGATGGTGAATCCGACCATTGAAAGGATGATAAGGACGACGAGAATGGTCCAGATAGTGGTGATTATTTTCTTGTGCTTTGTCATTGAATTAGCTATGATAAGTTACGAAAAGTAATAGTGATGCGCTTATGGGCCGTCGCACCTCCAAAGGAAAGAAGACAAAAATCATGGTGCTCGCGCTGGGAATGATCGCGAGCGTATTGGTGTATAAGGTGGGCCGCGTCTCCTATGAAAAGTACCAGATAACGAAGCAAATTTCAACCATCGACGGAGAATTGAAGGCGTTAAGCGCGAAAAGCGACGACTTGCAGACGCTCATCAAGCATCTCAATGATGATACGTATGTGGAGAAAGAAGCGCGCAAAAAGCTGAATCTTCAGAAAGAAGGGGAGAAAGCGGTGATCATCGTGGGCGGGTCTACCACTGCGATAAAAAAGAAAGAGAATACACAAAGCGCGGCAGATGGCGGAGAGTCAAATCCCCAAAAATGGTTTCGCGTCCTTTTCGGGAAATAATAAAGCGTGCGGGATTAGTATAATGGCAGTACGATTGCTTCTTCCCGTTTTGTCTGAATCCGCCAGTTGGCGGAGAAGCCACAAAACGCAATCCCGATAAAATTTGCGGGTATAGTACAATGGTAGTATGCGACCTTCCCAAGGTTGAGACGCGAGTCCGATTCTCGCTACCCGCTCAAGTGTCAGCAAATTTTTGCGGGGCCAAGCAATAAGCACGAGTTCGATTCTCGTATCCCGCTCTAGTGTATTTTTTCACATCAAGAAGCGGCCGTATGGCCGCTTCTTGATTTTTTCTTGGCAGATGTGGTATATCAATAAGAAACAGAGAGCAGG
>ERZ1292625.3609-Hain-H41-01um-R1-3609-length-12369-cov-4_pt1 | contig 12369 bp, 10 predicted proteins | sample MGYA00564400_ERZ1292625 | MGnify/ENA primary metagenome ERZ1292625 (study PRJEB36523, sample SAMEA6512639) | groundwater metagenome | collected 2019-01-08 | study: AquaDiva: Metagenomics assemblies of 32 groundwater samples
AGCAAACTCCCGACCGTTGCCTCCTAGGTTGGTACAGTTTGCTGCTCATGGTCGTGCGAAATAATCACAATCTTGGCGTCATGCGGCGGCGGTAGATTGTTGGTATGGCTTGCCACTAGATATACACCGCCCGTCAGTACCACCAACAAACTAATAGTTATGAATGGAACGGCAAACGGATGTCGGCTCATCAGCTTGAACTTGCGAATCCGCCTGGGCAGCCGCACCCGCCGGAAACGAGTAAATCTGATCTGAAGCTTCTCAAGTTTATTACGCATAAATGGTGCGGTGGGGGCAATTATTCAGCAAGCTATGGCATTATCGCCCGAAACCGATCGTCTTATTGTAACAAATTTTGGCAAAAACCTCTCGAGCTGGAGCTTGGACTCACCAGATCAGAGCTTCTCAAGCGGCGCAAAGCTAATGTTGAGCTTACGTGTACCTTTGCCCTTGAAGTAAATCACCGCATTATCACCATCCATCTCCATAACAGTACACACACCAAAAATCTGATGTCGAACCCCATCCCCCTCACTAAGTTCAGGAACATATCTAGGCTCCTGACTTAAGCCATCCTTGCTACTGTCTCCCGACGACCGTTTTGTGTCCGAGGGAGACAGTAGCAAGGATGGCGTCTCATAGCCAGTAGCGGACTGGAATTCACCATCAATCTCTGACAAGAAACGACTGGGCGGATTATGCTGGACGCCGCCATAAAGCATTCGGCTGGAGGCGTATGACATATATAGTTCTTGGCAAGCGCGGGTCATGCCGACGTAGCACAGGCGACGTTCCTCTTCCATTTCGTTCTGATCATATAGCGCTCTGGAATGCGGGAAGATCGACTCTTCCATACCCGTCATGAAAACCACGGGGAACTCTAGACCCTTAGCGGCATGCAACGTCATCAGAGTTACGGCGTCGCCCTTGAAGTCAGTACCGTCCAAGTCACTGACCAAGGCGACTTCTTCTAAGAAACCAGCTAGACCCTCTTCTTGATACTCGCGGGCCACGCTCAACAATTCTTTGACGTTCTCTTGTCTAGCTTCGCCTTGAGCCGTGCCATCATCAAGATAGTGCAGATAATCGATGCGCCGCAGTAAGGAGTCGATGAGACCAGATACAGAAGCGTCTTCGCTGACTTCACGCAGACTGGCCAGAATGTCTCCGAGCTCGCTGAGTGATTTGCGAGCCTTTGGCGTCAGCGTGTCGCAACTCTCGGCCTGCTGCAGAGCTTGCAGAATTGAGAGATTATTAGACTCTTTCCACGCGAAGAAATTAGCTATGCTCTTAGCACCGACACCGCGAGCTGGAACATTTACCACTCTTTCGAAGCTGACTCTATCCTCAGGCTGGAAGATCAGCCGCAAGTAGGCAATGATGTCCTTGATTTCCTTGCGGTCGTAGAAACGCACACCGCCAACCACACGATAAGGTATGCCGTAATGCACGAAGGCTTCTTCGACCGAACGGCTCTGGGCGTTAGTTCGGTACAAGACAGCATAATCTCCGTAACACCGCTGACCGCTATCTACACCTGCCCGAAGCCGTCTAATTATGGCCTCTCCTTCGGCTCGCTCGCCGCTGACTTGCAACATTTGGACGGGCAAACCATCGTCGGCATCCGTCCAGAGCCGCTTATCGCTGCGCTGAGCATTCTTGGTTATCACAGCATGCGAAGCATCTAGAATATTCTTGGTGCTACGGTAATTCTGCTCGAGCTTGATAACAGTGCAGTTCTTATAATCTTTTTCGAACTTGAGAATATTATGAAAGTCGGCACCGCGCCAGCTATATATGCTTTGCCAGTCATCACCAACCACAGCAATGTTCTTATGATCATTAGTTAACAAGTTAACTAATTTGTATTGGGCAGCGTTGGTATCTTGATATTCGTCGATCATGATGTATTTGAATTGCTGCTGCCACTTGCGGCGAATTTCGGGCTGGGTCGTGAACATGTATACAGCGCGATTAATAAGATCGTCAAAGTCCAAGGCCGACGCGTCCTTAAGTGCCCTCTCATAATGCGGATAGACTTTGGCTGCGGCCTGCCCCGCCGGACTGCTAGCCACACCAGAGTATGCTTGTGGCGACAACATTTCGTTCTTGGCACTGCTTATTAGACCGCTTAGTAACCGTGCCGGAAAAGCTTTTTCGTCAATCATCAACTGCTTGCTGGCTTGTTTGACGGCAGCTTGTCGATCAGATTCGTCGAAGATCACAAAGCTGCGCGGCACACCGATTGATTCACCGTCCTGTCTAAGCAGCCGGACGCAGATGCCGTGAAAAGTACCCATGTATGGCATGAAGCCACGATTATCAGCAGTTTCGCCCAATAACTTAGCGACTCGTTCGCGCATTTCCTTAGCAGCCTTGTTGGTAAAAGTTACAGCCAAGATATTGAACGGTGTTGCACGCTTGGTAGCAATCAGATAAGCAATGCGGTGAGTTAGAGTCATGGTCTTGCCAGAACCAGCACCGGCTTGAATTAGGAGCGGGCCTTCGGTAGTTTCGACGGCACGCCGTTGCTCAGGATTAAGACCCTCAAGAAGCTCTTCTAACACCTTATTATTCTATCAGTAAGGCGACCCGTAGGCTGTTGTAACTTAGTTTGAGAATAGATGCGTCACGGGTTTGACACCGGGTATTTTGATCAGACTAGCATCGAGGGCAATATCGACCCAAGTCAGTGCTAACAAGATACTGATGACCACACCCAGTATCACAAAATGTTTGGAGCGACGCTTCTCGACAGTATTGATGGGCAAGAAGTATTTTTTGCTTTCACTGAGTTTCTGTACGGCGACATCATGCGCGGCAGCCTTAGAATCTTCAATCGCTAATTGATTTTCTGGAGCGGTATCTTTGTCCTCGGCCTTGCCTACGGCTTTTTCCTTGGCTTCATCGGAGTCCGTCATGGTGTCTTCATCTTGTTTGTCGGCTTTTGAATCGTCTTCGGCCTCCTTGACTGGCTCGGCCGGTTTGTCTGCAGCTGCGATGGCGGCGATTTCGGTTATTGTGGCCGTGGGAGACTGATCTTTACCCTTAGACGACTTGTCATCATCTTTGGTAGATGGTGGCTTAGAAGCGCCTTCAATCAAGGCGTCAGGTTTGGCTTGTAAGTCCGCTGAGTCATCAACCATCATAGGATCTTTGAGCATTGGCCGATTGCTGACTATGACCGACTTGGAGTTGGTCGACGGTGCAGATTTGCCCGGGTGAGCCACATCGACTATTGGCTTGGAGTCCGAAGCCTTACCTTTTTCAGCCATTGGATTTTTCCTCGCCGCGGCTTGCACGATATGCTGCAGCCACGATATCTGAGAATTTGTGATAATTGAGGCTGGCAGCGCCTGGCAAGAGACCGTCTACACCGTCCAGACCGAGTATTCCACCGACAAACTCCGGTTCAACACTGGCGCCATAAATAACTCGCATAGCTTGGTTGACTTTTTCGCCATATAATTCGCTAACGATTTGCCTGATCCATTTCACAGCCTTTTGTATGTCATCAGGTTTTGCCGGAGCGCCGCCGCCAAAAGTACTGATAGCCCAGACCGGTTCATAAGCGATAACGACTCCTTCTACCTCCTCGGCAGTAAGATTGGACAGAGCCGTCGTGACTTGGTCGTGGATGACACGCTTGGTCTCGCCGGCGGCCCGTTCGTGTTGAGTTTCGCCAACGCATAAGATCGGGGCAATACCATTGCGAACCGCTGCTTGAACTTTGTCTCGCACTGTTTCTAATGTTTCGTTGAAGTAAATTCGGCGCTCTGAATGGCCAACGATGACGTAGTGAACTAGATCGCGTAACATCGTGAAGCTAACTTCTCCTGTGTAGGCACCCTCGTCTTTGTAAAAGGCATCTTGGGCAGCTAGGCGAAACTTGCGATTATCGATTTCCAGACTAAGCGGTTGCAGCACTAGCATGCTGGGTGCCAATACAACTTCAACGTCACGGTGAACTTGAATCTTATCATTAAGCCGTTTGACTAACAGGCTGGCCTCGTGACTGTTGAGGTTCATCTTCCAATTGCCGACGATAAGGGTACGCTTCATGTTGCTTATGCTCTTATTGTACCTTATTTACTCTTTAAAGCTTCTACGCCTGGTAGTTTGCGGCCGCTCATGAGCTCTAGACTCGCACCGCCTCCAGTCGAAACATGACCAAAAAGATCGGCCAACTTGCGTGATTCTACGTAGCCCACGGTGTCACCACCACCCACCACCGTGAAAGGTTTGTGCCCGAGTTCGCCCAGTAAAGCTTCGACTACGGTTTGGGTGCCGTGGGCAAAAGGACCAATCGGTCCTTGCAAGCCAGCTGTTTCGGGCACACCCATTGTGCCGTTCCAAACCACTGTTTCACATAATTGAATTGCGCCAGCAATAAATGAGGCACTGAAGGGCCCAATATCTAGTATTTTCTCATTTGCGTGCAACTTGCTTGCCTTGGCCGGCGGTCGCTTGGGATAGTTCTCAATGTCAGCCATGGTGTGAGTCGTAAGTTCAACAATTCTGGTCTGGGCAGTTTTGTCGATCTTCTCGGCCACAACAACGTCGTGAGGAATAGCGAATGTAAAGTCACGCTGCTTGGCCTCCTGCTCTGCCCTATCCAAAATATCCTTAGCCAGCTTAAGGCTGTCCTTGTCGTATAGGCTGTCAGCCACGTCTACGCCCTGCGCCGCCAAAAAAGTGTTGGCCATAGCGCCGCCAACTGCCACAAAATCGGCCTTCTCAATGAAGCTATTTAAGATATCCAGCTTGTCGGCGATTTTGGCACCGCCAATGATAGCCATAAGGGGTTTTTTGGGGTTATGCATGGCTTCGGTGATAGTGTTAACTTCTTTTTCTACTAACAGCCCAGCAACGCTTGGCAAGTGCCTTGTGATGGCATCCGTACTGGCATCCTTGCGATGAACCACACCAAACCCATCTTGCACGAAGATTTGCGCTAATCCGGCTAATTGCTTGGCGAATGCATCATCATTAGCCTTCTCCTCAGATTGAAAACGCAGGTTCTCGAGTAGCAGCACGTCGCCGGCTTTCATGCCGGAAACGGCCTTGGTAACTTGATCTCCGACACAGGCCGGCACAAATTCCACCGGCTTATCCAGCAGCTGCTTAAGGCGCTTGGCGACTGGAAATAAGCTCAGACTGGCATCCACGCCTTTTGGCCGGCCGGCATGGGAACAAATAATGAGCTTGGCGCCATGATCTAGCAGATAGTTAATGGTCGGTAAGGACTGCTTGATCCGATAGTCATCGGTGATTTTGCCAGCCTCTATAGGCACGTTGTAGTCGGCTCTGAGCAAGATGGTCTTGCCAGTAAGATCAATATCACGAACTGTCTGTTTGCTAAACATGCCACCCCTCTTAACGTTAAGATGAGTATATCATATTCATTTTATTGATTTTTATGGTACTATATACGTATGAACAAGGGTGAAGTCAATCCGAATAACGAAAGCAGAGCCTCCGGACAGCTAGATTTGGCAGTCGGCGAAATGGCCGTTGGTTTTGCAGCCTACGTTGCTGCTTTTGAAGTACCCTTAAACAGTATGTGGGCAGTAGTAGGCGGTGCTGTGGCGGGGGCGGCCTTGGTTATAGATGGCGTTCGAAGGGCTAGTAAGGCTAACCGTCCGCCCCAAGAATAACCGTCTACTCTAACACGCGGACTTTGATTGTGTCAGTGGTGCCAACAACGCCGGGATACTGACCCGAAGCCGTTACGACTATGTCGCCTTTGTGAAGCAGCTTATTGCTTTTTAACCAATCCGTTACCTTAACAGCTGCGTTGTGTGAAACCGGCTGCAGATAGCTCCGGGCGCCATAGGTTACGGCCAACTGCTGGGCAACTCGCTTTTCGCTGGCTACAACAATTAACGGTATAGTTGTGCGGCGCGAAGCCAGCTGCAAGGCTGTGGCACCGGATTTGGTTTCGACTACGATAGCCTTGGCTTTGACGTCTTCGGCCAGGCCTATGACGGCCTTGCTGATAGAAGTTTGACAGGTGTGAACTTCGTCATTACCTAAGAAGCTGACTTTTAGTGGCATATGAGCTTCGGTATATAGAATGATCTTCTTCATGGTTTTGGCAGCTTCGAGCGGATATTTGCCACTGGCAGTTTCGTCACTCAGCATTACACAGTCAGCACCAACTATTACAGCTGTGGCCACGTCTGACACCTCGGCTCCAGTGGCTTCGGGTGAATCGCTCATGCTAGCTAGCATCTGGGTAGCCACAATTGTCGGAGTTGCGTAGCGCAGACCTAGGCCGATGATCTGGCGCTGAACTATAGGTACGCTTTCGGCAGCGGTTTCGACTGCAAGGTCACCGCGAGCAATCATCACGACATCGCTAGCTTCTATGATTTCTTCAATGTTCTCGACAGCGGCCTTGGTTTCAATCTTGGCAATAACTTTGACAGTACTATTCATGCTTCTTAGCAAGACGCGTAGCTTGTCTATATCTTCGGCTGACTGGACAAAACTAAGCGCCACATAGTCGATATCTTGCGCTGAGCCATAGACCAAGTCTGCCTTATCCTTAGGCGTAATGATATCACCAGCAAAGTCAGTATCAGGCAGATTCATACCCTTACGCTTGATTAATATGCCATCATTTTTGGCCTCAACGTAGACAATGCCTTGGCGTACGCTGCTCACAACTGTCTTGATCTTGCCATCGTATAGATTAATATGCTCACCGCGTTTAACTTTTTGGCTGAGATCGTATTGAGTTGGAATATGTCCGGTCTTAGCATAATCAGCTTGATAGCCGAAGCTAAGTCCCTGGCCCTTGAAGACGTTGATTATGCCGTCGAAATCACCGAGTCTGACTTTGGGCCCCTGCAAATCTTGAATGATAGCTACTGGCTTGCCGTATTCGGTGCTAGCCTTACGAATCCATTTGATCTGGCGAGTGCGTTCTTCGTTGGTGCCATGGCTGAAGTTGAGACGTATGCCGTTAGCGCCGGCTTTGATAAGTCCGTAGATAGCTTCATAACTATTAGTTGACGGGCCGACTGTGGCAATGATTTTAGTTCGTTTGAGTCGCTTGAGCGGAACGCCCGGCACTTTATCTGTTTGACGCATTTATCCCACCCTTAAAAGTGTTAGTGCTTTGACTACTAAGTATATAGCTCGTGATAAATAATTAAAAGCTGTGGACTAGTAAATTTCTTCGCCGGAGTTACTCAGGATAAAAACTACTGCAAACAGCATTACCGAAATCAAACCGCCAATCAGTGTTAGTTGTAGTGTGTGGGCTTTGTTCTTTTCGACTTCTGTTAGTGAGCGTCCGCTTAAGACATAGTAATCCTTAGCTGCTACTGCCACGGCAGCGATGCGCACCTTGGTCTCAGGCTGCCAAGTTATAGCATGATAGGGCTTGCCATTAGCTGCATCCAGCACACCTATAGGCACCTGGGGTATTTTGCCGTTAAGATAGCCTGAACCGATTACGACTTTGCCGGATTTATTGTAGATAATGGTGAAAGGCGCCAAGCTCTTGGCCATATCGATGCTGTCATGAACCAGTACCAATGGCACATCGCCACGATTAAGTGCCGCGGCCGTGTCTTGGGCAAGCTGAATTTGCGGATAATTAGCATCTCTGCGCTGAGCTTGTTGAGTGACAGCGTAAATAGTGCCAAAAGCTATCACCAATATGGTCAATACAGCTAGCCAAGGAAACAGTCTTCTCATGTCACATCATTATACCTTTATAGGTGATGAAGTGATAGGTTATCCACTGTTTGGAACAGATAACTCAATTCGGTCTTGACATGCGTACAAGCCGACGTATAGTGATGTCTTAGTATGGAGTTTACCCTCATTACTGTCGTGGCTGTCGCCCTGTTTTTTGACTTCACTAATGGTTTTCATGATACCGCTAACGCAATTGCTACTATTGTCTCCAATAAGGCTGTTTCGCCGCGCTTGGCCGTACTTGGAGCCGCTATACTGAACTTCTTGGGCGCTTTTGTGTCGCTTAAGGTTGCGGCCACAGTCGCTAAAGGCATTGTTAATCCAGAGGTAATCACTTTGCATATTGTCTTGGCTGGTCTGGTGGGAGCAATTATGTGGAATCTTATTACCTGGCGGCTTGGCTTGCCTACTAGCTCATCACACGCCTTGATTGGCGGCGTTATTGGTGCGGCCGCAATGTCGCTAGGTACACACGTCATATTGTGGGACGGTCTGCGCGAAAAGGTTTTAATTCCTTCTCTCGTCGCACCCTTTGCCGGCATTGTCGGAGCTGGTCTGCTGATGATTATTATCGTTAGGGTAGTTCGCAAATACTCCGAAGACGGGGTTAATCGGATTTTCCGGCGCTTGCAGCTCGTGTCCGGTAGTTTTGTCGCCTTCACTCATGGGACAAATGACGCCCAGAAGACGATGGGCATAATAACTTTGGCGTTACTAGCCGCAAATCCAGGCAAAGCCTTTGAAATTCCATTATGGGTGATCATTTCGGCGGCCACGGCTATGGCAATCGGAACCTATATGGGCGGTTGGCGGATTATTCATACCTTGGGGCACAAGATCACTAAACTTGAACCTCCGCAGGGTTTTGCGGCTGAGACTTCCACGGCTGTGACCTTGTGGGCAGCAGCTCACGCTGGTTTTCCAGTATCGACTACGCATACCATTAGCGGCTCGATTCTAGGAGCCGGCGCCGCTACTCGACCTTCAATCGTCAATTGGAAGGTGGTCAAACACATATTGATAGCCTGGGCTATCACAATTCCCTGCGCAGCTGCTGTTGGGGCTTCTGTCGAGCTATTGTCGCGAACCTCCCACGGCAATACCCTGGTGCCTTCGGTTGCGGCGATAGCCATAGCCACTATATTCCTAACACGGAACTGGACATGGGAAAGCCGAGCTCAGCTTAAGAGTCGTTTGGCCGTTTTGCGCCCGGTTCGCAAGCCTAAGCATCCTTAAGCTTTTGCACTAACGGTATACTTCTTGAGAAAACTATCTGGATGAAGCATTGATTTCGCCTTGCGCAAGCCTACGACGCCAAGATCTTGTTCGTAGTTTATGTAGTGTACATTGTTTGCTAAAAACTCTTTTGCGACGCTGTTGCGTACATGCTGCGCTATGCCCTTATAGTTAAGATTGCATTTTTCAAAATGGACAATGCCTGTTGAATTTTGAATGTATTCAAAAATTGAAAAAGCACACATTATACCATTTATGTAATATCCGAGTGCTTGTAAAGGTAACTGCTCGGATAAATCTAAAGCCCGTTTTATAGCTATGAATTCAATCTCGCTTTTTGCGGAATTCTTGCTGCTCATTAACATCCACTTTGACATACATTCTAGAATATCGGATCGAGTCTGGGAATTTGTAAGATCCAAGTGCTGAACAGTTAATCCAGCACCATTTTCTTTTGTAAATTTTCTAATAAGATAGCGCCTGTTTTCATTTTTGGGACCAAGAAGTTCGGCATGATAGTTTGCAGAAAGTATGTAATCAAAGTTGTTTCTGTCTTCTTGAATAATTAAATCCGAGGCCTTGTTAAGGTTATCGATAACTGTTTGGGGCACTAAACGTAAGTAACCACCAAAACCTTTCTTGTTACTCAATTCAATAAGCTGCCTGACTAAGAAATCTATGTTGTCTGAACCGATAAGTGCATAAAACTTCTTCTTAGTTTCGTGATCTTGTGAGAGCACAGCAAATCCGCCGTCAAAGCAGCTTACTTGTACTGCATCGTCTGTGTCCCAAGCAAATAGACTAGTAAAAACAAACTCGGAATACGATGGATAATTAGAGACTAGGGATCTTAGCAGGGATTCGTGTTGAGTAGAAAGCTTTTCAAATTGGGGGAACTGCGCAATTTTTTTCATTGAATATCAATGCTTGTCATAAGTGAATCTAAAAAAGCCTTGGTGACCTCACGGAGAATCGAACTCCGATTGCCAGGATGAAAACCTGGTGTCCTAGCCGTTAGACGATGAGGCCATGATTGGCTCACTCAGAGCCAGTCAAATTATCTGGTATAGCTTACCATAACAGATAAGAAATGAGAATCCCCCTCACCACACCAGAGGGGGATTATTAACGAGATTTTTGTGTTCTCAGAGCGGTCAGTCAGATAGCTCTTGTAACTATTGTTACCTTAGCACAAAACTTAGTTTTGCGCTAGTGCTTATCCACAGATTACTGACGGCTCAGGCGACGAGTCAGCACGATGCGGTAAGCTACGGCACCGGCAGCAGTGACAGCAGCAAAGATGCTGGCTACACTACCTGCACCAGTGTTAACCAGCTGGGTAGGTGTCGGTGATGGAGGCGTTACTTTAGGTGGCGTATTGCTAGTAAAGGTTACGCTCTTGGCACAGTTAGGGCCACTGGCTGTAACGTCTTTGCCGTCCACTGTGAAGTGAGCAGTAGCAGTTATGGTGTAAGTACCGTCAGCGCTGTACTGGTGGGTCTGGCCAACAACATTGTTGGTAGTTAACTCGGTTGAGTTGTCGCCCCAGTTAAGCACAGCATTCTTGAAAACAGCACCGTTAGTGGCGGTGGTAGCAAAAGTGCTTACCTTAACTGAACGGTTAATGTCAGCAGTAATGTTGAAGGCGTCACAGGTGTAGGCAGGAACTTTTGGTGAAGGCGTGCTGTCCATCTTGACAACAATAGTCGTGGTGACCAGTGCACCGTAGTTGAAACAACCCTTCCAGTCGCCAAAATTCGCATTAAGTGTGTGATTGTTGGCAAAAGCTGCACCTGGGACAGTACGAGTAACAAAATCCCCTGTGCCATTTGGTCGGTAAGTAATCTGAACTGGAGCACTGGTATCAAAAGCTACGGTAAAAGGATTGCCGCCTGTAAAGTCGACTGTGTCACTTACGGTACCAGGGTTAGAGTTGTCGGCTGTGACTTGTGAAGCAGCGGTGTTGTTGGTCTTCTTGCTAGTAGGCAGTAGCACCTGCATGCGGGTGTTCTTGGCAGTGGCTGCGGCTTCGCCTATGGCGTTAGGGTTGGCGTTGTTATGAATGTAAGTACGCAATACGATTCGTTGACCGTCGTGTACGCTAATACCGTCTTGGTAACCACCTGAGGCAGATACACCAGCATCCTTACCGTCGAAGAAAGCTCGCTCATCACCGTAGTTTGGGGCATTAGTAAATGAGTTAAAGGTTACGTAGTTAGCACCTGGGCAGTTAGAGGGTGTAACACATTGGAAAGTTGCTCGACCTGACGGTGCGTAGCCGGCGTAAACTGCAAGTGGTGAACCGACTAGGGTTACGACTGCTAGCAGGCTTGCTAGAAAGATCTTTGCTCGTGATTTAGTCTTCATTATAGTTATTCCTTTCTTGGGCTAAGCCTTTAAGAACAGTATCCGTTTTGGTCAGGGTGACCAGTTACAATATCGCCTTCGGTGTACTTGTTTTTGTCACCGGTGGTGGCGTCAGTGGTATCGACACAAACTTCACCGTTGCTTGGGTTGCCAGGCTGACCACCAGCACCTGGGCCACCTATGCCGGTACCGTCAGGGGTAGTGTTACCGGGAGTTCCTTCACCAGGACCAGGAACACCATCCTTAGGTACGACCGTACCGCCATTGTCGGTACACTCTACAGTTGCAGCAGCGCTAGCCTTTGCATGAGCCTCGCCAGTTAGACTGCCGTATATACGAGCAGCTAGGCTACGAAGTCCCTTGCCCTTGACTTTCATGCCAGCCTTGACACTAACAGTCTCGGAGGCTGAAGCTTCACCATGTCCTCGAGCATATGCGTAGGCGTTGCCAGTCTTACAGAGCGCTTCGGCGTCGGCCGTGGCTTTGACAGTTAGATTCATCTTAGCCTTCAAGTAATCTTTGACCCAGATGACTGGTGCCGTTACTGCGTTCTTGGGCACTTTGAACTTAGACTTGTTACTACACGCTACTCGAACCCAATCCTTACCCACCTTACAGAACTCTGAGGTGCGGGTATCTTTGCCGTAAGGCTTACCCTTTTCAGCATGACCTTGAGTCCAAATGTCTACCTCAGTGCCGTCAAGCACCTTACATTTGCCTTGTCTTTCGAGCTTCCTGACTTGGCTTTTCGGCATACCGTTGGCTTTCATATTAGCCATGATTACGACCTGGCCAGATGCAAGTGCCTCTACCGTTGAAGTGCTTTTGCCTACAGCGACTGAGCTGGTAAGCTCGCTACCCGTAACGGTTGGTGCTGCGGTCGTAGCTTCGGCTTGCTCAGCGTGAGCTAGTGGGCCGGCTGCTATAGAGGTAAGTAAAATTGCACCAGCATATTTTAGACCCCTTACAAGATTGCCATTTTGTGCATGGGTCTCTGGAGCTATTTGGGCTTCTGCCACTGGAGCTAAGCCAAGCTCAAACTCAGGATGACGG
>ERZ1292625.1627-Hain-H41-01um-R1-1627-length-25402-cov-5_pt3 | contig 12364 bp, 18 predicted proteins | sample MGYA00564400_ERZ1292625 | MGnify/ENA primary metagenome ERZ1292625 (study PRJEB36523, sample SAMEA6512639) | groundwater metagenome | collected 2019-01-08 | study: AquaDiva: Metagenomics assemblies of 32 groundwater samples
CCGCAATTCATCCAGGTGATCGACACCACCGGCCCGCAAGTCGCGGCGACGGTCGAGTATTACTCGCTCGCTGACGTGGCGCAGAATGTCTTTTCCGACGCGGCCCTGACCATCTCGCTCGGCGCGGTGCTGAACGGGGGCAATGCCAGCGATTCCAAGGGCCGGTTTCCGATCCATTTCCTGAACCCGGCCTTGTCCTACAAGCGCATCATCAAGCTGGCGGACACTTCGATTTGGCGCACCGACAACCCCGTCCAGACCGCCGACACCTCGCTTGCGACGACGCTGGCGGCGTACCTCCCCCTAGCCGGGGGAACCATGACCGGGCCGCTTGTGTTCGCGGAAAGCGCCTCGGTGGCCACCGCCTCCACCGTCAATCTCGACGCCATGACCGGGCTGTTTGGGCATTTCACCGGAACCACTACCGTCAACACTGCGACCCTGGCGCAAGGCTCGTTCCGATGGATGGTGGCAGACGCCGCGTTTACGCTGACGCATGGGGCCAATTTGCTTTGCCCCGGCTCGGTGAGCATCACCACGGTCGCGGGCGACATGTTCCTGATCGTGGGCGAAGGCTCGGGCGTTGTCCGCATCTTGCAGTATCTGTGCGCGGACGGACGCCCGCCGGTGGAAAGCGCGGAGCTGCTGCTCGCCGCTTCCGACGAATCCACCAATCTCACCGCCGGCACGGCCAAGATCACCTTCCGCATGCCGTTCGCGATGACGCTGACCGCGATTCCGCGCGCTTCGCTCTCGACCGCGCAAGCAAGCGGCTCGCTGCTGACTGTGGACATCAATGAAGGCGGAACCACCCTCCTCAGCACCAAGCTCACGTTTGACAATAACGAACTGACCACGGACTCCGCCGCAACGCCAGCGGTGCTTTCCGACACAGCGCTGGCCGACAACGCCGAGATCACCGTCGATGTTGACACGGTAGGAACCGCTGGCGCGCGCGGGCTGAAAGTCCTGTTGCGCGGCACACGGCGCAACCGATGAGCGTGGCGGTGATGCTCCGCCCCTTCGGGGCGTTCGTCGGCGGCGGCGCGGATGTGACCCCGGCGGCGGTCAATTGGGGCGATATTACGATAACGTCAAGTTACGCCGAAATGGAAAACAATGCGGCAAGTGCGCAAACGATCAGCGCGATCGACGCCACGATAAGCCTTAAGGCGACGCTTAGCGGTGACGGCAGTGTGGGGTGGTCAAAAAACGGTGCTGAGGTCTCCTCGTTTTCATCCGGGTCAGCGACTGTCAACGTCAACTCCGGCGATGTGCTTTATGTCGCCGTGACGACGTTTTCAAACTGGCCAGTCCCACCGACCTCAGGCCAGTATGTTTCCGGTACGGTCACGGTCACCAACGAAAGCGATGGCGCGGCCATTTTGGATACGTTCGCCTATGAAGCGCGGTACGTCTATCCGCCCCCCTGACGCCCGCAAGCCCGTTAAAATGCGGGCATGTTGATACAACGCAAAGGGCTGTTGCTCGACGGCATTGGTGCGGAGTTGGTGCGCGCCAGCGTCGGCGGGGTCAGGAAAACCCTGTCGCAATGGCTCGGCCTGATCCCGGTTACGGTCTCGACCTATGCCGCCCTCACCGCACAGACCAGGCTTGCCACCGGCGGCATTTATTGCACCCTGGGCAAGGCCGCGTTCGCCGATGGCGGCTTTGGTTTTTGGCGCTACGACGCCTCATCCTCCACCACCGCCAATGGCGGCACGGTGCTGGCGATCGACGGCGGCGGGGCCGGGCGTTTCTTCCGGCTGATGCCTGACACCGGAACCTACCAGCTCGGCTGGTTCAACGGCGCAACCACCAATATCGCCACCGCGTTGCAGGCGGCGATCGACGCCATCGAGACCGCCGGCGGCGGCGCGCTTGTCATCCCCAAACCGCCGGGGACGCAATGGGAAATAAACGCCGCGGTCACGTTCGACGGCACGGTTCCCTTGGAAATTTGCGGCCGCGGCAACCCGATCATTTTCCAAACCGCCGCCGCCGGGGGGCTGGTGCTGGGGCAAGATAATGTCGCCAGCCAGCACCTGGTGCGGCTGCGCGATTTTCGCTTATGGTCGGACGGGACCGGGCTGATCGGCATCCGCGCTTACGACCTGGCCAATCTCGTGTTTGAGCGCGTCGGCTTTTACAAATGGGGCACGGGCTCGCTGCGCGCCACCGCCTGCTACGGCTTGCGGCTGTTCGAGTGCCGCGTGGTCGATGACAGCGCCTCGCCGCAATCCGATTACGGCATCTATCTCGACGAGGCCACGGTCAATTCCTGCACCATCGACGGCGGCAGTGTCGCCGGCTTCCTCGGCGCTTCGGCGCGCGGCATTGTTGCCGTAGCTGACGCTGTCAGCGACGGCTACGGCCTGACCGTGCAGAACGTGGCGTTCGACGACAACACCACCGACATCGAGATCGACGCCGGCGCCGGCAACGCGCTGATCGGCCTCAACGTGCTCAATTGCTACACCGAGCGCACCGATGCTGGCGGCGCGCGCTTCATCCGGGTGCAATCGGGCGTGCCGACGAAAAACGTCTCCTGGCGCAATTGCCAGCTGATCAACAAATGGGTGGACATCCAGGCCGGCGACGGCGTCACCGAGGATTCCAATACCTATCACTGGAACGGCACGGTCATCAACATCGGCGCCAGCGTCACCAATTGGCGGCTCGGCAATTCGCAATATCCTGGCGGAGGAACCATCACCATTCCCGATGACCGCGAATGGCAGCGCGTCGGCGCCTGGGCCAGCTACGCGGTGGCGTGGACTTCATCGGGAACAGCGCCTGCCCTGGGCAACGGCACTATGGTCGCGTACTACAAGCGCGACGGCAACACCGTGTTTTATCGGGTGCGGCTGGTCTGGGGCACGACCACCACCGGGGGCACCGGCACCTGGCGATTCTCGCTGCCATTCACCGGCGTCGCCCTCACCAGCGTCTATTCCGGCCACGCCTATTATCTGGATTCGGGCACGACCGAGGGCTTCAACACCCTCACTCCTGCGATCTTCGGGCCCTCGGCGACTTACGCGGCGATGCGCAACAACACTGGCGGCGCCGGGGTTACTGCGACCTCGCCGATCACCTGGGCCACCAGCGACGAATTGCATATCCAGGGCTGCTACGAGTGCGCTTAGCTCTTGTTATCGCTCGGCGGTGTAGCCCGAGTGGCAGCCCGCCTGCGTTCGCGGATGGGGTAAGCTAAGCGCCATGGACGCTTTGCTGCTTGAGGGTTCGCGCACCCGCCGCTTGATCGGCTCAGTCGCGCATGCTGGCTGGCGGCCCACTCTGCTGGGCTGGGGCATCGGCTCAGCGCTGGTCGCGTTGGCCTGGGTGTTTGTCTATCGCTTCGCCAACGGGCTCACGACGCTGCAGGATTTTGCCGCGCTCGCGCCGTGCTTGGCGATCGCCATGCAATACGTGGCGCTGCGCGGCAAAGGCGGCGGCGATGCCGCGCCGTTCGTCAACCCGCAGGCGCTGGCGTGATGGCCGATCTCTACCGGCTTGGCATCGCCAGCGCGCTAGGGTTGGCGCTGGCAGTATTTGGCGCATACGCACCTGCATGGGCGCTCACCTTTGGCCTCGGCATCGTCGCTGGCCTGGGGCTGGCTGTGCTGGTTCCCGATCTTGATCCGGTTTTGCGGGGCGCTTGGGGGCGTCTGGCGGGAGCATTACGCGCTATTACGCCCCTGCGTAATATTACGCAGGGGCGTAAATCAACGGGGGAGGCCTCGCGGCGGCCTCCCCCGTCCTACAACCAAGCTGCGCCGGTGGCCGGATCACGCGAAAAAGTATGGCCCAAGCCGCCGAACTTTGCTAGGCTGGTGCGCGGTTTTTTTTCCGCGATGGAGCTGCTGTGGCGCTGGAAATGGGCGGTCCTCGCATGCGTGGTTTTTTTTTGGGCCAGCGCTGCGCTGACTTCATGCACGCCGTGGGGCAAAAGCAAAGGCGAGATCGCTCGCGAACGCGACCAGGCCCGCGCCGATCTGGAAGCGGAACGCGAAATGACGCGGGTGATCGTGCCGATTATTGGGCAATGGCGCGAGACGCGCGCGCGGATCGAGACGGCGCATGAAACAGCCCTTGACGCAATTGAGGTTCCACGTGGAACCAGTGAAACAGATTTTCTGCTTGCTTGGGCTCGCGCTGACCGCGGCTTGCTCGACGCCGCGAGCCTCCCCGCTTGAAATTCCGGGCTTGGAGCAATTATCCGCACCGTGCCCGGCTCAGCCCCCGACTCTATCCGATGCGGATATTGCCGCGCTGGTCGCGCGGTTGCCAACCGCTGCCGAGCGGGAACGCGCGTTCTGGGCGCCGCGCGATCTGGATCACCGCGCCAGCGGGCTATGCGACCGCGCCAGGGCAGGCGCGCTGCTAGATGCCGCGCAAGAGCATAATCGGATCGTGAGAGAGCGATGAGCGCCGATTACGACCCCCCGCTTGTGCATCTCCCCGGCACGCCGCTCACCCCGGAAGTGGTGCTGCACCGCACGCTCAACAAATGCGCGCGCATCAAGGCAGTCGTGGTCATCATCAAATGGGACGATGACAGCTTCGACACTGACCACTCGCTGCAATCAGTGGCCGATCTCGCCATGGCCGCGCGCATGCTGGACAATATGACCGACGAAGTAATGTTTCAGCGCCGGGAAGGCGCGGTTTTCGTCCCGCGCAAACCTGACCCGGTCTAGGCCGCAGCATCCAGTAATTGCGCGTTCGGCGCGAAGGCGAGGGCAAGCTGGGCGCGGTGGTGCGCGCGCCATTCCTTGACAGTGGCGTGATGCACGCTGATTGCGCGCGCCAGCCGTCTATTGGATAGATTGGGGCTCTCGCTGAGTATCCGCGTCATCCGGTCATAGGCAGCGGTGTCCTGCGGCCCGCGCGCCATCATGCGAGCGGGGGGCGGGGTGGATACCGTGGATAGTAACGGACCTTGGGTGGATAGCGTCACGCTCTCGGCTGGATATTCCACGCGCGCATCCGCGGGCTCGGAGCCTGCGCCCATGAGCGCCGCCGCCGCTCCAATAGCCGCCACCCCGCCATGGACCTTGCGCGCGGAGCGCTCTCGTTCCAGGTCGGAAACCCCCGCCTGGATACGCTGGCCAGTAGTCTCGTTGACCACGCGGATGCGCTCCAGGGTGCGCTGGTGCTCGACGGAATCCTCGGCCTTGTCTTCGGCGCGGGCCAACCCGTCCAGCCCGGATAGAATCACCGCGACAATGCGCGGGGCAATGGCGAAAAACACCAGCAGCGCGGTCAGCGCCATGGTGTCGATTTCCGCCCCGATCATGGCCGCGCCGAGTTTGCCGATCGCCACTTCGATGACGATGCAGGTGGCCGAATAGCCCATGGCCAGCCACATCACATGGCGATATCCAGGGCCTGCCTGATAGGCGCGCTCGGCGTGCCAGGCGGAGCGCATGGAGGCCACCGCCGCCGCCACAAACGCCGCCGCCAGCGAGACGATGATCGCGGTGTGGGCCTGGGAAGTGAGCGGGGCCCAGGCGGCGGGCAGCACTTCCTCGTATTTGATGGCGAGGCCGGCGAGCCCGAAAACGATCAGCGCGGTCAGCATGACATAGGCGCAGCCAGTGGAGAGAGGGTGTTTTTTCATGATGGCCCCAGCATCGGCCCGCAGGCGTAAACGTTTGCTTAAGGCGCGCGTGGGATAAAGCTGGCGCATCGTCGGGGTCATGCGCCGGTTAAAGAGTGGGCGGTAGCGGTTGGCGTAACTGCTGCTGAGATCAACCTCCCACTCGCCCCCTATGGTGCTTCGGCGCGCAAAAGCTTCGCCTGATTGCCATCGCCCCGCCGCCATGTCGGATGCGTATTTCTGCACCAATTTGCGCGAGAGCTTGCGGTTTTTGGTGTTCATGACCAATAGATGCTTGGCCTTTTCAGGTGTAATTTTCACGCGCATGTGCTATCCTTCACGGCTCACGGCTCACGGCTCACGGCTTTTCGCGTCGCCTCGGTGAGTAGTTTTTCGACCAGGGATGAAAGCGTGCGGCTGTCGCGCTTAGCCATTTGCGCGAGCAAACGATAGAGATCAGCGCTGGCGCGGAAAGTGATTCGCTTCGCTTTCATCCGCAGACACTAGGCGCTTTTGTTCTCAGTGTCAATTCGCGCGCTTAACCTTTCCGCAAGCATTGCGCCCACAAATAGGCAGCGAGGCCGGCCCGGTTAGGTCCGAGGAATTGGAGCACAGGTATGCGGTGGAAACGGGGCCTCTGAGCAAGCTCATGCCGAGCATACAATCCCGCAGTTCTCAAGCCTGCCAGTTTCGCCGGCCTCGCGTTTTGTGTTGTTAAAAAGGGGCTTTCATGCTACGTACAACTCTCGCCATGGTCGCGCTTTGCGCGGGGAATATCTGGGCTACGAGCGCCGACGCCGATGTGATCGATTACGCCAAGCTTTCGGTGGGCCAATCGCTGAATACCGACGTGGAGGGGTTCGCGCTCGATGACGGGCTTTCCTACGGGGCAGGGGTTGGCAAAGCCATCGGCCCGGTGCGCATTGAGCTTGGCGTCGATCGGCTCTCGGGCGAAGCGAACCTGTTCGGCCCGACGCTGCAAGCTGACGCGCTCGATTGGCACGCCAACGCCTATCTTGATTTCGAACTCGGCGAGCGCGCCAGTGTGTTCGCCGGCGCCGGGCTCGATTACATCGATGGCGAAGCCAGCGTGTTCGGCAATTCCATCGATGCATCCGGCGACGGCTGGAACTGGGCCGTGGGCGGCGCCTACCGGATCAGCGACAACATCATCGCCGAAGCGCAATTCCGGCGCATCGACGCCGACCTATCAACGGATTTCGGCGATGTTGGTTTGCAGACAGATCAAATCAGCGTAAGCTTGCGCTTGGCTTTGTAACCTGCGATTCTTCCTTCTTTGCTTTCCCCCACGACTTAAAGGCCGCTCTCAGGAGCGGCCTTCTTCTTATCGCCACTCCCGTTTGATGGCGTGCGCGATGCGCGCGACAAGAGTCGTCACATGGAGGAGGTGCGTAGCCGGAGCGCCTTCGGCGCGGATGCGGGCAATAGCAGCCTCACACAATGCTAGACGCTCAGTCCACTCCATAATCTCGCGCGCGAATTCCACCTCATTGTACACGACAAGGCGTTTTCTATCCTCGCTGTAGCGCGAGAGACTGGGGCCGTGCTTGGCTAGGATGCTGGCCCATGCTTGGCGAAGCGGGAGCATGTCGGATGCTGGAATGATCGCGTTGGCTTCGTCCCACCAATCGGCAAGGTGATCGTCAAGCGCTTCCTCTGGGTCCCATCGAAACGGATCTTCTTCGGCAGCCCATGCCCAACAACGATCATCGTCTCGGAGATCGTCTTGCGCATCGTTTGCGTCGCAGACTTGGTCATCATTGATCATGACGTAGTCGCCGTCATAGGCGCAGAATGGAACGTGTTCGGCGCCAAGGCAACACTTCAATTCCACTACTTCGCGGCAGAGGTCTCGGAAGCAAGTCCAGTTCTCGGCCGCCGACCACTTGGCCCCGCGTTCATCCGAGAACACGACGCCGTTGTTCCATCCACTCTCGCCAAACCCGACATAGAATTGCGGGGTTTCTCCTTCCAAAGCGCGACGCACGATGATCGGCGTCACATCCTGGAGTGCGTCCTTGGCGTTCAACCCGATCTTGATGAGCGCGTCGGGCAAGAGCGGGTCAAACGGCATAGGCGGCGGTGTTGGCACAGAATACGAAGCCATCGCGTCGGGCGCTTGCGCTATCGTCGTTGCCAAGGCCACCGCTTTGAACGCGTCTCGTCTGCTGATCGTGCTCACCACCGATCTCCCTTATCCGATTCCGGCTCGCGCGGCTCTTCCTCGCGCTCCCATTTCATGCGCCGGGAATAAACCCCATGATGGCCTGGGCACATCCCGCAATCGATCCAGCCAAGCGCTTCGTATTCCTCCACGCGCGCGTGCGGCACGTAGCGGTAAAACGCTATCACGCGGAGGCTTCCATGAGCGCGCCAAAGTCCAATTCCTTTTGCCCGTCCTCGCGCACGACATCGACTTGTTCCAGATTTTTTACCGCTTGCCGAAAGTAGCTATCTTTCAGCTCGACCCCGACTCCTCGCCGCGCTAATTGCACAGCGCCGTAAACTTCAGACCCAACCCCCATAAAAGGGGTGAGAACTGTTTCTCCCGGGTTACTCCATAGGGTGACGCAGCGCTCAATCACGTCCAACTGAAGCGGGTGAACATGCTTTTCGTCTTCATCATCACGCGCGTCACGAAATGGCAGCACGCGCTCAAGGCGAATGTCATCCCAAAACGCACTCGCGTAATTGCGCCATATCCAGTGCGAGAATTTGTTCTCGATCTGATTTCCGGTCCATCCTTTGTAGGGCAGTAAATCGGTAGGCATGAGACGCGACCCCGCGTATGTGTGCAGGCCGGTGGGATGTGTGATCGGGATTGGGTTTTGGCCGCGCTTGCGGAACATCAACAGGTAATCGGCGCTAGCGACGGAACACCGCGAACTATCATCGACGATGGTTTTGTGCGCGAGGTTCTTAGCCATGGTGCGGTTGCGCACCGCAAGCGGCTCTTTCCACACGCAGTACCGCGCCACATAGGCAAAGCCGTGACGTTCGTGCAGGCGAATGATGTCTCCGGGAAAGTCTTTCAACGCATCGGTTCCGGTGTTGCCGGTGGGCACATCCATACAGTGCACCCCAGACAGCCTTCCCGGCATGGTGACGCGCGCGATTTCTTTCACCACAAACTCGTAGTGATCGAAAAACTCGCCATAATCTCGACTGTTCGAGAGGTCGCGTTCGCTGCTTGAATAGTGGTATAATCCTCCGAACGGAGGCGAGTACACTGACAGATGCACAGACCCATCGGGGAAGTTAGGCATGATCGCGCAGCAATCGCCGTGGTAGAGCGCATAGCGGTCGGTTATTACGTGAGCCATTGCGGAACCTCCATCGCGGGATGAGCGCAATCTGAGCGGCACACACTCATGCCGTGCTGCATTTCAGCAACGAGATTGGCGAACATACGGTCGGCGCTGGCGGCCTTGCGGCGCATGTTTTTCATGACTTGGCGCTCGCCTTCCGTGGACACTATGTCAACGCATACGTCACGCTTCTGCCCGAAACGCCAGACCCGGCGCACGCCTTGGTAATATTGTTCATACGAGTGCGACGGGAACGCTGTGACATGGGCGCAGCGCTGGAAGTTCAATCCCCAAGCGCCAATTTTCGGTTTGGTTATCAGCCGGCGCAAATCGCCACGCGCGAAGTCGCGCAAGCGTCCCTCCTTGGCATCGTCGGTATCGCCGCCCTTGACCTGCTCAGCCTCTGGAACGAGTCGCCGCAACAAATCCCCCTCGTCGTTGAGGTGGCACCAGATTAGCGATTGATTTTTGTCGGCCACCAGATCGGCTACCTTTTCGCAGCGCTCGGCGACGGTGCGCCGGCGCTCTTGGCGTTGCTCGTCCAATCCTTGAGCCTCGAAATCAAAGAGTGTGTCCGATCGTTTCGATCGCGCCTTCACTGTGTGAATATTTTCAACCAATGGAGGGAGTATGAAGTTATTGTCCTCGAACCCCAAGTCAGAAGGCTTGCGCACCGCACGCGCCCAAGAGCACACCCACCGCCAAAAATGTGTTTCCGCATGACCCTTGAACCGCCATACTCTGGCGCCCTCGCCTTGAATGTCAGTATCTTGTCTCCCATTGCGGCGCATAACCCGATGCGAAGCGGTGTTGTCCACATTGCGGAAAAAGCGCGAAAGCATATCCATGTGGCCTAGTTCACCAAGCGCCTCGCTCGATGTGCCGAGTTCTACGTAATCGTTAGGCGCTGCTGTAGCGGTGCATAGCAGCCGATATGGAACAGTGCGCATCAATTCTGTCACGACTGCGCGCCGTGATCCGTCAAAGTTTTTCAGGATCGAGCTTTCGTCGCACACAATGGCTTGAAAATCAGAACTGTTGAACCGATCGGCGCGCTCATAATTGGTGACAACAATACCGCTGCGCGATGCGCTCACATTGCCGTCGATGCAGCGCGTCACGTCAATGCCGAACTTCTCTGCTTCGTCCACGATCTGGTAGGACACCGCGAGCGGCGCTAGAATAAGCACGCGCCCATTGGTGCGCCTCACGATGTTCTCCGCCCACACCAATTGCATCGGCGTTTTGCCAAGCCCGCAATCAGCGAATATGGCGCTGCGGCCTTTGCGTATAGCCCACTCTACAAGAGCGCTCTGGAAGTCGAATAAAAAAGCCGGCATGAACAAGGGATCAAATCCGCCCATAGCCCCTAACTGAGCTTTTTCCGCTAGAAACGCGTCATACCCGCTCACTCATTCCCCCTTGCCGGCCAGCCGTTCACCATATCGCTGCGCACGTCATAGCGCGCCGCCGCCAGATCAAGGGACTTCAAATCGCCGTGCGTGACAATGACCATGACTTCAAATCCGCGTTCATTCCAGTAGGATTCGATGGTTTGCGCAAGCGCTTCCGCGCCGGTGCGGCAACACAGATTGCGCGCGCGGATAGGGGCGGGGCCTTTGCTGTGAACGCCATTGCCGCGCTGGGCGATGCGGGGGGCGAACCATGCGAAACTCATGGCTCGCCATCCTCGCGGTCTTCTTGCAAGCGCTGGTTTGCGGCAATCGCCGCCATGCGCGCAGCGCCGCGATCCCATTCAGGCTGCGCCAGAAACGCAATATGCTGGGGTTGCGCGCCTTGTTCAATCATCGCGCGGTGCAGCAGCTCATGCAAGTGAGCTGCTGTCGTGGGCCAATTATCCTCTGTAAAAGCTTTGCGCCATGGCGCAATTAGTTTGCAGAAGTAGGATACGACCTGACGTTCTTGATCCCCGTCTCGAATTTTCATTCGCCACTCCTGCGGATTGCGGCGGCTCGCGCCAAAGCCATTCCAATCGCTTCAAAATATTCAAAGTTGCGCATGGCCTTCTCTTCATCTGGCGGGCTCTTGGCCCGATGGAGGCGAACGTATTCCTGGAACACAGACCGCGCGGCAAGCAGCGCTTGCTCCAACTCTTCCGCGATCTTGGCGCAGCGCTCGCGCTCGGCGGCGACCTCCAGCGCGCAGCGCTCCTCGACATAGCCTTTGCCGTAGTCCGAAAAGAGGGCTGGACTGGCTTCCAGCGCCGCGATTTCCGCGAGCAGCCTCGGCGCGGCGTCGGCTAGCATTTTTCTGGCCTCGCGCCATTTCGAGCGGGCTTCGGCGCCGACCGGGAAGTCGGACTCCAAGTCCTTGCGCGCGCGCTCGGCTTCCATCGACGCCAGCGCAAGCGCGGCTAATTCTTCCGCGCTCATGCGCTTTGCTTCGGGGGCGTCAGTCATGTGTCTCCTCCCGAATCGCGCGCGTCCGGGTTGGCCCCGCTCTGGTTTCCATCATCGCCAACGCCGGACGCGCGCTCACCGCCGGATGCGGTGTCTGTGAATTGTACTTGATTCTCGACCCCCCATGTCTCGATCAATTGCAAGAGATCGCTCATTTCCTCCGGCGACATTTCGCTGGTGCGCGCGCCGAGCGCGACAAAACCGTTGCCGTCCAGATTGGGCACAATCTCCTGGCCGCGCAGCGCGGCGGAGAAAAGCGCCTTCCAGTCCTCGCTCGTGCGTTTCTTGCCGTGCCAATATTTTTGCGCGGCGATGTCGTCGAGAAATGCCCAGAGGCGGCGATTCTGATCGCTGCTGCGCGTCGGCGGCTTGAACACCAGAGTCCATCCCAAGGGTACGCGATGCACCCAGGTCAGCGCCTTGCGCTTGTCGGCGGCGGTGCGAAGGGGGAGGCGCGCGGTTTTCATTCGCGCCGAAAATCATGCCCAGCCACGATTTGCCTGCCAGGCAGCGCTGACGTTTCCACATGCCATCGCGGGCAGGCAGTACCTTCCGACGCATGCGCCTTCAATCTCGCGTCATCGATGGACGCGGCATCGATGCCGATCCAGCACGCACCCCACGGCTCAATGAGCCCGCCCTGGCTGCGAAAAAAATCGCCCTCCTTGACGTAGACGGTGGCGCACTTTTCCTCGAAGGGGTGCTGGAACGTGCGAATGATGACGTAGTACGGCGCGGTCTCGCGTGGGGCGAGCGGCAGCGGTGCGGGAGTGGGGCGAATGTCACTCATGTCGCGGCGCGGGCGAGCACATCGCCGATATGCCCCCGCGTTGGTTTACAGCGACCGCTTTGTGAATGCGCTTACTCATGTTCCCTCCCGCAAGCTGGCTTGCAATTGCGCGCGGGTGGGGGAGGGGGGGGTGCGCGAAGCAGCTAGTTCCGCCAGCACCGCATCGGCGAAGCGTTCTTGCGCGGCTTCATAAAGTGCTTGCGCGCGCACCTGTGCTGCT
>ERZ1292625.3612-Hain-H41-01um-R1-3612-length-12359-cov-4_pt1 | contig 12359 bp, 20 predicted proteins | sample MGYA00564400_ERZ1292625 | MGnify/ENA primary metagenome ERZ1292625 (study PRJEB36523, sample SAMEA6512639) | groundwater metagenome | collected 2019-01-08 | study: AquaDiva: Metagenomics assemblies of 32 groundwater samples
TCAAAAAAATCTAAAATTATTAGGGGAAGATATAACATTTATTCAAAAAGAAGGTCTGCATGAGGAACAAAGGTCAGCAGAAGTACAGGACGCTCTAAAGAAAGAAGCGGAAAGAAAAGAAGAACGTAAAAAGCGACGAAGAGAAAAAAGGAAAAACAAACAAACAAATACTCTTTCTGAACCAACTCAAGAAAGTGAACTTCATACAAGCAGTTACGAGGAATTTTTATGACACCCTTATCTAGTTATGGTTATGAATGGTCTGAAGAAAAGTATAACCATTTACCTAAAGAAATTAAAGAAGCAAGAGAATTACTTCAAGATTGGTATCTTGCAATAGAAGATGGATCAGTTGATCATAGATTGCCGGATTATACTAATTCAGTTATTACTCAAGAGCTAGCTGATAAAATGGTACAATACTTAGATGAGGAGTATGAACAAGAACTAAATTCTTGGGGAAAGACACGTACAAGGGAACATTTTGAAGCTGGGCCTGAGTTTTCTCGAATGAAAGCAGAACAACGATTAGCTTTGGCTCAAGAGATATATGGTATAATTAAATCTCTAAGTGCAGAAAATCCATTATACCCAGGAGGCTACTTCTTTGCCTGACCCAACAAAAGCACCACCAAAGGTTAAGCCGTTAATACAACCTAAAACAGATCCTATACGAAGAGTAGATCCTAAACGTATTTGTCCTCAACAGATAGAGAGAACAATAAGACGAATACGACCACTTTTTCCGTAAGGAGGTTATAGTTCTGTGCCATTATATCCAGAAGAACAGTTTTTACGTCTTCCAACAGAAATTCTACAAGCTAGAGAAATATTACAAAGGTGGTTTATTGAGATGGAAGAAGGGACTGTAAGTAATCACTTACCAAGTTCTTCTACTTTGATATCACAAGAAACCGCAGATAAACTCGTTGAAATCTTAGATGAAGAATATAGAAGTGAAATGGGCTGGTTAAGCCAAGATGGGTATGATGAAATTCCTGAATTCACACGCTTAAAACCAGAACAACGATTAGCTCTTGCTCAAGAGATATATCAAGCAATTAAAACCCTTATTATTTCAAAAGAGGTCTTTACTCCGTCAACTATAGATTGTGAGGGTTAACATAAAGAACTCTGGTTGGCTTCCTCCAAATGATTTCTTTGTAACCGGTCTACAAGGTAATCCGACTCCAAGGGCCAGATGTACTATATGTAAAGCCGTAGGAAGTGTTCCCAATACCAATTATACTCTAGGATATCCTGTTTCTGTATTAGTTCAATGTACTTGTAGACAACGAATATGTACAGGCTGTGATGGATACGGGAGTATTTGGAGAGCTATTGAATTTACGATGTGTATATTATGTAATGGGCATGGATATCAAGTCTTCTCTGATTGGGGAGGATAAAACAGTGAAAATAAACAGAAAGTCATGGCATTACAAGCTAGTAAATAATTTTATAGCTCATATGTCAGGACTACCCCCAAGTTTCTCTATCTCCTCGGGTTTGATCTCTTCTCTTAGCTTTGCAGCATATCTATTTATTTTAAGTATAGCTTTATCAGTTCATTGTATCAGAACATTTGTCGAGATCTGTTTATTTATTCCACTTTGGCCAATAAAAAAACTAAATAGCTATAAAATAGAAATAGAAGACAAATAAGGATATAAATGACTTCTACATGGAGATTACTTCAAGGTCATGTAATTGATCAATTAAGAACACTAGAACCTGAATCCGTTCATATGGTTGTAACTTCTCCTCCTTACTTAGGTCTACGTTCTTATGGAACCCCTCCACAAATACTTGGAGGAATACAAGATTGTGCTCACGATTGGGCAGAAACCGAGCGTCCTCAAACTGGAAATTCTACACAAGGAAGCCACAATCCAAAACTACCACAGATAATAGGAATGGGAAAAGATATTATCGGCAAACTATGTACTAAATGTGACGCTTGGTTAGGATCATTAGGACAAGAAGAAAATCCAGAACGTTTCGTAAACAATTTAGTTTTAGTCTTTCGTGAAGTACGAAGATGTCTTAGAAAAGATGGGGGGCTATTTATAAATATTGGAGATACAATGTGGGGAGCAAACTGGAGAGGGAGTGAAAAAATTGGTTCCAAACAAAGCACCAATCATGGAGCTTCCGGAGCTCAACAGGATTTACATTTACTTAGATCTACATACTCTAAACACAATGTATTGAAACCGTCAGAACTGACAGGAGTTCCAGCTCGATTAGCTCTTGCTCTTCAAGCAGATGGGTGGTACTTAAAAGCAGATATTATCTGGCATCAGATATCTCCTATGCCTGAATCATTAACCGGATGGAGATGGGAACAATGCAAAATAAAGATAAAATCGGGGGGAGGAAAACAACAAGGCGATCCTAATATTACCGGAATAACAGGCACCGAGTATTTTCAAACTTTAGCTAAATGGGCAAAATGTCCCGGATGTGATAAATGTCAAGATAATAATGGGTGGGTTCTTAGAAAGGGAGCATGGAGGCCTACTTCAGCCCATGAATATATCTTTATGTTTACTAAAAGCAGCCAGTATTATGGAGACAGGGAGGCTTTGGCCACTCCCTTAGCTAGATCTTCTATAGAACGATATAAATATTCCTTTGGACAAAACACCAAGTATGATAAAACCGATAAACATATAAATAGAATAGAGGGAAATAGACAAGGAATAACAGGAGCTAACATAAGAGATGTATGGGCTTTTGGTAGTGATAATTTAGGCGAGAAACATTATGCAGTATTTCCTCTCGCTTTAGCTTCTCATTGTTTGATGGCAACCACTTCTGAAAAAGGATGTTGTCCTGAGTGTAGAACCCCATGGTCTCGAATGATCAATCATGTTCCTTCTACAATGAGTGTTAGAATACGAGACGTTGCCACAGGAAGAGAAGCTAAAGCCGGTTCTTTGAATCCGATCAAAGCTACAGAGAAGGAGATAGAAGAGTATACTGGTTATGAGGATGTTGGTTATACTGAAACTGTGGGATGGAGACCTAGCTGTAAGTGTGGAAAGAACTTGGAACCAGTTCCTTGTACCGTTTTAGATCCTTTCGTTGGAAGTGGAACAACTATTATTGCAGCTATAAAGAACGGAAGAAACGCAATTGGAATAGAACTGAATAAAGAGTATTGTGAAATAACTAGAGGTAGAATTAGAAAGACCTGTTCTCTTTTAGCTATTGAACAAAAATAAATTGGAGGTGCTTTATGCTACCAAATGAAAAGGTACTTCCTATATTACAAAAGCTCTCGTATCAAGAGACGTTAGAACTAGAAAAGTTTTTTGAATTTTGTGTAATGAAATGTAAAGCCGGGTGGTTAACCGATACTTATACGCTCCCTCATTATGAATGCGGTTGTGCCTGTCATATTGATAAAGAACTAAAAGAACTATAAAAAAGTTAACATGAATACATACTTAAACTACACTACTGCTTGGAGAAAATGGACTATTTTATTCGATAGAAAAGATGATACCTTTTGGTTGGCGAGCATCTTCAAATATTTTTTATGGGAACGAAAAAAGGTAACACGGGCAGAATGTTGGTCTTCTTGTAGAAAAGACGGTGTAATTCAAATATCATGTTCCTGTGGAATATATGGGGTTAAATATCCCGACGAAAAGATTACAAATACTATTTCAGGAGAAGTAGCTCTTTGGGGGAAGATGATAGAACATCAACTTGGCTATCGGGCTACATATGCATATCCTCTTTCATTTAAACAGGTTTGCTGTTCTGTCTGTGTAAATCATTTTTGGCCAGAGGGAACAAGGGCTATGATATATACTCCAAGGGCACCACAAATCTTTTCTGTATATCTCTATTGTATTCCATGTTCTACTAAATTTAAAAGTAATATTGGAACACAAGCTCCTTCTTTTATTGAGGGGAAACTAGCTGGCTTAGAAGAGGTTACAACAACTGAATTAATAAAAACACTTAGTAAAAGTTATTTAGAATAAAAATGCAGAAATTAGAAATTAAAGAAATGCTCTACCTACAACCAATAATCGGGCGGAGACAGTGGAAATTAGCAATGGTCCCGAATAGTTTAATGAATCCTTTTGTGGGATCATTGGTAAATAATACTATATGGACACCCAAGGTAAAGCTCCATGCTCTTTGTAATGTTTCTATCAAAGAAACACCCCCTCATATAAATTGTACTAAGTGTGGAATCTTTAGTTATAAAAATTCATGTTATTATTTCCGTGGTGGTGCTATTGAGGGAAGGATATATCAATGGGGCAAGATAATAGAACATGAATATGGACACAGATCAGAATATGCATATCCGAGTTCTTTTGATTATCTTATTTGTGGTTATTGTAATGAATATATTAATGGTAAATTAGCTATATTTAATAGGTTTTCTAGGATTTTATGTGATCAGTGTGCGAATAAATATTATTTAGATATTGAACCAGAATTAGATCTTCATTTTATACAAGCAGGTAAACTATTGTACGATCTTAATGACACATATGGACTTTTAAAGAGGACATAATAATGCAGAAATTAGAAATTGATAAACCTCTATATATAGAGCCAATTATCGGATATCGTTCTTGGCGTTTGGAAAAGGTAGATCCATATATTATTAGATCTTCTGCGAATTCTCATGTCTGGAAAGCGAAAGAAATAATACAGGCAGAATGTAAAGAATTAAAAAGCCCTCATTTATATCACAGTTACTGTGGAATATATAGCAATAAACAATCTATATCATTGCTCCCATATATTGGAGCCATTTTTGGACGTATCAATGGAACAGTATATCAATGGGGACATATAATAGAACACGAACACGGATACAGATCCGAATATGCTTACCCACGTTCTTTTGATGCCGTCTCTTGTGGAAGATGCGGAAATATGATAAATGGGAATATAATGATACATAACTGTTATTTTTTGTTTATTTTCTGTTCCCAATGTGCTGAAGGTAATGCCTTTTACGAAGATGATATCCCTTTATATACCTCGAGCTCTAAATTATTAAAAGAACTCAATCTTGCTTACGGATTATAGCTTTGTACGAAAAGATCGGAGAATGTATTATCTGTAAAGCACCCATCTATATAAGAACACAGTATGGAGATGGACCGGTTCAAACTCCTGTATATACTTGTAAATGTCTGGAGGACAAGAATGAAAGGGTGGACAACTAAAAAAGCATTGCTTGAGGCAGCTAAGCGCCCACATCGTCGTGAATACCGTCTAAAAAAATACAACGTCGGTGTCCCTTGTATAATATTTCCAAACACATTAAGTAAAACTAGGAACAATATCATGGTAAAAGTTGAAGGTATGTCGGCGATAGTTGCGGTTGAATCTATTTCTTTTACCAATAAACTATTTAAGAACTCTATTCCGTTTGAGTGTTATACATTAGTTAAAGAATTAGAGAAACAAATAAAGGAGAATTGTGCCAAAAGTTAATATATCGGATCAACATATAGTATTACATGAACATTGGCCTGATGATTGTTGTTTATGTCACCTTGAAGAAGATATACAAGCGTATAAGAGTATACTTACAAGCTTAGGAAAAATTCTTCGTGACTGTGCAGACTTAATAAGATGAATTGATAAGTGTGTTTTTTGTAAAGGAGAATATTTCAGAGCACAAGCTTTAAGAAATAATGAAGGATCTACTCAGTAAACAATGAAAGTTTTAGTATGTGGTAGTAGAAATTGGAAAAGAAAAGAATCAATACTTAAAGAATTAGAGAAGCTTCCTAAAGACACAATCATTATTCATGGAGCAGCAAGAGGAGCTGATCTAATAGCAGGGGATGTTGCTCAACATTCTTTAGGATTAACGGTTAAGGAATTTCCAGCAGATTGGGACAAATATAAAAAAGCAGCGGGCATAATTAGAAATAAACAAATGTTAGAGGAAAAGCCGAACTTAATTTTAGCTTTCCATGAAAATATTGAATCGAGTAAAGGAACTGCTCATATGATAAAGATAGCTTCTGAAGCCGGAATTGAAGTTCGTTTATTTACCAATTAGATTTCAATTTAAACTGAGACCATTCCAGTTTAGTTAGATCTGGACTAAACATATAAGGCTTACCACGAATCTTTTCTATTCCTCTTCCCTTATTTATACATTTCCTTATATAAACCTCCGATTTTAATCCCCTTTTCTTCATTAAGTATTCATATATCTTTTCATCTGTCTGACCTGCTTCCTTGGCCTTTTTCCAGAACTGATAAAAGACAGTAGACACTTTATATTGTGGATATTTTATAGGCATAAAAAGTTTAGGTTCTGGAGCAGTCTGTGCGTTGTTCCATCGAAGAGAATATGCTGCGACCCTTTGCTTTATATGAAAACGATTGGAGCATTTTATAGAACAAAAGAAGCGTTTGTCCATTGCTTCCAGTAGACCTGATCTACGAACATATCTAAACCTCTTAACTCTTTCCTTTGTACACCCATTCGCCGAACAAGGAACTGTAGCTGTCCTTACTTTATACGATAAATTGCTAATAGAATCTAAGACTTTACGAGCATGACGGGACGAATAACCAATAGCCTTTGCAAATTCTTTTAATGTAAGATAATTCATTTCCCCGTATTCAGGAGTTTTCTTCATTGTTAAAATAATTGTATTAGTTTTATATCGTTTATGCTCTTTCCAAAAAACTACTCCATACCTTCGACAATAGTATTGTACTAGCATAGTACTGCATCCCACCATCTTGGCTAATGAAGAAATAGTGGCATATTCTCCACTCTTAGCCAAATCAAGAATCCTGTTTTTGAGAGATTCCATCGTTGTTCTCCCATTCAATAAAAGTAAGTATAATAATTATATAGAACTACTAAAAATTAGTCAAGGTTGATTTGCTACAAAAACCCACAAGGTAAAATATCAACAAAAGTAAGCATAATAACTCTTTAGTAATTCTATACTACCATAAAAATCAAGGGTCTTGTTTTATATGTTATAATAGAAACATGAAAGGGAATAATAGAATTTATGGAAATTATGATAAAGAAACCGATACGCTATATTTTGAGTTCTCGAATAACAAAGTAATACGACTGCAAACTAATAACGAAAAGAATAGAATTCATTACGCAAAAAATGATATAATAGCTTGTATAGAGTTCTTTAATATTAAGAAAGGGATCAATGTACTTGGTCTTCCTCACGAAGAGATTTTGAGGAAGAAACTAAAATACTATGCTGTTAAAATACTAGACTAAGAAATTAGATAAAAAAACAATAATAATTATATGTTACAAATTAAATGTATCTTCCATTGGATATCAAAGTTCGTCCTCTTCCAGAAATACTGGAGGAGATATGGAGCTTTCTCCGTTCTGCCCATAGAGGATTTGAACGTACTATTCCGTCCATAAAAAAAATAAGTGATCCATACTATTCTGGAGGAGCTACTTCAAAGATTATATATATAAATAAAAACAACGAATATCTTTCGCAAATATGTACTTTAGTTCACGAAGCGTTCCATGCACGAAAGCGAAATCATAACCGTGAATTAGAAAAACACTATACCGAATTGTCAGATCAAGTGGAAATAGAGGAGGCATTAACAGAACTTTTGACAGAAGAATTTTTAGATTTATATTTTAAAAAAGAAGGACTTAAAACATTGGGGAGAGAAACATTTTATAGAAACTTTATAGACAAGATACCTCAAAACCTGTATCCATTTATTTCCTCTTTACACTATAATTTATTTTTTCTAAAAACACATAAAGATTTAGCTGATTTGAGCGAGCTTGTACAGGAGAACAAAGATGGAAATTCTGTGCAACATCAAGAATTGTATGCACAATCTACCATTAAAGAATCCGACTTTATATCCTCATGGAAAAGATTATGTGCCGCTCGGTAATATCGGATATTACGAAGGTAAGTGTGGGCGAGAGGAAGGACCTGAAATAGAACTATCGGTAGAAGATGTTCAAGGAGAATATTTAATAAGGTATTATCTAGCAGAATGTAAGAGCTATGATGAGAAATAATATTATTAAGGGTACAACTCTAACTAATGGATGAATTCCTCCTTCTCGCCGATCTAAATAATTTAATACATAAACTCAAAGTATACCTTTTGCCGGGAGAGAAACCACCGAAAGGGATACCTGTCAAAATTGGCCCAAGAAGAGGGAGGTTCTACGAAACTACTGAAGGAACAACGTCTACAATCACTTCCCCAACCGTTTCTAGACCATCTAGGCAAACTATCCCCATTCAGCGACGAAAGCGTAAAGGAACAAGTCGTAGAAGCACCACAGGGGTGCCAACAAAAACCCTCGCACAAAAATGGTACGGAGGAGAAAAAGAGGGCATATTACGGGAACAGAAATATAAGACAGTAGATGAAAGAAAAACAGCGGTAATGAATAGGGTTCCACCGATGTACCGGGATTCGGCGGAAGTAAATGAAGATGCTTTAACTCACCCAAACTCACAGATATTTAATGAACCTGATCTTAAATGGTTAGCACGGTGGAAATCTAAAGATAAGAAAACAGGTGAGTCCGTTATAAACTATCTTTATAATTATGCTTCCATAGATAACAGAAATAAAAAGAAATGGGATCAGATGCAAATTATATCTGAGCACTTAGATGAAATAAGAGGAATAGTAAGAAATCTTCTCCATCACAAAGATATTCATATGAAGGCTGTTGGAGGAGTTATTGAACTTCTGGATAAAACAGCTTTTAGAGTAGGAAGTGAAGAATATGCTGAAACCCATGAAACCTATGGTATGAGTTCTCTTCTTAGAGAACACGTAAAAGTTCTAGCTAACAATAAGATTGAACTTAATTTTGTTGGTAAAAGAGGAGTAGAACAAAAAAAGAAAGTTCAAGTATCGCCGGAACTACATGATTTTATTTCAATAATGAAAAAAGGACGACAAGGAGAAAAGCTGTTTCCTGTTACCGAATCTATGATAGGAGGAGCTTTAAGAGAGTTTGGTGTCAGGCCGAAGGATTTTAGAACGTATCATGCTAATCGTATTTTAGTACAAAATCTTTCTACAGGGCCTAAATATGTTACCGATAGAAAGGCAAGAGAAAAGCACGTTAAAGAGACCATTAAATCCGTGGCTGAAGAACTTGGACACACTTGGACTGTATCTCGGCAATCTTATTTAGATCCGGCCATTGTCTTAGCTTACTTGGACGGAAAACCTATCACTGAATTCAGTCAAATATATAAGATGTTCACTAAACAAGAACTAAAGCCAATGAAAGAAGGGGAAAAAACACCGGTTCAACAGGAAACTATGGAACCAACGGCGACAGCAGAGGAACCAAAAACTCAACAACCAAAAACACCTCTTCCGGAAGAAAGAATATATGTGATTCCTGGAGAAAAACCTCCTGAAGGAGCACAGATAATTGAAGGCCCAAAAGGAGGTAAATTTTATATCCCTCAAGCAAAGGAGGAAAATGGAACAGAAGAGGATAAGGATATAAGGAATTTTTTACAAGATACTGATTCTCTTCATCGTTTTATAACAGAAACTGTTCCTGAATTGAAAGCTCAATCGAAAAAATCGGATCCGGAAGTACATAAGAGTATAATTAGATTTGAATCCAAGCTGTTAGATTTATTATACAAAAGATTACAAGAGGCGAATCCAGGATTACTTTCTTTGAAATTTATCGAGAACGGGATTGAAAAGAAACTTATATCTAATTTAAGAATGAGTCTCGTTTATATAACTAATGCGAGAGATAGAATTCCGGATGATCAGACCAACAAGAAAAGAGTTCTTGATAAAGCGGCTATGAATCATCAAATAGATAAAATTTCATCCATTTTGAATCCTCTAGTAATAGAACAAAAGAAAAAAAAGGAAATGGAACAGAAAGAAAAACTAGAGGAACTAGAACCTAAACGAAAAGAAGTCCAATTTACTTTGTCTGAGAAAGAAGTTCTGGACTTAGAAAAAGCAATAACAGAGGAAGTAGAAGATCTTTATGATAATCAAATAAGAAGTGATATTAAACGAGACATAAACAAAAAGATCTCCGAGGAAATAGTTCGGCAAATACCCGCACAAGATTTACATAACTTTTTATATGATGTTTTAACGGAAATTCCATCGCCCGACCCAGAAGAAATGGCAGATGATGTAACCGACAAACTAATTTCTTTTTGGGCCAATACATCCGGTGATTCTGAACCGATCTCTCTAGCTTTACAAATAGTAGCAAAACAAGAATTTGATCTAAAAGATGTAATGACAGAACATTGGGAGGACGTACCAATGAGGGAAGGAAATGAATTTGTAAAGTCTCATAGTAAGATATTTAGTACCTTTATTAAAGCACAGTATGATCAAACTCAAAAATGGTTGAAAGACCACAACATAGAATATGTAACCGTCTATAGAGGAATGGCATTAGATAGGGATAAAGCTACTCCAGGTCTATACAAAGAGCGCGGAACAATTACGAATATAAAATTACAACCGGTATCAAGTTTTACAACAGGCTTTTATGAGGCTCATGGTTTCACCGGAGGATATAAACCTGAGACTGATCCGGAAATACCACTAATTATGGCTATACGAGTTCCGGCAAGCAAGGTTTTTTCTACCTGCAGGACTGGAGTAGGATGTCTAACAGAAAAGGAAGTTACTATTCTAGGAGGAGAACATAAAGCATTTGTTATGATAGCTCAAAGATCCCCTGCGAAAGATATATTCTGGAACAATGCGGAAGAAATAGGAGTAACAACACGATAATGCTATACCCTGATGCTAAGCTTTCTAATGCGGATTGGTCTAAGAAAACATGGGATCTAGTAGATATTCAAAACATAAAAAGCTTGAGGGAATATCTAAGAAAGAATAAAATATCAATTGAACACTTCAAAGAATTACCGGTATATAAATTTAACGTAAATAAATTACCGTGGCTAAAGGAACTATGAACAATAATCTTACCCCTGAAGAAGAAGCATTCAATCGGTGGATACATAGTATTTATATTCTTGGCGTTAATGAGCCGGAAATGGAGGAAGAAGAAAAGACTGTTCCAATCAGTCCTGGGATAAAGATAGAGAAACCTAAAGAGGAAGAAAATTTACCCTTTTACGATACTAAAATTCCTGGATAAAGAAACATATCAAAAGGAGAAAATCTATGAGATACGAACACCAATCATATGCTTATGGAAAGATCTTATCAGCTAGAGAAGGACGTAACGTTGCTCCAATATTTATAACTATACAAGCTACTAGCAAGGAGGAGGCGGAAATAACTTTGAAAGAATTTATAACAAATTTTAAAAAAGATAAAGAATATTTAGATGACATTTCTTCCGGGTGGCAAGAAGATCCTAATAATGAGCCTTATAGATTCACAATAACCCTTCAAGATCTCATAGATCTAAAAGGATAAAACTTATGAGCAGAGAAAGTCTACGTCAATTTTCATTACGAACTGGAAGAAATGTTCCGTGTGCTTGTGTGGGAATAATAGATGGATGTATTTGTGATAGAGGATGTGCTTGCGATTGCACTTGTGATGATGAAACAATAGATAAATATAGAGGGGACCAGAATAATAGATATAATACAGAAAGAAATGCTTTCCTACGATCTATAGACGAAAGAGTACCAAAAACAACATATAAGAAATGGATAGAAAGCTTGGAGGCAAACAAAAAGGACAATACATGAAATGTAATGCGTCTAAATGTCTATGGAATGAAAAGAATCAGTGTACTAAAGATCAGATCGCTATAGACTATGAAAATATTTATCAATGGGAAAAATTAATATCTCGGCGAATAATCTGTAAAAGTTTCAGTCAAAGACTAATAAAAGGACATATTGATGTTAGTAGATATCCACAAAGATAAAACACAGGACGAAATAGATCTTATTTATTCTTTTGCATCAAAACAAATCAATGCAAATGAGTTTTCTAAATCATCCATTAACACCCCAGAAATCAGAAGAATCAAATTATTTATACAAGAAAAAGCGGACAATGAAGCAAAAGACTATGCAATTACATATTTAATATCTAAATGGAAGGATGTTCCTCCTGTTGAAGAACAAGAGCTTGAGATGTCTTCTTCATACCCATATGTTATTAAAAATAAAGATTTTATCCCTGTAGCATTTCAAATGGTAGAAACAAAGATCAAAACGGAGTTCCCAAGTGCAGAAAATATGTGCAAAAGATTTATTTCTGGTTGGATACAAGCCGATGACCTCGATGCGTGGTTTAACTTATCTAATAGTAAATGCAATTCAAAAGAAATGCAAAACAAAATAGATTTTGCTCTATGTTGGAGAGAT
>ERZ1292625.3613-Hain-H41-01um-R1-3613-length-12356-cov-7_pt1 | contig 12356 bp, 14 predicted proteins | sample MGYA00564400_ERZ1292625 | MGnify/ENA primary metagenome ERZ1292625 (study PRJEB36523, sample SAMEA6512639) | groundwater metagenome | collected 2019-01-08 | study: AquaDiva: Metagenomics assemblies of 32 groundwater samples
TACGCCACAGAGGAGGTTTTCGGCGGGTGGTGCGGTTCAGATTTGAATTCACGGGACGAGGGTTGACTTATTTTTGTAGGGAGTATATACTACTCTCAATCCTAAGACAATAGGTAGCTCGCCAAAGAGCGTAAAACCTATCGAGGAAAAAGCCGAAAATATCGGCATTTCTCACGACTCTTAGGTAGAGTCTTTTTTATTTCTTGCAAAATAAAAAAGACAAAAAGTTGAGCTCTCTGTACTAAAGAACTTTCTTCCAAACAGAGAGCGAAATCCAGCACCAAAGGTCGTATGGTGCTGGGGGTCGATAGTGCAAACGGATATTTGTATATTCGTACATCATTCGTAATTAGTAGAGAATCTCATGAAAACAAAACTGCAAAAACAAAAAGAGGTAAAGAAGGGGACTGACTTTATCCAAAAAAGCCAAACTGTTATCTTTACGGATTTCGGCAAAGTTAAGACCAACGACTTAAAGCAACTTCGAAAAGCCCTCAAAGAACATGGCGCCGATTACTTGGTGATTAAGAAGCGTCTTCTAAGTTTAATCCTCAAAGAAAAGGGAATCGACTTCAACGCGCAATCTCACAAGTTTTCGGTTGGTACCGTTTTCTCCAATAAAGGCATCGAAGACATTAGCGCTCCGGTGGTTAAATTCTTTTCCAAGCTTGGCGAAGATTTTAAAGCCGCCGAAAAAGTGTTAGGCGCCTATAATCTTAAAGATAAGAGTTTCATCGAAGGTACTAAAGTGGTAATGATTGGCAACTTACCATCCCGAGAAGTTCTGCTTTCGCAACTTCTGGGCATGATCCAAGCTCCTATCAGTTCGCTGCTTTACATCATGAAAGAAAAGTCGAAACAGGTTGAGCTTTCTGCGACTTAAAAACCTTCTTCATTACAGAAAGCGAAATCCAGCACCAAAGGTCATGGTGATGGTAGCGATCTAAAAAAATTACAGCATAAAAAATTAAAGAGTCGTATCAGGTATTTAGAATTAGAGATGTATTCCCTAACACCTAAAACCTAAAAACTATAACCTAATTAAAAAATATGACCGACAAATTACAGGATTTAATCACAAAAATCGAAGGGCTTAGCGCTTTAGAACTAGCTGAACTTGTCAAAGCCTTAGAGGAAAAGTTTGGCATCACCGCCGCCGCTCCTTCGGCCGGCGGAGCTGGAGCCGGAGCAGCCGTAGAAGCCAAAGATACTTTCAACGTTTTTCTTAAAGGCACTGGTGATCAAAAAATCAACGTCATCAAAGTTATCCGCGAGGCGACTGGTTTAGGTCTCAAGGAAGCAAAGGACGTAGCCGACGCCGCGCCTAAAATGGTTAAAGAAAACCTCAAGAAAGCCGACGCCGAAGAACTCAAGGCAAAGCTAGAAGGAGCAGGAGCAACCGTTGAACTACAGTAAATAGTAGAATAACAAAAACAGCCCCAGTTGAAACTAGGGCTGTTTTTGTTTATATTAGCCCTATTGGGAATTTGGCACCCTTAGCTCAGTGGTAGAGCATCCCGTTCACATCGGGAAGGCCGTAGGTCCGATCCCTACAGGGTGCACAAAATGATTGAAGTAGAGAAAAAATTTTCATTGACCACCGGACAAATAAAGCGGATAGAAAAAACCGCTGATTTTATTAAAGAAGTAAAAAACACAGACATCTATTACGACACCTCCGATTATTCACTATTAAGGAGGGATATATGGCTAAGAAATCGCGACGGTGTTTTCGAAGTAAAGATTCCTCCTCAAGCCGAAACTAAAGGTATCAACGTCTACGAAGAAATAACCGACCAGAGCGAAATTCTTAAGCGCCTTGAGATTAAAAAACTCTCAGAGGACTTTGAAGAGAATCTCAAACTTAATGGCTTTAAAGTTCTGCTTAAACTAATCACGCAAAGGCGTAAGTTCAAAATTAAAGAGTTCAATATCGATATTGATAAAGTCGACTATGGCTACACTCTTTGCGAAATCGAAAAGATGGTGGAAAACGAAGATGAAATCGAAAAGGCCTCTCAGGAAATCTTTGAGCTCGCTAAGTCTCTCAGATTGGAAATAAAGAAAATTCGCGGCAAATGTTTGGAATATTTCTACCAGTTCAATAAGCCAGTTTATCAAATTATCGAAGATTTAAGATTTAGATATGAGTGAAGAATTAAAAAACAAAAAATGCGTCCCGTGCGAAGGGGGAACGCCGCCACTTACCGAAGAAGAGGCGAATAAACTTCTTGTGCAAGTTTCACCTAGTTGGCGTCTTGAAGAAAATTCACCCCCACACCAAACGAGGAACGTGAAGTCTTTTGTGGATGAAAAAATTCCTCGTTCTGGTGTGAGGGAAAGAATCTCCGCTGAATTCAAATTTAAAAATTTCAAAGAGGCAATAGCTTTCGTAAATAAAGTTGCCGACATCGCTGAATCCGAAGGCCACCACCCCGATATTCATATAAATTACTCCAAAGTTAAATTGGAATTGTGGACGCACGCAATCGGAGGTCTTTCAATTAACGACTTCATTTTAGCCTCAAAAATCAATCAAATTCCTTAAAGATAAATAAAACAATAAAAAAATTTGCTGGGGGGACTATATTAGATGTATAATTAATTCAGTAAAAAAGGAGGTTCTGATGAAAGTCTGGCTCGGGTGCTCCCTCGGTTTTCTCAACTCGACGTTGTTTCTCTATTTTGCTTCAACTACGATCGGAGGCAGCGGCTTGATAATCCTAATGCATTGGCCAGAAATTGGGTTACAAGCTTGGCACCTTTATTACTTCATCCCAGTTGAGCTTTTCTGTATCGCGGGTTTCGCTGTTTGTCTCGATCGCAAACTCTGAATCAACCAACTTACAGAGGAGTACCAAGATTGAGGCCGAACTCATTGAGACGGCCTCTTTTGTTTATTACTGCTTAAATTGTGGATATCTCAGCGCCCCGATCGATATTAACCCTTTAAAATCAAGGGTTTTTTATTTTAGGCAATAACTTTGACACTATGGAGAGTGGTGGGGTATTCTTATATGGAAGTGGGGAATTGTGGATGGAATTGGGGATAACTGGCACTTTTCTAGCATTTCTGGGGATAACTCACTAAGCCATTTGTTTTTGGGAACGGGCGAAAATTTGGCTCGAGCGCTAAATCTCGCTTGTATTCTCTCCTTTAGTAGGCCTTGTTGTGAGGCAGGGCAAAATATCTGAAGAAGAGTCCCAAAAACAAACGGCTTATAAACAAAATGTTACTCGGCGAATTCAAACACAATTTAGATTTAAAAGGTCGAATGGCGATTCCGGCGAAGTTCCGCGAAGAATTAAAATCCGGCGCCATCATTACTCGCGGACTTGATAATTGTTTATTTATTTTTACCAACAAAGAATGGGAAGTGCTGGCTCAAAAATTAGTGGCTCTTCCTTTAGCGCAGGCCAACTCCCGGGCCTTCTCGCGTTTAATGCTTGCGGGAGCGATGGATGTGGAAGTGGACGCGCAAGGGCGCATCTTGGTTCCAGATTACTTGAGGCAATACGCCGACTTAAAAAAACAAGTAGTCGTAACGGGTCTCTATAGCCGCATCGAGGTTTGGGATGCTGATCGATGGGAAAAATACAAGGCGAAGACTGAAAATTCTTCGGATGAAATCGCCGAGAAACTGGGTGAGTTGGGAATCTAACTAATGACTGAGAACAAATAACTGATAACAAAAAAATATTCATGAAGCCTGTCGAAAGTTATAAGTGTTAGTAATTAGTTATTAGTCCATGTCCCACATCCCCGTTCTTTTAAAAGAAGTTGTCGATAATCTTAATCCTCGTCCCGGAGATTTTGTAATTGACGGTACGGTAAACGGAGGCGGTCACGCCAAAGCAATTTCGGAAAAAATTTCCCCAGGCGGTCATCTCTTAGGTATCGACTGGGACGAAAATCTAATTGAAAAATTAAAAAGCGAGCCGTGGGTTGCCAAATATCAAACCGAGATAAATCTCATCCATGGCAACTACGCCGACCTTCCCGAAATTCTCGAACGCCGAAAATTACCTCAAGCCGACAGATTAATTCTAGATCTTGGTTTCTCATCCGCGCAGATCGAGGAATCAAAGAGGGGATTCAGCTTCGACCGGGACGAGCCTTTGATAATGACTTATTCCGGAGACCAGAAGCCAGTTGCCCAAGTAATTCGCGAATTAACTGAGAAAGAATTAGCCGACGTCATCTTTAAGTTCGGCGGCGAGCGATTATCGAGAGTCATCGCAAAGAAAATCAAAGAAGTCAGCAAAAAGAAAAGAATTATCTCCAGTCTTGAATTAGCTGAAATTGTCCGCAATGCCGTTCCTAAAAGTTATGAACGGGGGAGCAGGAGGGATGGAACCAGCCGGATCGATCCCGCCACCAGAACTTTCCAAGCCCTAAGAATTTACGCTAATCGAGAACTTGAAAATCTTGAGAATATTCTAAATAAATTATCCGTCATTATTAAACCAGAAGGCCGAGTCGCAATTATTACCTTCCATTCTTTAGAAGACGCCATAGTCAAAAACCATTTTTTAAAAATGAAAAACATCCGGGAGGCAGATATTATAACCAAAAAACCCATCACTGCCTCGGGTGACGAAATCGATAAAAACCCCCGCAGTCGTTCCGCTAAACTTCGTGTCATCCAAATAATCTAAAACTTGCAACCTACAACCTAATAATTAATCCAAATGACCTTCCTCCAACCCAACAAAAGCAAAAATTTCTTCATTCGTCTCATTGTCGGGCTCACCATCCCTTTTATTGGGGGTGTTTTTTGGCTCGTAGTCATGTACAATCAAGTAGTTACCGCCGAACACGAGATTTCCAAAATCAATAAGCAAATTGAAGAATCTCAGGCCCTAAACGCCGACCTTAAGGAACAGGCGTTCGCTTTCTTTAGCGGCGATAATATCGAGAAGCTGATTTTCGAGCGAGGATTAGTTCAAGAAAAGAATCCCCAGTATTTTGAAGATTTTTCCTCGCAGCAAAAAATCATCAGCGCCAATTTAAGATAGTTACCGGTATGTCGAGCCGAGAAAAATACTTTTGGTGCGGAACACATCAAAAATGCGCGTTCGTTTCGCTATAGTCATTTCCATACTTGTTCTTGCGTATTCTTATTTACTTTTTAATCTTTATCGCATCCAAGTTCTTAATAATACAAACTACCTTGCGCGCGCCGAGTCTCAATACGCTGCCTCCGGCGTTTTAAAAGCCCCCCGCGGTGGTATTTTTTTCACCGATAAAGAAGGAAATTCTCTCCCAGCCGTTTTAAACAAAGATTTTCCGGTCATCTACGCCGTCCCGAAAGTTATAGGCGATGCTTCCGAAACGTCCAATCTCCTTGCGCCGATTCTCGGCATTCCCGTCGAAGAATTAAACAAAAAACTTTCAAAAAAAGAAGACCTCTATGAGATCTTAGCCAAAAAAGCATCGTCGGAAATTCTCTCTAAAGTAAAGGATTTAAAAATCAAAGGCATTTACACCGATATCGAATCCGATCGCTTTTATCCCTTCGGGCCCTTAATGGCTCAAGTTTTAGGTTTTGTTGCTCCTGACAAAAACTCAGACGGAGAATCCGGCCGCTACGGTCTTGAGAGCTACTATGAAAAAAGTCTTTCGGGAAAAGCCGGCGAAACAGATAGCGGCAAAATCATTGCCCCAAAAAAAGGAGAGGACTTAAATTTAACTATCGATCCCAATATTCAAATCGAAGTCCAAAAAATTATCAACAGATTAGTCACTACATTTAAAGCCAAAGGAGGTTCTATAATCGTCGAGGATCCGAAAACCGGGAAAATCCTCGCTATGGAAAGTTTACCGAGTTTTGATCCAAATAATTACGGAAAATTTAATCTCGAAAGCTTCCTCAACCCTACCATTCAAACTATTTTTGAGCCCGGCTCTGTTTTTAAAGTTATCACTATGGCGGCGGGACTTGACGCGGGTAAAATCACGCCCGACACCACCTATGTCGACACTGGCGTGCTCAAAGTCAGCGGCCGCGAAATTAAAAACTGGGATTTGAAAGCTCACGGCAAACTCACTATGGCCAACGTTCTTGAACAATCCGTAAACACTGGCGCCGCTTTTGCCGAACGGCAAACAGGGCATGTTCTTTTTCGCTCATATCTTGATAAATTCGGCTTTAGTGAAAAGACCGGCGTCGATCTCCCCGGTGAATTATCGGGTGATATCAAGCGTCTTAAACCCGGCGCTCCCGAAGTCGCCTTTGCCACAGCTTCCTTTGGTCAAGGGGTAGCTATTACTCAACTCGAAATAATTAATGCCTTCTCAGCCATTGCGAATGGTGGACACCTAATGCGTCCCTACATAAATAACACTATCGAACCCATAGAAATCCGCCGCGTAATTAGCGCCAACTCGGCCAAATTAGTAACCGATATGATGATTTCGGCCGTAGATAAAGCCGGCGTTGGGCACATCAAGGGCTATTCTCTGGCTGGTAAGACCGGCACCGCCCAAATTCCCGACTTTAAAAAAGGCGGTTACGTTCCCAACGAAGTTATCGACACTTATATCGGTTTTGGACCAACAACCGATTCCAAATTTGTTATTCTTATCAAGCTCGACGAACCGGAGGGCGCGCCGCTCGCTGGCGTAACCGTGGTGCCAGCCTTCCGTGATCTAGCCCAATTCATCATTAACTATTACAATATTCCACCCGATAGAATAAATTCCAACTAACAAAATGAAAGAAAATCTTTTAAAAATCTTGAAGGCACTATTAAAAAAATTAGCTCAGCTGATTTTATGGCGCTATCGCCCCGGTATTATTGGCGTTACGGGCAGTGTCGGCAAAACTTCTACCAAAATGGCCATCGCCGAGATTTTAAAAAATGATCGTGATTTAAGATTCTCGAAAGGCAACTTTAATAACGAAATCGGCTTGCCTCTGACGATTCTTGGCGATTGGGACAAAATTCACGGGCCATTTTTTTGGCTAAAAGTCATCTCCTCCTCTCTGTTTAATATCGTTGCTCCCTTAAGCTGGATCAAACAAAAATATCCTGAACTTCTGATTTTAGAATACGCCGCCGACCGACCCGGTGATATTCGCCATCTATTAACCATCGCTCGTCCGAATATCTCCCTTATCACCGCCATCGGAGAAATTCCAGTTCATATCGAATTTTATGCCGGAGCCGAAGAAGTGGCCCGTGAGAAAGGGCGCCTCATTGAATATCTTCCCTCCGCTGGATTCGCGGTCTTAAACTACGACGATGAAACCGTCATGGCTCTAAAGGACCGCACTCGCGCGAATATAATAACCTTTGGTTTCGCTCGAGGGGCCGACATGCGTATTACTAATTTCGAAACCAAATTCTCCGGTTTTAAGCCTCTCGGTATTTCTTTTAAATTAGAATACGGAGGTAGCGTTGTCCCGATTCGTATCGACAAAGTTTTTGGGAGAGCTCAGGCGTATGCTTCAGCCGCCGCCGCTTGTGTCGGCGTAATTTTCGGTCTCAATCTGGTGAAAATTTCAGAGGCGTTAAAAAATTACATTCCTGCCACCGGGCGTATGCGCTTGGTGGCCGGCCAAAATTCTACGTACATTTTAGATGATAGCTATAACGCCAGTCCGATGTCGGTGCACGCGGCACTTGATACCTTGAGAGATCTGCCGGCCAAAAGAAAAATCGCCATTTTGGGCGATATGACCGAAATCGGGCCTTATACTCTTCAAGCCCATGAAGAGATTGGAAGGATTGCGAGCGATATCGTGGATATTTTGATAACCGTAGGCACCGCCGCCAAACTCATCGCCGACTCCGCTATCAAAGAAGGTTTCAAAAAGAAAAACGTTTATCAGTTTAACGATGTTGACGATGCCTTAAAACCAATCGAAGAAATGATTAAAAAAGGGGATTTGATTTTAGTCAAAGGTTCGCATATTATGCGGATGGAAGAAATCGTCGAGGAAATTCAGGTTCTTGAAGAATTTACCCTCCCAAGTTTTGACTCGCCCTCCTAAGTTTCTGAAAGAAATTTTGAGAGGGTGAGCAAAATTTAGGAGGGTTTACCCCCGAGGAAATAAAAGAAGAGAATACAAACGCCACAAACGGCTCCATGTCCCCGCCCGACTGAACGACGTCAGTCGTTCGGGCGGGTAGTGGCTAGGATATAAGAAAGAAAAAAGTATGAAGGGGCGACCGATGTCGGTCGCCCCTTTCTTGTTGGCTTGAATCCTTGGTTACTCTCCCAGGATTTTTTCGTAAAGAATTGCTTCGTGCCGAAGGAGGTAAAGCGGGTTAAAGCACCAATTCCATTCCTCAATCGCTCTTTTCTCGGCAAAGATTAGGCGGAGGCATTCGTTGTATTTTGCCACCATTTCGCCGGTAATTTCGAGTTCATTGGAAACTCTTAGTTCCGCTGCCGGAATGAAATCCTGAATCGAAATCACAGGATCAGGCGCCAATTTTGAAATCCTATCTATCAACGCCGCGCCTTCTGAAAGTAAGGAGGGGATAGTAGCTCGAATCCTCTGGCGTGCTTGAGAAGGTTCAAAGACGTTGAACGCAGCCAGCTGTACGATCCGGTAAGCATCTTCAGTGGAGAGTCCGAAAATGGCCATCCGCCTCTTCAAGAACTCTTTCACTTCAGCCGTCGCGTAAGTTCCCCGAGCTTCGTAAACTTCCTGGGCTATGTTATCGGGGTAAACGTTCAGGCCTTCAAGAATGAACACCATTCCCTTCAAGGCGTTGACCGTCACATGGAAAAGATCCGCCCAGGCTACGCGTTCCACCGAAGACTGTGAAATATCACGCTCTTCCCAAGTCTGAATATTCGCATGAATCATCTGCGAATATCCTGCCGCCATTCTCGCCATACCGCCTTCATTCTCTGAGCGGACCTGGTTCTTCTTTTGTGGCATCGCCGACGAGCCCTTCTGTTTTTTACCAAAAGGTTCTCTCATTAACGGACGCCCGCCTCGCGCGTTTAGGCGAATGTCTGTCGCCACTTTATCCAAAACCTGAACTATATTGGAAAGCGCGTCTGCAAGTGGAACGTAAAGAACTCTCGGCATAATCTGGGTTGCGCCGTAGTATGGTTCAAATCCCAGAATCTTAAGAGCTTTTTTCTCGAGCTCGGGATCGATGGCGCCGTAATTGCCAATTGCTCCGGAGATCTTGGAATATTTAAGCACCTGCCGAGCCTGCGCCAAAGCTTCATAAGCCTCCTCGAGATCGCGCAACCAAGTGAGGCACCGCTTTCCAAAGGTTTGCAACTCCGCGTCCTGACCGTGAGTTTTACCAAGCTTAATCAAAAATCGGTATTTCAAGGCAAGGAAAACGATTGCTCTCTTTGTCCGGTCGTACACCTCGTCAACGATAGCGAGCGACTCGACGAGCATCCGCGCAAAAGCCGGTTCTTCCGTGTCGTACGAAGTTATGAATTGGTGAAGAAACTGCTGGAGGTCAGGCGGCAAATAGCGAAGGCGTTCATCAAGGAAGGCGTTCAAATCATGATGAATCTCCTTATCTCGCGCCCTCCACCAGTCCAAATCGATAGGTTTGCTCTTCAAGATTCTCCGAATTTTACGATAGAACTTTTTAGGAATCTTCCCGAGCGCCACGTTCCCTAGAATAACCGCAAATTCCGTGTCTTGCCAATGGTTAAGTCGATTTGCGTCTGACCAAATCGACTCAATCCGCGGATCTGTGTATCGGCTGTGCATTTATTCTCTCCCTTCGGTTCTGCTATTCAAAACTAAAATCCAGTCCCATTTGTCAGTGAGCTAACCCCATCTTACTTAATCAGTAAAACAAAAGTCAAACAAATAATCGTACCGCCTAGGGGAATCGAACCCCTGTTCCTAGGCTGAGAACCTAGTGTCCTGGGCCACTAGACGAAGGCGGCAAATTCTCAACTATTCTACAATTGCTAAACAGTTTCCACAAGCACAAAATGTGCTAGAATTTAGACATACCCCTATGTCTAAATTAATTGTTGCGAACTGGAAAATGAATCCAAGTTCTGAATCCGAAGCGGTTCGTTTGGCGAAATCCTGCGACGAAAAAGGAGTGGTCATTTGCCCGCCATTTACTTTTCTAAGCGCAACGCATCAAAACCTAAGGAAAGCCGAGCTTGGCGCCCAGGATGTCTTTTGGGAAAATCCTATCCCCGGCGGTGCTTTTACGGGTGAGGTTTCAATTTCGATGCTAAAAAAAATTGGTGTCGGTTATGTAATTATTGGTCATTCCGAACGGCGTAAGTATTTAGGCGAGACAGATGAAATGATAAATAAAAAAGTTATGGCAACTCTCGGCTTTGGGTTAAAAGTTATTTTATGTGTCGGTGAACCGCTCTTGGTTAGAAAAGAAGGTCTTGATACGGCAAAAAACTACGTCAAAAAACAACTCTTAGCCGACCTCAAGGATATTCCTAATCTCCAGCGCCAAATATCGAACATTATAATTGCCTACGAGCCAATTTGGGCAATCGGCACCGGCAAGCCGGATAACCCGGCCGACAGCGCCGAAATGTCAAAGTTTATCAAAGCCCTCTTAAATTCAAAATTCAATATTCAAAATTCCAAAGTTATCTACGGCGGTTCGGTAACTTCTTCGAATGTTGGGCGTATATTTGAGTATAGAGAAATCGACGGCGCCTTGGTCGGTGGCGCCAGTTTAAAAGCTGAAGAATTCAAGAAGATAATCAAAATAGCAAAATAAAAAATGGATAACTTAGCAGCAAAAAAGTATTTTTGGATTTTCTTAGACATTCTCCTCGCGGGGCTTATTATCAACGTTTTCTTTTTCGTGATGCCGACTCTCGATCGGATTGGAGAGTCTCAAGCGCCAGTTCGAACCATTAGTGTTAACGCCGAGGGCAAGACAACCGTTAAACCTGACATCGCCCAGTTTTCATTTTCCGTGGTCACCGAAGGGCCGGATTTGGTTAAAATCACATCCGAAAATAATAAGCAGGTTGAAGATGCCATTAAATTTGTAAAATCCGAGGGTGTGAAAAGTGAAGACATCAAAACCACTCAATACAACCTCCAGCCGAAGTACGAATATAACAAAAGCCAGAAGAAGTCATATATTTCAGGTTATTCACTCACCCAAACCGTCTTTGTGAAAATCAGAGAGCTGGATAAAAATATCGGAGAAGTATCGAAAATCCTTGGAAGCTTGCCGGAACTCGGAGTTAATCAAGTTTCCGGTGTTAGCTTCACGGTTGATGATCCAGATAAATTCATGAACGAAGCGCGCGCTGACGCCTACAAAAAAGCCAAAGACAAAGCGGAATTTATGGCTAAATCTGCTGGAGTTGGATTAGGGCGAGTCATTAATGTTAATGAATATGGCAGTCCAATTTTCTACAACTCCTACGAAAAAATGGGCTTAGGTGGAGGAGGCATGATGGCCGCTCCTAGCGCCATAGCACCGGTTGAGCCAGGAAGCGAGGAATTGACTATTCAGGTTAATATCACCTACGCGCTTAAGTAGCTCATCTAAAAAAGGCGTGCCCCGTACCACAACTTCGACTTGGTTGTTTCCCTGCGGTAAAGCGTAATATCCAAATTATAGAGTTAGAGAATTAAATCTAACCTACGTAAAACAATAAAAATTGCCATCGAAGTTGGTGGTATCGGGGGGTTGATTTTTATTTACAGCATGGTATAATGCCTGCGAATGAGTGTGAATAGTCCTTTGGGTTTTCAAAGGACTATCCCATCTATATGTTTGGCTAGGAGCCCCTTCGGGGGCTTTTAGTTTTAATAACCCGCCTGCTAAAACGAGTGAATGCGAAGTTTTGGCAGCTGCGGTTATTGAATCCCGTGAGCTTCAAGCGAATAGGGATTTCAAAACTTATTTATATTTTAGTGTTTGTTTTTATTAATAATTTCAGTTAGGCAAATATATCGACTTGCGATGTCGATATATTTTGAAATGTATATAAAAAAATCAGCGGATGGCACCTCGCATGCCATCCGCCTTGCGTCTCGCGCTTCTGCTTTTACACAGTTACGCGAGTGTCACCGCCGCCGCTATTAGCGTTCCTAGATCCTCATTTCTCCCTGTTGAAAGGAGGCAATACCAAGGAGAAATACCCAATGAGAAGCAAGAAGCCCATTAACTCAAGCAACGGTTTCTGTGGGCTAGTATATTCAAAACCTTCAAAAACGTCAATTTAAATTAATCAGAGGTTGGCGAAAAAAACTCGCCAACCTCTGCTGTGTGTTTACGTGCCACTCCCACCAGCGCCGCCTGCTTCAAAGCACAAGCTGCCAGTATCTCCGGCTCCAGTAGATGCCCATAAACTGCCGTCCATGCCGGCGCCAGCTTCAGTGATTAGCTTTTGCGAATCACTTACGCCGCTA
>ERZ1292625.3614-Hain-H41-01um-R1-3614-length-12355-cov-8_pt1 | contig 12355 bp, 13 predicted proteins | sample MGYA00564400_ERZ1292625 | MGnify/ENA primary metagenome ERZ1292625 (study PRJEB36523, sample SAMEA6512639) | groundwater metagenome | collected 2019-01-08 | study: AquaDiva: Metagenomics assemblies of 32 groundwater samples
AAGGGATTGACGGCTTGTACTGGTGGGATCGGCAGAATGTGGCGATTGCGGTGTCAGCAGGGCGGGTGTGGAAGATTACGGATTCGGCGGGGAGTAAAACAGAACTGACGGGCGCGACCTTAGCGAACGGAACGCCGGTCACGTTTGCGACGGACGGCACGAAACTGGCGATGGCGAATGGAGGTAAGATTGTCCATACCATCCTTGCTGGGCCGCTCACGGAGATGGCGGACGCGCAAGCCCCGACCGACGTAACCCATGTGGCGTGGGTGGACGGCTATCTCTTGGCGAACGACGGGTCAAGCGGGCAATTTCAATTCTCCTCGTCTACGGATGTAACCAGTTGGGCCGCGCTGGACTTTGCGACGGCGGAAGGTTCACCTGACGATGTGACGGCGCTAGACGTGCTGTATCGTGAAGTGGCGCTCGTCGGGCGTGATTCCGTGGAGATTTGGATTAACGATGGAGCCACGCCGTTTATCCGTCAACCCGGCGCGTTTATTCAGCGCGGGTGTGCCTCGCCCTATACGTTCAAGCATGTGGCTGACCCTCAGGTTGGCGATACCTGGATGTGGCTGGATGAAAACCGGCGCTTTGTGAAGCTGGCGAACCGCACGCCCGTCTATGTGTCGAATCCGTATGATAAGGTGATTCAGGCGTTGACAACAGTGGATGATGCCGTGGCGGAAGTCATGCAGATTGCTGGATTCCCGCTCTACGTCATCAGCTTTCCCTTGGCTGGCAAGACACTGGCCTACAACTTCATTAAGGGAAGTTGGGCGCAGTGGGGGTACTGGAACAGCGCGATTGCCGACTATCAGCGGTTTCGCGGCAAGACCTATTGCTATGCGCGTCCCTGGAACAAGCATTTGGTGGGCGATCATTCAAACGGGATTATCTACACGTCCTCGCGGTCGCTCTTTGACGATAACGGCGTGACCATGCGCTCCTTACGGCGCACGGGCTTTGTCTCGCACGGCACGATGCAGAAGAAGCGGTGCCGGAGCTTGCGGATTCGGTGTAAGCGGGGCGTGGCGACCTCTAGCGTGACCGACCCGCAGATGGTGGTGCGGTGGCGTGACCGTGGCGGGCCATGGAGCAATGAGCATCAGGTATCGTTGGGGCAGGTCGGCCAGCATGAGTTTGAAGTGGTGATGCACCGGCTAGGGGAGTATCGTGCGAGACAATGGGAGTTTATTCACAGTGACAACACGGACTGGATTTTGGTGAGCGCACAGGAACTCGTCCAGATGGGGCCGCGCTAATGGCGTTTGAGCAAGCCATACCTCCGTCTGAGCGCGTCCAGGAGTCGGCGTTTGAGATGCGGCAATGGATGACGAAGATGTATCGGTTCTTTCGCATGACGGCGACGGCCACGATTGCCCCTGGCTCGATTGCGACCTTGGCGACCTATACCACGACAGTCACGGTCACAGGGGCGCGGGCGGGGATGGCGGTACAGGTGGGGGCACCAGCGGCGTTGCAGGCTGGGCTGATTCCGTTCGCTATCGTGACGGCGGCTGATACGGTTACCTTGAGCATCTACAATTCGACGGCAGGGGCGTTGACGCCAGCGAGCGCAAGCTGGTTTTTTCGGGTGATGCCGTGAACGTGCGGGAATGGCAACCGACTGATGAGGAACAGGTGAAGCGATTGTTTCTCGACTATTGCCTCGCCACGAAACAGGCAGGGTCATGGGAGACATGCGTGGAGGGATGGGCGAAGCAGCAGGTGACGGTCTTGGTCGCGGAGCATACGGAACACCTCTGCGGATTTCTCTCATTGCTCACGATTCCCTTGGCCGTGTCGCCGTTCAAGGCGGGGATTCCGCAGATGATGTATGCGGAGCCAAAGACCAAGGCGGCAGGGGCGCTGTTGAAGGCGGGCATTCAGTGGTACAAGCGCCAAGGGGTGAAGTCGTTGCTGATGTACGCGCAGACCGGACAGGAAAAGATGTGGCGTAAGCATCATTTCCATCCGAAGCTGATGGTCATGGAGAGGAGCTTGTAAGATGGCTGAAGGAGCAAGTAGTTCTCTTCCTTCTCTAATCGGGCCGTCGCTGATTGCCCTCCAGTCATTCCAGTCAGGCAAGACAGAGCAAGGTGCTGGCACGTTGGCTGGGGCCGCACTAGGGTTTGCGGCTATTCCGATCTTGGGTCCACTCGGACCTATCCTTGGTAGTGCTGTAGGTGGAGCCATTGGTGGACTCTTTGGTAAGGGTGGCGGTGAAGATGATAGTGCAACTGCCGCCTATGCCGCTGGACTCCATGCCTCGGCGCGAAACATTGACTCCTCATTGACGCGGCAGGTGGAGCAGGCCAAGTTTGCCGACGCCTACTATCCGACACTGCTGCAAATGGCTGGGTACTCTAAAGATCAAGTGAAGGCGGTGTTACAAGCCAACCGCACGGAATTGGCAGGGGCGCACGCCAAGATTCCAAGTGAAGTGTGGGGGTCAGGCGCGGGAGCGGGGATTACATGGGCTGGATCGTTTGCCGCTGACGAGTTTGGGAAGTCGCCACTCCCTGACATCCCAGACATTCAACTCACGAAGCCGTATGACACGACCTTTGTGGATTATAAGGCCGCGCATCCGATGGAGACTTCGCCTGAGTACCAGAATGCGCTCAAGTTAGGAGAACGGGCGCAGGACAGACAATTCTCGTCACTTGGACTGACGAACTCAGGGAAGGCACTCGAAGCACGGGCGTTTCTGCTCAGCGACCTATCTGCTAAGGAAGATGTCTTGCAGGAGGCTCGGCAGCAGTATGGCTATTCGACAGAGCAGACGAACAATCTCCAGAAGCGGGTGAATGAGGGGCGGGTGTTTCAGCAGTCCTTGGCGGCGGCTGGCCTCCAGCAGCAGTCGGATTTGGTTGGACAGCAACTCGACGCGCAGCAGAACATCGTCGCAACGCAGTCCGAGAACGCGCAAGCACTCCAACTTGGCACCATGGCCTTTCAGGAGAATATGCTCGATAGACAGTTGACGAACAATCAACTCATGGGGAGTTTGGGCTTTGCGCTGAACTCGTATAATGCGGACCGGATGTACGATCAGAATAGTAGGCTGATTGATGTGTATTCGTCGAAGGGTGGGGGTACGTCAACGTCTAGCCTACCGAGTCTGGCTTCGATGAATACCGGCACGTATGGCAGTTATAGCGGATTGCCAAGCCTGACGAGTTCGTATCGGTGAGATAAGGGGGACGTATGCCATCGAACACCGGATTTCTCACACTGGCTGATGTGGTAGACCCCTACGCGGCGGTTAAAGGCCAGCAACAGACGATGCAACTCGGCATGAGTCTGGCGAATATGTCACAGCAGGACCGTGAGCGTGAACAGCGCGACCGTACCTTGGACCTTCAAGGCCAGAAGATTGCGGCCACAGCGGATGAGGCGACGAGACAACGCGCCTTTGGGGAAGAAATGCAGGGTGCGCTGAAAAAGACCGGGGACGGGCAGATTATGGCGATTCTCGATGTGGTCGCCAAGTATCAACCTGACAAGGCGATGGAAATGGCAGTCAATGAGAACATGGTAAAGGCGGCGGCGGTGCGGACGGGCCGGGCGCCTGACATTATGCGCCTGATGATGAAGGACGAAGCAGGACGCAAGGACGTGGCGCTCATGGTCGGCGAAAGCGAGGAGCGGAAGGCTGAAACCTTTACGAAAATGAACGAGCAATACGCCGCCATCCCTCAACTCGTCACCAAGTACGTGGCGGGCGTGGAGCAGTTTCAGGCACTCAAAAAAGAAGTGGGGCTGGACACGCTTGAGCAGCTTGTTAAGAACCTCAAGCCGAAAGACGGTGCGACCCTCGAAGATGAGAAAGCGTATCAGGACGCCACGAAACGGCTCAATACGGTGCGGACGGGCCTCACGCAGAAAGCACAGGAGATGATGGGGGCCTTTCTCACGCCACTCCAACAGGAACTTGACAAGGCGAAAACAGACCTCGCTTTGACGCAGGAGGCCGCTCAGCAAGGCGTCCCGGTCAATCCTGATGTCCTGCAAGCGAAGGGCGACATCGTACATAACCTTGAACAGTTTGCGACCTCGACCATTCAGTACATGCAGACGGGTGACGCGGCGGTGCATGACGAAGCAACTTCGTATGGCCGTGCCGCCTCGAACGTCTTTGACCGCATCAGCACGATTGGGCAAGACCTGACGCGGCAGAAGCGTGAACAGGCACAGACTGAGGCGAAGAAGAAACTGGAAGATTTGCGCTATGGACATCTGCCGGTTGAGGAAGCCAGTTATGCGAAGGCGAACAACCTGAATCCGCTGGTACAGGAGGATATGGCGAAGATTCGTGTGGGGGCGCGGATTGATACTCTGCGGATGGAAGGGGAGAAGGCGGCACTCAAAGTCGGCACCGAATCGCAAAATCTGATTGCTGGCACCTATGGCTATCAGACGGCAAGCGCGGCACCTGCGGCCATCAAGCAGTCCATTCTCCAAGAAGATGAACAGCGGCAGGCGAGGATTCAAGGTGGAAAAACAGCGGCGAGTGCGGAGCAGACTATTCAAGCTGAACAAAACAAGCCGCTCGATGAACACGCTTATCTCTGGCTGGATAAGGATGGACAATCCGCACCTCCAGACATGACCAAAGCGAAGGCGAAGAAACAAGGGTATCTCGCGGTGTCTCCGGCTAGCTATCAGGCGGTGTCATCGGCTCGTGCCGCGAAATCTGTTCTCTCTGAGTTTCAGCAGTTGATTCCTCGCCTCTTGGTCAAGGCCACAGGGCTTGCGCCAGCCGACGCCGCGCAAGTCGGACTCAATCGCCTGTATGGATGGGTGAAGGAAAACTCTGGCGACCCCGATGCGCGGCGACTCCAAGCCCTCTCTGGCAACCTTGTCACGTTTGCGAAGGCGATGGGGGACTCCGGCAACATCGGACTCCAAGAGCAGATTCTTCGCGCCTCGACGTTGGCTGGATGGAAGGATACCCAAGAGAGCGCGACGGAAGTGCTGGCGCAGACGGAACGCGGCATTAACAGCGTCATTCGTGGTCGTGGGCTTCCGTCCGGGCCAGATGTCTACAATAAGGGTGGTGCTGGGACTACGCCACTGGATAGCCTTATTGAACAAGCGAAGCCGAAACGGAAGAAGTAATGGCATACTCAGTCGAAGATATTAACGCGGCGCTCTTAGCCGATCCTGAGTTCACGAAGGCGGACGAAGCCACACAGCGAGAGTGGGCCTCGAACGCCTACAAGAACGCCGGATTTATGGCGGACGGGAATCCTGTGGTCGGGGGTGGCAGGAATCGGCCACTTTCGACCAAGGAGTTTGTCTCTGGCGCGGCGAGGATGACATTGGAAGGCGTGCCGACTGCCGCCGCTGGGATGCTGGTTCCGCCTCCCTTGAACATCCCTGCGGCTGGTTTGGCGTTTGCGGCAGGTTCTCAAGCCGCCGATATGCTCGATGTGGGGATGGGCCTACAGGCGGCGAATCCTATCGGACAGCAAGCCTTGGATGCCACCAAGAATACACTCTTTGGGTCTGCCTTGGAAGGCGGAGCGCGGCTTGTCACGGCCATTGGCGCACGCGGCGTGGAAGCGATTACCGCCCCGTTTCATGGGGCCATGGATGATGTCGCGCAGATGATTTCCGGCACCTATGATGCGCGGTCACGGGCACGACTCTTGGAAGAAGCCTCCGCGAAGTCCGGCAAGGCGTTTGTGCCGACTGCCGCTGAAATCACGCAGAATAAGGCGTTGGCGAAGGTGGAGAGCGTACTAGACTACATCCCCTTCTCGACTGGAGAACTGCAAAAGAACCGGCTCGGCCAACTCAACTTCTTAATTAAGGAACGTGAATCCATGCTCGAAGGTGTGGGGTCGCAAGGTGAGGATAATGCCACGCTCGGACGGCGGATTCAAGAGAACGTGGATAAACTCATTCAAGACTTCGACATGGCGCGTGGGGTTGGACGCGATACCGTGCGTCAGGCAATTCTCGCCAAACTAGGCTCATCTGAATCGTTTGAGGCGTTGGGGCGCGGCACCCAAGAGTCCGTCATGCAGACCAAGGAAGTCGCCCGTCAAGGCGTGAACGAGGCGTTTGCGTATGCGCGGAGTCAGGTGCCGGTTGGCAAGCGTGTCAACCCCACACAGTTAGTCGAGGCTGTCCGCGCCACGATTGACGAGACACCCTCCAACATACGCGGCACCCTGCCGCCGATTGTGGAGTCCTTGCAATCGAGCGGGAATCCAGAACTCGAAGCGGCGTTGAAGCAAATCGAAGCCTTGCCGCCATCTGTTCAAGCACAACTCCGCCCCCAACTGGTTGAGCAGTATGGGGAGTCAGGCTACACCATCGAAGGGTTTGCGAAGGTGCGCGATGCCGTGAACCAAGCGTTAGCCGCCGAGAAACAAGCCACGAAAGGCGGTACGGCCTCACCGAACGCTAAACTCCTCACCACACTCAAGAATGCGCTGAAAGCCGACGAGGAAGCATTCCATGAGTCGGTGGGCGGCTCAGCCTCACAAGCCTTTCGCTATGCACGGACGCTGAGCGGAGAATACAAAGACCGCTTCAATGCGAGGCAAGTGCGTGACTTATTGACATCCTCACCTGAAAAGGTACTGGACATCACCATCCGTCCTGGCGATACCACGCGCATTGATCTGGCGAAACAGGCGATGGGGGATAGCGGCTGGGAGCAGATGCGGCAAGCGTTCACGAATAAACTCCTCGGTTCCCCACAGAATGAGTTACGGAATGGCGCGGAGTTAATGAAAGACTTGAATCGCTATGGACGCGCCACGTTGGAGCGTGTCTACGGCGACAAGCAAGCCGTGAATGATCTGTTTGGAACGGCTCGCTATCTGTCCGGTGAAGGGGGCGTCAACGTCACGGGCAACAAGTTTATCCGTGACTTGGTGCGCCGTGACCCTGAAAAGGTGTTGAACCACATCCTCTCATTCCAGACGGCAGAAGGTGGTGCGGCTGGAGCCTCGCGTGAGTTTCGCATCCGCGAACTGAAATACATGGTGGGTGACGAGGGGTGGCGCGATGTGCAGGAACTCTACCTTGCCGATGTCTTGAAAAAGAATAAGTACGGGATTGTATCGCCCGCCACACTTTCCACCACGCTCTTTAAGCAAGGCGATGGGGTGGTGCGCGAAATTCTTGGGAAAGAGAAGGCGGACGCCTTACTGAATCTTGGCAAGGTGGCACAGACCCAGCAACTCGCCTCGAAACTGGCGGAGAATCCATCAGGCACAGGGCAAGCCCTCATCACCTATCAAAGCGGCATGATGATTCTCCACGATCCGGTGCATGGCGGGATACTGGCGATTCTTCCTGACATGGCCGCGAAACTATACCTGTCTGACTTTGGGCGGCGCTGGCTCACGGAAGGGTTCCGTGTCTCCTCCACCAGTAAGGAAGCCGTGACCATCTTTAACCGTATTGTCGGCTATTCCATGAGTGCTACGCAGAAAAGCCGCTCGGCGCGTGAACCTGAGCCACAACGGAAACCGCTGAGTTTGTCAGAGTTACAACCATGAGGACTGCCATGAAACGTATTCTCTTAAGCCTTGTCCTACTGTGTGGGATGGTGTCGCCGTCGTGGGCTGGCACCTACGGCCAGCACATTGAGTTTAATCTGACCGATACCTACGGGGCGGTCAAAATCTACCACTATGCAGCCGGAACTACAACCTTACAGAATTGTTGGAGTGATCGTTCCAAAACAACGACCGTCGCCCAGCCCCTTGTCGCGGACTCCAACGGTATTGCGACCGCCTTCTGCGACGGCATCTACAAATTCAGAGTGGATTCATCGGCTGATGTCACGCTCTATACATGGGATAACGTCAATGTCGTAGACCAGCCCTTGACTGGTGAAGGGGCCAACCTCGCGTCAGCCTCGGCAGTCACATTCGGCACGGACGGCGACTACTTCCACATCACCGGCACCACGAATATTGATTCATTTAGCGGCACCCAGCCGAGCGTCATTCTGATTTTCGATGGCGCATTGACGATCAATCACTCCGCCAACATTGTGCTACGGAACGCGGTCAATAAGGTGACGGTCGCCAACGACATTCTCGGCTTTGTAAACGAAGGGAGTGGGGTCTGGCGTGAAATCTTTAGGACGGGTGGCGGCGGCACGGGCATTTTGACAACCAAGGGCGATCAACTCGGCTACAGCACAGAAGAAGCGCGTGTGGCGGTCGGCACGGATGGGCAGGTTTGGTCTGCCCAGGCGAGCGCCACGACGGGGAATGCGTGGAAAACCCCCACGGCGGGCACGGGCATGACCACGATTACCAATGCCGCCGGAACCATTACCTTTGATGCGTCGGATGATGTGTCGCTGATCGGGAATTGCTCGTTTACGGCCACGGTTGCGACCAAGGCCCTCACCATCGCACTGAAAGATAAATCAGGCGCGAATCCGTCCGCCACGTCGCCCTGTCTCATCGGCTTTCGGAGTGCCACACTGACGACGGGCACCTATGTCGTGCGTTCGGTCACAGCGGCGTTGTCCGTAGTGCTCTCCTCTGGTTCCACGCTTGGCTTTACTGCCGCCCAAGCCGATAAAATCTATTGGGGGTTTCTGGACAATGCGGGCACGGTGGAATTATTCGTGACGCGCAAGAATGGCAATGCGGACGACTCCACCACCCAATCAACCACAGCAGAGGGTGGGGCGGGCGCTGCCGATAGCGCCACGGTGCTCTATTCCACGTCGGCGCGGAGCAACATCGCAATTCGCTATGGCGGCTATGTCTCGATCACGACCGGGGGGGTGGCTGGGGAATGGGATAATGCCCCCACCACACTCTCTAATAGCGTCACCTCTGCCTCGCTTCCAGGCACCGTGAAGGCTGGCACCGCCTACACGCTGAACCCGTATGCGATCAGTACGTCTAGTGGCGCTCAAGCGCACGGACTGGCTGGGCGACCAGATTTCTTTGTCTGTAAGCTCGTCAACCTCACATCGGACGCTAATTGGGATGCGGGCGATGAAGTGGATCGCACCGATGTCGATAACAATGGGGGTAATACCGGATGGAACATTGGCTCTATCAGCGCCACCACCTATCAAGTCTCGACTGCTTCGTCGCTTCCGTATGTGATTGACAAAGACGGCGGGGGCACTTTGACGGCGATTACGGCAGCGAGTTGGAAACTCACCTGTACGCCGTACCGGATTAACTAAGATCAATGAGCCTCTTAACCGACATCTTGAAACGCCATGAAGGCAAATTCCCCAAGGACAAGCCTGGGCATTGGCCGTACACGGATACGGTGGGCAAGTTGACCATCGGATACGGGCGCAACCTCACGGACAACGGACTCAGCGAGGATGAGGCTGAATACTTGCTACAGAACGATATCAACGCCATTGTCGGAGAATTGAGCCGCACCTTTCCGTGGTATCGCCGTCAACTCGCGGCGCGTCAGGATGCGTTGGCGGACATGGCCTTCAATTTGGGAATGCCGCGCTTTAAAGGCTTTCAGTACACGATTGCCGCGATGGAGCAGGGCGATTATGTGGCGGCGGCGGCGGCGATGCTGGATAGTCACTGGGCGGAGCAAGTGGGCGAGCGGGCGAAGGAATTGGCTGAAATGGTGCGAACAGGAGACTATCTATAATGGACGAAGTATCCGTGCCGTTGTGGGTGATGGTGATGGTGCTGACGGGCATCGGCGGCATTGTCATGTTTCTCTTGACGCGAGCATGGGATACACTGAAAGACATTTCCAAGGATGTCAAGACCACCAACGGGCAGATTGTGAAGCTCAATACGTGGACGGAAATGCACGAGAAGATTGACGATGAACGACACAAGGAAACCGTCGGCGTTCATGCAGACTTGTGGGAGAAATTGAATAACCATATTGACAGACGCGCCGCGAAATAAAACAAAGCGTCCGGGAGACGAGGCAATGCCTTTAGTCCCTATAACCGTCTTAGACGGAAAACATCGCTGCAAGGTAGGGATGCCGGACGCCCATTATACGCAATGTTATATAATCGTGGGACTGGTTTATAGTCAATAGAATATAACAAGGAGGAAACTGTATGTTCGGAGCATCATGGAAAACGTCGGTCATGGGCTATGCCTTTGCGATCCTCACGGTCGTTCAGGAAATGAACAAAAACGGCACGGTCATTCCGCATACGGTGGAAGGCTGGATTTCGTATGTGGCGGGATTCGTGGTCGCCGTGATGGGCCATGTGGCGCGAGATAACAGCGTATCCAGTGAGGCGGCGAGCGCGAAGTAATGGAGATTGTCGGCCTCTTAAGTGCCATCGTGACGTTGTGCCTGTATGTGCTCAAGGCCAACGCCGAGCGGAAGGCCGACCCTTCAGCACGGGATAGGAGGATTGATGAGGCAGTATCAAAAGGCGGCGATGCTCTGGGTGGGGTTATTCATGCTACTCTCAACCGGCTGCGCCGCCACCATCCTAAACGACAGTGAGAAAACATATCCGGTGCCTGACCGTCCTGGCTACACGGCCATTTCAGACGGGGTTCTCGCTAAGCTCATTAAGTGTTGTGAATCCTGTCTTGACAAGGAGGGGGCCAAATGAGAGTCTTGGACTGGATACGGTCGTTCTGGCTCCCTGGAGACTTTTCCGTTCACCCACCACCTAAAAGTGGCTCAAATGCACCAACTGTACGGCCTATTGAGGAGCGGATTAAGGATTTGGCTCAGGAGGCTGGCAGGAAACGCCGGAAGCCGCCCCCTGTTCGACGTTCGGACGGCTCCTTGAGAAAACCCAAGGGGTGAGGGTCTGGCTCCTTACGGGCCTGTTCTGTTCGTTTTTGAGTTATGCACAGGCTTGCGGGAACTTTCCCTTGGTGCCGGGGGAGTTGGTGTATTCGGACTGGTTTGGCACGTCTGGTCTGTGGGCGATGGGATACGACCTCGACCAAGACGGGTATCCTGACGTGATTCTGGCGTATCAAGCCTCCTCTGGAAAGCCACTCCCGTTTCCATTGTTCTATCTCATGGGAGTAGACCGCCAAGGGAACGCCTCGTCTACCTTTCGTGATACGGGCGGGGCCGGGCGTTGCGAGGATATTCGACTCTATTGGTCAAGGGAATCCCTGCAACTCACGACCCCTTAGACTCCCTCATATATTGTTAACTTGACGCCTTACCGTAGGACCTGTCAGGCCGCTTACGATCATAAAAGGAATTTAGTAGGCAAAATTAACTAGCCTGTCAGTCAATCTTGTGCGGGCGGCTCTCGGAATGCCATACATTCCGCGTGCCAGACAATCGGAATGACGCCGGTAGGCCCGTCCCGATGGGCGGCTAAGTGCAGTTCCGCCGGGTCCTCCGTCAGGCCCGTTTCGTGGTAATAGCTGTCCCGATAGAGAAACAAGGCCATGTCGCAATCGTTTTCAATCTGGCCGGTCTGCTTCAGGTCGGTCAGCAAGGGGCGCTTATCGGGACGGTCGCCGACTTCACGTTTGAGTTGATGCAGGGCCAGAATCGGAATGTTGAGTTGACGCGCCCCGATTTTGCAGAGGCGGCTATTTTCAGAGGCCGTCTTGTATTCCTGCCCCCCTTGCACCAAGCCCATGTAGTCAATGGCGAGACACTGAATCCCATGCTGGTAGACCAACTTCCTAGCCATTTCGAGAATGTTCGTCATGCCCGCATTGCCCATCTCAATCAGATAGAACGGCCATGTCCCCAAGGTGTTCGCACTTCGCACCGTGGCGGCCCACGCCTCACCCGTACTCACTAGACCGCGCCGGAGACGATAGTATTGAATGCCGGAGTGCGCGGCCAGTGCCCGCAGTGCGACCTGCGTTTGCCCCATCTCTAATGACACCAACGCGACCGGATGCCCGGCCTGCGCCATTGTCATGAGACTATGTAAAAGTACTGACGATTTTCCCATCTTAGTCACCGCCGCCATGACAATCGCCTGTCCTGGTTGAAAGCCCCCAGTGAGACGGTCTAGGGAATGAAAGCCGGTCGGGAGTCCAATCAGCGTGTTCGGACTCAGGGCCAAGCGTTCCAGTGTTTGCAGGGTTTCCGTGATCGCCTCTTGCAGGCTAATCACCTGCCCGTCGGTATCGAGACAGGAAGATAATTCCCTCAAGGCCCGTTGGAGATGCGCCTCCGTCTCATCCGGTTGCGTATGAATGGTATCCCGCAGGCTCTCAATGACGCGCAAGAGCTTACGCCGTTCAGCCGCTTGCTTGATGAGCTTCGCATGGTAGGTAATGCTATGCGATGTTGCTACCGACTGTGCCAAATCAACGATGTAGCTTGTCTCCACGTTCCGCTCAAGCCCCGCCTCGTACAGGCTGATAAAATCCACCGGCACCGACTGATTCAAGAGCCGCCGCAT
>ERZ1292625.3616-Hain-H41-01um-R1-3616-length-12352-cov-4_pt1 | contig 12352 bp, 19 predicted proteins | sample MGYA00564400_ERZ1292625 | MGnify/ENA primary metagenome ERZ1292625 (study PRJEB36523, sample SAMEA6512639) | groundwater metagenome | collected 2019-01-08 | study: AquaDiva: Metagenomics assemblies of 32 groundwater samples
GTTGTTAAACTATATAAGTTAACATCTCCTTTATTATTAAATTTGATATCTTCTGGTAAAATTTTTAAAGATAATGATAGATTATTAGTTATAAAATGGAAATTTTTATCTTCAAAAACAACATTTAAACTTACATTATTAAATCTTTGTTGTAATAATAGTAAATTAGTTAGAATGTTCATTTGTTAATATTTGAGTGGTTAAAAAACCAGGTTTTTTGATTGGAAACCTGGAAAACCAAAACACCGTTTAATTTTAATTAATTTTAAATAAGATTTTCTATTTTCTGTGTAGAAGCCGGTGTGCTTATCTTAACATTTTCTTTGTCCATAAATCTTAGTTTATTTTCTTCAAGAATAGATTGCGCAAAAGGCACGTAAGAAAATTGAACATAAGACTTACCTGTAGTTTTAGTAAACTTTGATAAGCTAATTCTTAATTTACCACCAGTAAATACTGCGTTGTAAGCTTCAGCCAAATCTTTTTTGGTTGCAGCTGCAATACTGTCAATTTGCTCCTCTGTAATAAGACTTCCATTTTGCAGCGTATTAACAGCCAGGTGTTTAATCTGTCCGAGAGCATAATGAAATGGTGATGTGTTATTCTTTCCAACGTCATTACAAAAAAGGCGTTCTCTATGGACTTCTTTGCTTGAGTTTTGAAAAAATACATCAAACCATTCAGAATCGGCTGCTGTTCCTTTTTCATAAGTAAATCCGGTAATTTCTACTTCATAGACACCTGGATCCATGTTTCTTGGGTACTTTGGGTCAGGTGTACTGACCCCTTTTGTTCCTAACATCATTTTTTATTTGGTTTTTAATTGTTTACGAAAATAAGATTCCAATCAAATTCAATATCTTTCCCAGTAAGATGCTTAATTCTTGTTCCTGCTTCAATATCGCTTGTTGGTACAAATGATACTCTAAGACTATTATCATCACGATAAATGTATCCAACAGCATCAGCCCAAGATGCAAGCATGTTTTTAGCTTTGCCAGGAAGATCTAAAGATTTAAGGTCAACTTGAATACTAGTTTCCCCTATAATAGTTCTTTTAAGGTGGCCTACAATGATTAAAGTTTTGCAGCATTTAGATAAGTTTTCGCAAAAGTTTATAAGTCTGTTTCTGGCTTGGTCAAATCCACCACCAAAGCCAATGTCTGATAAATTTTTAACGTTATTAACTGTTATAATATCATCTACGATCCAATCATAAATTTTATCAATTGTATCTATTGCTATAATTTCTTGCTTTTCCATCAAGCTTAATTCAGAATAAGTGCTACGTAATTCATCTAAGTTATTAATTACAATTTTTCTTGCGTCAATAAAATCAGTACCTTCTTCTGTATCTATAATCAAGCATCTTTCTCCTAATTCTGATAATTTTGTTGTTTTCCCAACTTTGGTTTTACCGAATATAAGCAACTTCTTAGGATTTATGGAAGTCGCTTTCTGTATTGTTTTTGGAATCATCTTTTTTATTTAATAGCATTGTTACTATATTAAAATGTGTATGACTATTCATAATTGATTTTGTTAAAAATATATTAAACATACTGATATCAAGTAGTAAATAATTCCAATTGGTAGTAATATGTTTTCTAAAATTATCACCATTTTTGTCTTTAAATGAACATATAAATAGTCTGTTTAAAAGTGCTTGATGAAATTTATTCATTTTCATTTTGTAAGTATTGATTGGTTCATATTATTTTATTCGTTTTAAAAAAAGATATTCTGTAATCTATTAATGCAGATTTGTCTAGTTTTACACTAATATCAACTCTTTTAACAAGTTTTAAATGACGATATAAAAGAGAATTTTCCATACTATTAACTATCATGACCCTAGTTGAAAAAACTCTAGTTAATAATATTTTAGTTAATCGGTTCATAATTTCCTAATTTATTATATTTTAATTCATTTTTAAATGGTATAACACCTAATCTATTATATCTATTCTTTTTAATTAATCCAAATATCATGTTTTCAGCATTAACATTGCAGAATACCGGTATATTAAATTTAAATGGCTCATGTAAAAACATGATAACATCAGCTATTTGTTCTATTTCACTACTCCATACTAAGTCTGATATTCTAGGTTCATAAAGTTCTGATTTTCTTTCTTTATCATCTGCAGTTCTTTTTACGTGAGATACAATAATATTAATTGATTCTGTTTCTTTCTTTAGTTGTTGAAACACTCTTAATACATCAACTACCACCTGTCTTTGGTCTGTAGCATCGTTAGAAGCCAATGTAGTATGATCTAAAACATGTACTATAGTTCTGTTTTTATTGTTATTATGCAAATCTACACCTTTTTGGTAAATATCATTAGCGTTTGTAACGGTATCTATGTACATAACGTCCATATCTTTTAAAAAATTTTTATGTTCCAACACTCTATCAATCATACTTTGACCAAAACTGTCTTTATTGAGCAAAATATCATTAAATGGTACATTTATCATGTTACTTAACATTTTCATAATCACTGATTTAGATGGTATTTCCAGCGTCCAGAATACAATTAGTGGTTTTTCTTTGTTTAAAGCCGGGTTTGAAAAGTCTAAAATTAGCTGGCAGGCTAGTGTTGTTTTACCTGTTCCAGGTCTGGCTGCGATAACATAGTTATTACCTTTTCTAAAACAGCCTCCTAGTATCGTATTAAGAGTTATAAGAGATGATCTGAGACCAACTGACAGCTCTTCTTTGTTGGCTTTTAAGTCTTCTATAATCTCATCTAATAGCTCCATAGAGGATTTTACTTTAGCCTCTTCAGAACTACCAAAAGCATATGGTTTAAGTATAGAGCTAATATCCTCATAGGTCATTATCTCTTCATTAGCGGCTATGTGGCTGACTTTGTTGTATAACTCCTTGATAAACAATTGTTTATTAGCTTTTTTAACAAAAGCTACTATCTCTTTATTACTATAATTGCTACTACTATGTACCTCCTTTATTAAACTTATGTATTCAGAACTTTCAAATTTGTCATTAAATATACCAAATGATATACCATCATTATCTTTAATATAGTCTAAGCAGTGATTAAGATGTATAAATGATCCTTTTCTAACTAGCTTCTTATCTATTTCATAAGATAGTAGTTTATTTATGGCCGCTGCTTCAAGTCTTATTCTATTCATTTTTTAAATTTAAAAAATTGACCAACGTATATGTAATTTTTTGGACTTATACCATATGTAATATGCCCAGTATGTGCTTACATTTTTGCCGGTAAAACATATATTAAAAATAGAAGATTTATTACTATTTAAAGTTTGTCTTAATTGTCTAATTTCAATATCTCTTTGTAAGAATAAAAGATAAAGTAAGTTTATTTTAGAATAACCTATTTTCTTTTTTAACATCTTCTTTAATTTTACTTTCTTTAATTAAGTCTTCTTCGTATTGTTTCCAAACTTCATTATTTAACCAAGTCATTATATTTCTCATATACATTAACTGGCTTCTTTCCTTTCTTTGTTCTATTTCAATTGCTAAACATTTTAATATTTTTTCATGTTTAGCTGGATTAGATCCTATTACTTCATAGTACTTCTTTTTGACTGATTCTTTTAATGCTGATTTAAGTTTTCTACCGTCTTCTGCTGTTGTTGGAAAAGCCAGCCAAAACTCATCGAAAGCATTATCATCATCAATTTCAATAGCTTCAATGAATTTCTTTGATGGATAAAAAGCATCACTTACTTTAAATAGTAATCCTGATTCAACTAGTTTATTTATGCACTGATCAAGATTAAAATCACGTCTTAATCCGACCAATTCCAATCTTTTTGTAAGACAGTAGCAAACCACATACTCTTCTATTGTTAAGTTGAGATTCACTACTGCCTTTTCATAGATGGCTATCATACTAACAACTATCCTGCATTACCATTAAGATTATCACCGTTATTATTAATGTCTCTCACTAGTAAAATAATAATAATTACTAAAGCTACTATGACAACTAACTTAAACATAAATACCGCTTTTTATTAAGCTACCAATTGGTTTGGGATAGAAGTACATATATGCATTATAAATTTTTCCGTCTACTTCTACCTTAGTAATTTCACGATGATACCAATCAGGATGTCCTTCAAGCCTGTCAAGATTAAGCAATGTTTCATCATCAACACTATACAGTTCTCCACTAATATGACTTACTTTTTGTGATGCAATAACAAAAGGAATTCCAGTTGTATATAAAGCATATTTGTTGACTGTTTTACCTTCTCCTATAAATTCAGAACTTTTTAGTAAACTATTATTACCTCTACCTTTCTTTAGAGTACCGTATACAAATACGTGCAGAGCACCATTTGTTTTTACTATTTCAGTATTTGATTTTTCTGTGTATCCTTTAATATCTTGTATTAATTGATCCAAAGTCACTCCCGTTATTTTTGTCACCATAGTTTTTCAAAAATTTTATTTTGTTTAGTTATTACAACCGGTAATGTATAATCGTTTTGATCACTTCTTCTTGGTATAATTGGAGTATTAAAAATTCTGTTACTTTCTATTAGTGATTTAGAATCTTTACTTTCTATTAGTGATTTAGAATCTGATGAAGTACTAATATGGATACCATTTTGTGTTTTATACTTACCTAATACTATTAAACTACCAGTACGTTTAATAAGAGCTAATGAACTATTTTTACTATCTTCGCAATATGTTAGATATTCTGCTTTTAAGGCTTCAAAATCTATATGTATATCATCATTTTCTTTTGTTGCATTTCTTAAATGCTTTGGAAATACATATGTTCCTAAATAGTTACTTAAATTAAGAGCTCCTAATCTTATGCCAGCAGCTGGTTTAGCATCTGTGATGATACCATACTTATCACCAATGATATCTTTGTATGCATGTGAAGGATAATCTGATATTAATCCTATTCCGCCATATAAAAAAGTTTTATTTTCTACGGTTACTACCACGCCAGTATCTTTAACGTTTATTAATTCTGCTAATATTTTGTATACATCATTAGTACTGGTTAATCTTCGTTTTATGTGTAATCCGTCTTGCTTATTAAAAGCCACACTAATCTCACCTTGTATTTTTGCATAGTCATGAATTGTTGTTAATATTGTTACCATCTGTCCACTTCTTAATGGATCATATGGAAATTTGCATATGATTTTCATGTTTTCTTTCATTTACATATTTTAACAAAATTTGTTGCTGTTCTTTATTGCACACCTTATTAATGATATCATTTAGTGTAATTGATTCTTCTGATTTCATAATATCTAAATAATGTATTTCTGTATAATTAACAATAGCCATTAGCAACATTGTCCAATTTTTTATACTTTTATAATCTAGTGTACTTTCATGAATTCTAAATTCTATTGTACCAGGTTTTCTAACACTACCATCCTGATTAAGCAAATTAAATAAAAGAGATGGGATACTAACCCAACAATATCTGTAATTATTTTCTCTGTCATATCTTGCTACTGTATAATTACCCTGTCTCTCATGACCATTAACAGTTTGCACCAGGTATATAATTGTATTATTTATTAATGATTTAGTAGATAATGTTTCTTCAAACGTTGTTTCTATTTTAGGAAGTTTTTTACAGAATACTGATACTTGTCTGTGTTCTGGAAATAGTGAAAATATTTCATTTTCTATTTTTAAGCATAAAGTGTATAATGCAGCTATAAAGTTTTTATTATTAATAAATCCACTAATGTTAACATGTAAACCACAATATCTATTAACTGTTGTTGAGTTATTTAAAACATTCAATATTTTTTTTAATTGTCTTAATCCATTATCTCCATAAAGAACTCCAGTTACATACTCGTAGCCAGAAATAGACCCATCAAATACAGCTTTAATATTAAGATCATGAAACAAAGATCTTGTTATAAAACCACTTGCTGTTTCTATCTCGTATCCATAAGAATATTCTTTATTAAATTCTTTATTAGTTAGTGATATCGTTCCAAAACTATTTGCTTTTTTAGTAATTTCTTTTATGTAATTTTCAAATAATATAACATCCTTATAAGATTGCAGCACTGAACTATCATCTATAAGCCTGCTAATATTGTTTTCAAATGTATTATTTGTTTCATCAAAAGTATTATTAAATTTACCTTCAAATTCTCTAATTTCTTCTATCAGTTTTTCTTTTTTATATTGTATATCAACAGGAGACAACAATAATCCGGTAATTGGACATATTTTGTAATGTACTTTGTCATAATCATAAAAACGAGCTAATCTTAATTTATCGTACATATATGTGTGGTATGCATCTTTATATTTGTTTATTGTGATGTATTCTGATTGGCGTACATTTAAAGAAACATATACATTATCACTGATAAATGGATAAACTCTATTATTTTCATCATGTGGTTGATTTTTATCCCATAATATATCCACTCTTTTATACAATAGCTTCATATCCCTGGCTCTCAACTAAATTTTTAATAGAATCCAATGATACTCTTACTTTATCTATAATATCAATGGCTTCTCTTGGATAATTTGAGCATGCTATAACTAAATCATTTTCAAGTGTTGTAAGATCTCTTTGTACTTTTGATAATATTGTTGATATTTCGATACAGTTTTCTAGTTTGTTACTATTATTACAACTTAATGTATCATCGTACACATCTTCTTGCATTTTAATCACATTTTCGTAATCTTCCATAGAACTATTACTAATTGCATTTATTAAAGCTTCTTTGCTTTCTTTTATAAAAAGACCTTCTTCTATGTTCTTTAAGCAAACTCCATAAATTTTATCTTTTTTATCAACTCTGATTAGTAGCTCTGGTGTTATAAAATAATCGTCAAGTAATCTCTTCCTATCTCTGATTTCTTCTGTTATAGTTTTTACTGTTGGTTTTAGTACTTGTACTAAATTACCATTAATATTTATGCGTGGTGTCATGTCATCATATTCGTCAGTGAATAGTGATTCATTTTTATAATTTTTAAAATGATTTACTCTGTCAATAGGAAATAAAGATCTTACTTTTGCAACAAATTCTTTTATTTTTGTTACTATTCCATTTTCAATTGAATAAAGCCACATAGATTCAAATTCTTTAATGTCCACACAATTAATTAGTTGTAGTGGCTCTTTTGTTGATGAAATGTATATGTTATCATCTTTTTTACCATAATGTAAAGGTCTTTCACTATTTCTAATACAATAAAACTTATCTGTATCACCTTTTATGTAAAAGACTAATGCAAATACACCTTCTATTTCTGATAAAATACTTAGATTATTAGCATCTTTTTCCAGGTCATGATTTAAGCAACAGTAGAATTTTCTTGAATCAGTATCCATGTTTATAGTTAAATTATTAATATTTCTAGCTCTTATTAATTCTAATGTGTTAGTTATAAAACCATTATGCACACCGGCAATTTTACTATATTGATAAGGATGTGATTCTTCGACATCGCCAGAAGTTAATTTAAATGATGCAGATCTGGTGTGTCCTATAAAGCATTTAGTATCTTTTAATTGTTTTTCAAATGATAGACAAAAATCTACAGCGTTTCCAACTTCTTTTCCTAAATTTTTATTAGTTATATCAATAAATCCAGTTGAATCTATACCTCTTAACATGTTAGAAAGGTATAGTATTTTAATGTCATTATCAGTTATGTTATTAAGACCGGAGTATCCAACTATACCACACATTTTTTCTTTATTTCATTTGTTAGTTGATATGCTTTTTGCTTATCAACATTATTAATACAATCAATAATATCATCTTTAAAATAATCTATTTGGTTATCTATATTAAGCTTGTCTTTGACAGCCATCATTGTTCTATCATAAACTTCATCTATGAAATTACTATCGAATATCCAAAAATTAGATAATACTCTATATTCTAATCCATATAGTTTTGGTCTAAAATCTCCAGCTCTACCGTACATTTTCCTTCTTTCTATTTCTTCATCTTTACATTGACTAACTGACCACAATCCAAGATAATAATCAAGTCTTTTTACTAATCTGATAACTTCATCTGGTGAATCAAATCGTGCTCCTATATGTACGTGTCCTCCAGAAAATCTATGTTTTCCAATATTAGTTACAGGTGGGTTATACTTATTGTTCCAAGCATTATAATCAGGATTACAATTGAATTCCATTGACTTTATATTGTTCCTTTGTTCCTCACTTAAAGTTACCATAAAATCAGTTTCCATACGTACATTAATACATCTATCTGTTAAATAATCATCAATATAGCTTATTGCGATATAGATACTTCTTTTAAATTCTGCTTTATTTCTAGCCGGTGGAATATTAAATTCTAAAGCTACATTATCAATAAACATTGTATAATTGGATAAATCTGAATTTTCAAATATATATGGATTATCTTTATTGTTAGCTATTACTTCCCATGATGGTATTAATTTTTTATTATGTATACCACGAAGGAATATTTCAACATCTGTTCCTATCAAGATTTGCATTTTTCCATAATTAGTTCTGATAAACTCTTTATGTAAATGTCTGCAGTATTTTCTGATAAGCTTGGTGCGGAATTAACTTCAACAATTTTAAACCCATTTCTATCTTTACATTTTGTTTTACATCTTATATCTACACCAGACAATGTGAGACCAACAGCTTTCGTTGCTTTAATACATTCTTGTACTATTTCATCCCAGTTTTCCGGCTTTCTAAACTCTGGATTAGCTTCGTTATAAAAAACACAATTCTTTGAATTTCTAAAAAATTTCTGTTCTTCAGGCGTGTCTCTCTTAAGAGCTTTTCTAAATGCAACGATACATCTGTCATCCAAAATGTGTATCCTGAATTCGTCAGCACCGTTGAAAAATGGTTGAAAGTAATAATTACAAACATTGGTAACATTTAAAAATTGATTAAATTCGTTAGCATCTCTGATTAATACTAATCCCCTTCCTCGTGAACTATATATTTTTTTAGCTACGATTGGAAATCTCATTATTTTATTAATCTCTAAATTTGTGTAAATCTTTGGTGAATTTATGTTATTAGCTTTAAATAATTTATTCATTTTCAATTTATTAGAGCTGTTTATTACAGACTCTACAGTATTTATCTCGATATCATATCCTGGCATCTCTGTAGTTGAACCAAATCTGACTACAACTTTCTTAGGAGAAAGTATTGCTTTTCTTAAAGCGTTATGTGATGCATGTCTACTTCTTATCTTTACATAGAACATTTTTTGGTTTTTATTTTTCTTATGCTATATTTATAAATAAAAAGGAATTAATTTATTCATTTTCATAAGAAGTATAATAATATACGTATTTATTTTCTTTATCCACATAAAATGCTAATGGTGAACTATGTATAAAAGATTTAAAACTTGATATACGTATTTTTTTAAATCTACAAATTAACATATTTCTTTGTATCATATCCATCTTGTATTCTTTAGAATAAAATCTCTTGGTTCGTAATAAAAATATCTACTATCTTTGTGAGCTCTGTTCCCAACTAATTCTGAACTTAAACCATTAAAAGAGATAAGAGTAATAACTTTTGATTTTTCTCTTTTCTCGTTCAATATAAATCTTATTTTTAATACATTATTTTCTTCAATAGTCACATAATAAAATTTTATTTAAACCAATAATTTTCAACATGATATTCACTGTCTATTTCTATATTACCTAAAATATCTTTAGACATTTCTTTTAATTGCTCTCTGACTAATTCTGGAAATTCATTAAATTCTGGATTAAATTCATAAACCAGTTCATCATGTACTTGCATTAATAGTTGAGCTTCTATATTTTTTTCCTTAATTTTATTATCTATTTTAACTATAGCTTCTTTTATAATGTCAGCCTGCGTACCAGAAATTATGTAATTCATTGCGTTTCTTCTTATCTCATGATCAGGAGTGTTTACAAACCAACTCCTTGAATTAGTAACTTTGTTAAAAATTGTATAACCATTATCTATAGCTTGATTGGCAACGTGCCTTAAAAAAGTGGATGCCGTTACTAGTACGTTCTCAATAACTTTAATGGCTATTTCTGCATCAGTTACAGAAACATCAAGTAGCCTGGCTATTGTATTACTTTGAGCTCCATATAACCACGCATAGATAACATTTTTAAATGCTTGTCTTTTATCTTTATTAATTGTTTTTGATACAATATAATCAGAATCTTTTGTTAATTTTTTCCAAATCATGGTTGCTATTTCAGAATGAATGTCTTTTTTACAGTTGCCTAATAAATATTTATCTCCTGATAGTGATGCTAAAATTATTAGCTCTGCCCCAGATAAGTCGATAGTGAGTATCTTATTTCCTGTTCTATCAGATATAAACGATTTCCTATACTCCAACTCGCGTGGAATCTGTTGAATGTTGATGTGACCCTGTTTCGTATTACCAGATGCCAATCTGTTATTTCTTGTTGTCGACTGTCGAAAAGTGGTATGAACCTTATTAGTAACAGTATTTTTGTAACCTCCTTCGTATTCATAAGTTATAAATTTTTCACCAAAGCTGTTTAATCTTTTACCACAAGCTCTATATTCAACAAGTTTTCTTAAAAATTTATTGTAGTTAGCACTATATACTTTTTTATTGACAAAATCAATTATAGCTTTAGTCGAAAAACTATCTTTGTCCTCATTAGTTCTTGGTATCGGAAGTTTTAAATCTTTTGCTAATTGTACTAGTTGTTTTGTTGAATTATAATTAAAAATATCAGATTCATATTCTTGTACTGATGGCAGTCCAAAAAGGCTGAAAGTAGTTAACAAATATTGCTTTCTTTCTTTTAATTTGACACTGAAATCGTTAATTAGTATAAAATCAAGTTCTTTTGTAATTTCTTTTAACTTTAGTTTATTTCTATCAATATTATCTCTCCATTGTTTTTCGTCAATAGTTAGTCCAAAAAGTTCAGTATCAGCCAATATTGGTACTAAAGCTATTTCTGTATTGACTGTTCTTTGTAGATTAAACTTTTGAATATAATTTTGCTGTTCATGCATTAGATTATGTAAATGTAGAACGTCTTTAGCTGAATATAAGATGTGCCTGTCTTCTATTATAACACCCTTTTTGAAACTCTCTCTTACTTCTTTATTTAAGCCTATTTTAAGCCTTCTGGCGAGAGTGTCTTTAAGACTAGCTTTATGACCTGAACCTTGTATAATTCGTTGCTCTGCGAGCATTGTATCCCACGCAATATTGATTTTTATACCATTATTAGCAAAAAATTTGTAATCAAATTTAGCATTATGAAGAATAAAATCTTTTTTATTAAAGAAATCATGATTTAGTGCTATTGTACTAGTATCTATAATGATTGCATCTTTACCATCACTAATTGATACTAACAAAATTTTATCTTTAAATGGACAAAATCCCGTAGTTTCTATATCTAAAGCAAACAAATCTCCAGATAGTAAATCATAAATATTAAGAACATTAGTGACTTTTATTTGGTCACTTTTTGAAATGTAATCGTCTTTTGTTATGTAGTATATCATGTTTTTTATTTTAGTTCAATATCAATAACTTGCCTATTAAAATGATTACCATATCTATAAAATTTAAAAAATTTTGGATATTTTAGTCTATTTTTTATCATTCGTAAAATAAGAATACGTTTTGGACACCAAATAAGTAACTCGATAAGTAATAATTTTTGTACCCTGTTCATATTGTTTATTTTAGTTCAATTTCAATAGTGCAACTATTAGATACATAACATTTTTGTGTATAATAATTAAATTTTGATTTATCAGTGGACAAGCGAAAGAGATATAATTCACATACAAGATGTTTAACAGATTTTCTACTAAAATCAAATAATTCAAATAATAGTATTTTTTGTAAGTAATTCATAGTTAATTAATTTCTATAAATATTGTTGTATTTAGAGAGTTTAGTAATCTCATCATAGAATCTAATTCTGTATTAATTTCTGGTATTTTATTAATTACGTCTGTTATATCTTTAGTATCAATTTTAACACACTCTTTACCATTTCTTCTCTGCGTTGAAGATGAAAATATTAATAATGTAGGATATAGATATTTATCCACTTTGTTTAGTTCTTCTTTCGATACTACAACGTAGTTCTTTTTATTCTTCTTTTTTTCCATTGCTTTCATTTTTATGTGTTAATATTTTGTTTCTTAAATAAACATCTCCTTTATTATTAAGTTTAATACCTTTTGGTAATGTTTTTAAATTACTCAAGTCAACATATCCTTCATTATTAAATTTAATACCTTTTGGTAATGTTGTTAAACTTTCTAAATCAACATAACCTTCATTATTAAATTCA
>ERZ1292625.2902-Hain-H41-01um-R1-2902-length-14817-cov-24_pt1 | contig 12348 bp, 20 predicted proteins | sample MGYA00564400_ERZ1292625 | MGnify/ENA primary metagenome ERZ1292625 (study PRJEB36523, sample SAMEA6512639) | groundwater metagenome | collected 2019-01-08 | study: AquaDiva: Metagenomics assemblies of 32 groundwater samples
GGTTCCCAAGTAGGAAAGCTTGGAGAAGCAGAAATAGACGAACTAGGCGACCTTGTGTTGACATATTTTATTTATTATCTTGTTTCCCACCCACCAATCTAGTCCTTTTTGGTTTACCTCTTAAAGACATAAAATTAGCGATGGCAAGCTCATCTCCACCATAGAAAGGATCTCTAGGAACTGCTGACCCTATTTGTTTTAAAACTGAAGGAGCGTGTCTTAAACCATTTTCAAGTAAATAAGGATAGGAGGCATAACGAGCGATATATCCAAAGAAAACTGGAGGAATACCCAACGCTACTGCTCCGTCTGTATATACAAAATGCCTACCTACTCTTCTACATTTAACTTTTAATCCACCCGAAGAAGAATAGTTAGGAAGATAGTTTAAAATGATTGAATTACCTACTAAAGCGTATGTTGTTGGAGTGCCTGATTGAGTTGGCTTAGTATATATTTCAGGGCTACTTTTATCATCAGAAGGGAGTAATTCGTGAAATGTTCCGTTAGAGTCTGCTAAAAATACTTGTTCAATCATCAAGATATCCGTATCAAATAGATAGTCTCCTGTGCCAGAAACTAAATTAGTAGCAAGAATAGGCAAACCCTTAGTAATATCGTTATCACCAAACCCTCTATCATCTAAAGTCCAATTTTTGTCATATTGAAAAGCAAGAACAAAGAAGCGGTCAATCGCATTATTTATCCTTGCTGTGAAATCTTTTAATAGTTGCGTAACTCCTGAAATACCACCAGCACCCAAGGTTGTAACTCGTTCACACTCTTGGATTAAACCATTACCATCATTAGCATTTGAAAACACTGGTCTAGTTTCTGACATAGTTTTATTTTAATGAACTTATCCTTGCCTGTTTTTTTAGTAAACAAGCAAAGGAAGCTCACTAAGCTGACGGAGAAGGTGAAGCGGAAGGCGACTTTGAAGCCGATGGCGACAATGACCTTGACTGCGAGGATGAAGGCGACACCGATGCGCTCGGAGATAACGAAGCGGATGGTGAAGATGAAGCAGAAGGTGATTGTGAAGCACTCGCTGACGAGCTCGGAGAAAGAGAAGCAGACGGAGAGAGGGATGCCGAACTTGAACTTGAAGCTGAAGCTGATGGCGAGAGCGATGAACTTGGAGATATGGAAGCCGAGCTAGAGCTTGAAGCAGAGCTTGAAGGCGACAAAGATGCCGAAGGAGAAGTAGATGCAGAAGATGAGCTTGAAGGGCTTAATGAGGCTGATACAGAGCTAGAAGGTGAGGTAGATGCAGATGGAGATCTAGAAGAGGAAGGTGAAATAGAAGCAGAAACAGAAGATGAAGGGCTGTATGAAACATTATCAGGGACAACCGCAGTAACTTGAGCACCTAAACTATTAAGTGCAAAAGCAACCCAACCTGTTGCTGTTCTCTTAATAAACTCGTGAACTTCACGATCCGCTATATGATACTCATTGCTTCCGTCTGAATCTAAATCATTAATTGTAGTGTTTGAACTCGCAGGGGTGCGAACTTCAAAATCTCTTCCAGCACTACCTATAATCCTTACCCTATGCCCGATAGGAACATCAGCAATAGGAGGAAGGACTATAAAATCATTCTCATCAGTCGTTACAGCAGAAACTATAACTACAGCCTTTTCATAAGGTATAAAGTTATTAGTTCCTGCAGTTGTGTTGTGGTCAGCTTGGATGTAATGAGGATGTAAACTTAACCCATCCAATCTAGGAGCTAATGAATCTGTTATTGCCATTTAAACTCCTTTCTAAGCGTCTGGGATAACTGCTGTTCTCACAGCCCCAAGCTTAGTTATTGATTGAGCGACCCAACCAGCAGTATTATTTACTTTTCTCACAATTACTGTGTCAGTATCAGTAACTAGATATTCCTGTGTGCCATCTGAATCAATATCATTAATTTTTTCACCAGATAAAGCAGGAGTTCTCATTTCAAAGTTAGCACCTGCTCTTGCAAGAATAATAAACTCGTGTCCATTTGGAACATCTGCCAATGATGGCAATGTGATCCAATCATTAGCGTCAGTCTCAACTGACTCAACGCTAATTGATTTTGCAGTAGGAGGGATTGAATTACCAGTAGATGATGCGTCTGTATTCATTCCTGTATTATCATTTCTGGCTTTACCGATGTGAGGTCTGAACCAAATCCCGTCTATAATCGGACTAGCATTATTAGAACCCATAAAAATTCCTTTCTATGTCCTTCCGGAGGAAACCCAGAAGACCGGTGGATCTCCTGGAGTCCCCCAAGAAGGGGAACCTGGCTTAAGCCAAAGTTATATCAATGATAAGGTCAGAAATGGTTGCCCAAGTCTTACATCCGATGTATCCGTAAGTTACGACTTCCTTACCAGTCTTCAAAGATACGGACTTTTCCTCAAATTGCACACCACGAGGAGCAGCGTATGTTGAAAGACCCTTTACACCGAACACTCTATGACCAGAGTTTGTGTAAGTCTTTGTGCCAAGTGTTTCATCAGCAAAAGTGCTTGCTCTGACTACATAGATATCTACACCCATATATTGGGTTACAAAACCGTTGTTCAAGGCAGAATCTGCAAAACTGAAACCACTTGTTGCAGCAGCTTGGATTATGCCTGGAAGGTCGGTATTTTCAATAACCAAAAACAAACCTTTGTAAGTTTCAGCATAACCAGCTACTTTAGACAACAGGTTAGAGATAATTACAGGCAGGTTTGAAGCTGTTGTAAATCCTCCAACTGGAGTTGTATAAGTGCCAGTTGCATCTTCACAAAGGTTATTCAATACGAATCTGTCAATTTTAGCAGCGACAGAGAAAGCCTGCTCATCCGCACGATTAGCGAATAAATCAAAATTAGACAATGATTGCTCAAAGTCAAATACATGCTCAGCACAAATAAACTCATCTGCAACTGTGAGCGTGTCGTCAGTTGTAGTGTAAGCACCTACTGTATAAGTGCCTGCTAAAGCTTGGACAGTTGTAGTCGGCTGTGAACCATAAGGATTTTGTATTGTTTTAGACGGTGATCTATCAACATTACAAATCTTTTCGGATACTAAAGCCTGACGGAGCAACTTATCCAAGTTTGCCATTCGGTATTTATCCCGATAGGTCTTGGTGGATATAGTATTCACAAATACTCCAACCTTACATATCCACCGCTACATAAGTTATTACTTTTTAGGTTTTCTAGCTTCAGCCCTAGCAGCAGCTAAATCTTCTGGATTCTCAGGGACTTTTCCCTGATTTGCTTGTTCTATGACCTGCTCTGACGAAACTCTATTTGTTCCTCGTCTGTTGTTGCCAGGATTAATGGCATCAGCAGTTTTACGATATTCGAGGTTACGAGCCAGTTGAGCCTTTACCATATCATCTGCTAAAGCTTTCTCAATGGAGATACCTTCTACACGAGCAAACTTGCGTATGTATTCAATATCTTCCTTATTAGAAACTGAAGCACTTGTTAAGGCAAGGACATCTTCTGGAGTCAATGAAGCTTGACTAGGCTTATCCTGTTTATCAGGTTGGTCATCCTGGGAAGGTTTAGCTTTTCGGTTTGCGACTGCTCGAAAACCTTTAGCTCTTTTCCTTAACTCTTCAGGATCAGTGATCTTGTCGAGTGGATCTTCCTTTTCCTTTGGTTTTTCCTCTTCTTTAGGCTCTTCTTTAGGCTCATCGCCTTCAAGTTCCTCTAAATTAGGATCAACTTCAGGATCTTCCAAGTCTTTTTCGATTTCTTGGTCATCGTCTTGGCGTTCTTCTGCCATATAAACTCCTTTTAATCGGCAAGGGTATGCCGTTTTAATTCAGTTGTTATCGAGGTCTGTGCCTCGTAAGGTATATAAGCTATACCATATTGGGGACTTAATCCCCAAAAGCTAAAGCCTATTTACTCAATTCTTTCAATTCAGCTTCCAATCTACTTAACTTACCTTGAAGCTCAGTCTTTCTAAGTTTCCACTTAGGACTAGACTTGTAGCCTTTTATAACTCTCTTCAAGTTATCAATCTCAGCTTGTTTAGCTTCGATTTTTGCTTCTTCTGCCATATAAACTCCTTATTTATTACTATTCTTTTTAAGTCTTTCAATTTTTTGTTCAGGTGTTTCATCTTCTCTGGCAAGAATTAATAACTGTTGGATTACTTGAGTTTCTAAGAAACCGATTAAGAAGTTTCTAGCTACAAAATCTATATATGCCTGTTCGTCAGTTTTATTCTCTGGATTAACTAGAGTATCAAACAAGATAGGATCTAATACATCTTCGTTCAAAGCTCTAAATTGCTGGCTTATATAATCCCAAGCTCTTTTCCTTGCTTTGATTGAAAGAACTGCATGATCTAATGGGGTTGATTGTAAATCCATTCCGCTGAATAAATCTACTGTTTGGCTTTTTGGAGCTTCTTTGTCTAATTCTAAGACAAATGTTTTCTTTAAGAGTTTAAGGATACTAGAATTATCAGTATATTGATGGATTTGCTCCATTTCCCTATCACTTAAAAGATCCTGAAGCATGTATCTACGGAATAAGATTAACCAATCTTCCCCTTCAGCGAAAACATTAGCAATTAATGCCATTTCAGCTTCATTGTATCTTCGTCTTTGTCTTTCTACTTTATCACTTTTTTGTTCTACCATATTATGCTTGTATTAATTCTAAAGCGTCTTTCTTTTTTATTATACTACCATATAACCCTGAAGCCAAATTACTTGCTAACCTATCAAGCTCTTTACGCCTCATCTCCCTATTTCCGTGTTGGCAAATATATTGATATTGAGCTGAATATGCCTCAATCTCCTGCTCTAGTCTGAACGAATCACTCTCAAGATACAGATTCCACCATTCTTCTACCCCTATTTCCATTTGTTGTCTTGAGTGGACTTCCTCGTGGATCATCAAATCTTCAGATATCGGATCACCAGTAGGATTGTATATAATATCTCCATAAGCGAATACTGGGTTAAAATCTTTTAATTTAGCGAGTTTAAATCTATCACTGATTGCTATGTAATTAGGTGGTGGAGCATTTACTATTCTCATACAAAGCCCATCATTTTCTTAGCTTGTTTTGATACTTTTCTCATCATTGGCTTACCCATCTTTTTACCCATCATTTGTGGTTGAGCATATTTCTTCTTACCCTTTTTACCTTTTTTTGGCATATTATTGTCCCATTACCGCAGGTTGCGGTGTTAATTGTGGTTGCATTTCTTGAGGAGGTTGAGGAGGAGCAGGAGGAACAGTTGAAAACTCAAGCGGAGAAATAGCGTCTGTTTCTTCAAGTATCTTGTTAAATAACATTTTCATATTAGGATCTTGCAATACTGTTGGGTTGGTTACTATGGTCTTTAGGACGGTTGTTAGAGTAGTCATAACAGCTTCTTTATCTCTAGCCTCACCTGATGCATCTACTTCTACTTCCCATTCTAAGTCTTCTAAGGCTTCTTTCCAAGTAGTTGAATCAATATCTGAAGGCTTTAAGTATCTTCTATTGCCTAACTCTGATAATTCTTGTTTAACCTGAGTTTCAATTTGAAGCTTATCAGGCTCTAAGGCGACTTCACCAGCTAAAATCTTCTTCTTCTTTTCTTCATTTGCACGCCTGATTACCTCGTTAGGAACATACATTGAGTCAAACTCTCGTATGCCTTGGGCATCTAATGTCAAAGCAAGCTCTTCAGTAGTATCTAACTGCTTTTTAAGGTTAGGTATAATATATTCCCTCATCATTCTTTCAATATCTAAACTCTTATTCTCTACCATAAGCTCAAATAATGAGTGGGATTCGGTTCTTAATGCCTCTACTTGCCTCCAAGCTGTGCCAGATGGCATATTTTCACCTCTAATAGCATCAGGTGTTGAAGTTAGCTCTCTTGCTAGAGCCTCCCATTGCTTACCAAAGTTCTGAAGGGCAGTAATATCGCCCTTATTATTAACAGATCCAAGCGGAGCATTAGGAGCATGGACTAGAATATCTCCAACTTCTACGTCAGTAAGCGTATTTTGACCGGCAAAATTAGCATCAGCTGTCTGCATTATTACTTTAGATACGAAGTCTAATTGGTCTTTTATGAGTTTCTGGGAGTGGTTAATCATCCATTGAGCATCAAACATATACTCCACAGCTCCCATTGATTGCGCTCTCGCTTCCTGTTTAATCAAATGGGTAAGTATTTGAGGGTCTTTAGCTTCTCTCCCTTTGTAAAGACAGAAGTCATCATATTCTTCCTTTTTATTCTTCACATATGAAACTGTGTGCATCTGTTGTTGGTATATCTTGTCATCTGCTTCATTACCGGTCAGATACGACAAAGGAAGCTCTCCGTGAACCTCATAAACCTTGATATAATCAGATTTTGTATCTTTATTCTGACCATCTAAAGTCTTTCTGACGGTAACTGCATCTAATAATTCTTCAACAACATCATGGTCGTATGATTTATTCTTTTTCAAATCAGCCTTAGATAGGTATAAGATTTTTATTCTAGGGTTTTTCTCAAACTCAACTGTATCTGAAATCATATTATGCCAAGACAAAACAGACGGATGTAATACACCGTCCTTTTCAACAAACTCAACAGGAGATGAACCATATCTAACTAAGGATAATCCCCAATCATTTAAGAAAGCACCAAAATTAACTCTTTTCATCCAATCTTGAAGCTTTAAATTACCGGCATAAGCCATTACTTTATGCCTTAACTTAGTGGATTTTATCCTGATGTTCTTTCGGTCAATGTCGGTAGCTCTCCACCATAGGTTTACAACAGCTAAGACGATATTAAAAAAAGGCTTTTCACGATCCAAAGCATCAGTATCTCCTGATAAGTGCTTTGAATTAAGATAAGCCTCAATATGTTCTATATTCTCATACTGGTTATGCTGAACATATTTACTGATAGTCGTAGTATTGAAAGGATAATCGCTTTCTAATTTGCGGATTAACGCTCCAATACTCTCGTTTGTATCTGACATTTTATACCTTTATTGTGCCCAAGACTTCCCCAGTTTCAGCATCGAAGACAACTCTTATCTGGTCGCCAAAGTCTTGAAACTTAACTTTCTCGACCCTACTTCCTGACTTAGTTAAAGGAAACTGAGCCTCAAAGACATTCTCTTTTTCTTTCTGAGGCACAACCTCAGGTGTTGGTGATTTTCCCATAAGTTTTTTTATTATTTTAAGCATCTATTCTTGGTGAATAAAGAAGTGTAATTGTAGCTACTCCGCCTATATCAGCGTATAAGCCAGTATTGTATTCAATTCCTGCCTCTTCCCCTTCGGCTGGGGGGAAGTTAATAACCTGAGATCCTGCACTAAAGGTAAATGTATCCATCAAAACATCAAAATTAGCTGATGGATTATCCCAAAGTTTAAGAGTTCCGTTAGTATGGGAACTAACAATCGCTCCAAAAACTTTACCTTTCCCGTTATGGATTAGCGCAGAAGCAGTTAAAAGTTTGTATTTCATATTTTTTTGTTAATTATTTTGAACTATTCATAGAAACTCTAGCTCGGTTTATCTCTACTCTCTCCCTTTGGATTCTCTGTGTATTATTATCTTGAACAGGATCTTCTTGAGTAGCTATCTTCTTTAACTCAAACCAGACACGGAATATGAGCATATCACCTACATCTGGAGAGCGTCCTAAATCTTCTTTTACTTTATCTTTCGGCTTAAGAGTATTCTTTCCGTCTGAATCTACATCTTTCTTTCTGAGTAATGAGCTTAATTCCTCAAGTATTATATCACGAAAGTCTGAAACTTTAAATGCAATCTTATGTTCGTTAATCAATTCTGCAAGTTTCCAACCACATTGAGATTTTAAATTAGCAAACTTTCTCTTAGGAATCAGGAAGTTTTCAATCTTTGAAAACCTATCTCGTATCTCTGAAGTAGTCGGTAATGGCGTTGAATTAGCTACGAATCCTTTAACTCCGAATAGGTGATCTACCACTCCGCCACCTACACCGTCCTCATCAATCATTATATTTGAGTATGGCACATGCTCTATAACCGCTAAATCTTTGATTTTCTGTTCAGTTTCGCTTGTTGCTTGCTTCTCGTATTGTTCTACCCTGTAAAGTTCTAATCCTTCCCAAAACCCTATAACTGTCTTGTCTTTCCCTTGTCTGGCTACATCTACGGTCATATACTTTTGACCATCTTTGACTATTGCGTTAGAGAAAGCATCTGTTAGGGCATTGTCAGTTACTAAGGAATCATTATCTTCATCATAATCCCAATTCCCTTCCCAAAGTCGTTGTTTTCTTACTTTATCCTTTTCCTGTTCAAGGGATTTTATATAATTTGTATCACCGTGAACATTATCAGTAGCAAATGCCTGCACAAACTTCTTTTCTACTGGTAATTCATCTCTTCTCCAAGGTTCAATAAACTCTCTTTTCATCCAGCCCTTTTTAGGATTAGCAGTTATCAACAATTTCTTTTTTAGTCCATAAACATCATTTTTCCAGCGTCCTATTGATAAAGCGAGGTTAGCTTTAGCAGACTCTACTACTTCGCCTCCCTCTTCAATCCAACCTCTAGTCATCTGCATTGATCCAAATCGTTCGTAAAGAGGATCGCTAGGCGTTGCTTTACAAGCTATGAAATGAACTGTTGAACCATTGTAAAGGGTAAAGATATGTGTCTGCCCGTTATATGAAACATAATCTGAAAACTTTAATCCCCATTTTTGGAAAACTTCGTGAATAGATGGAAGCGTAAAAGCGTGTAAATCGGTTAATTCTTGTCTAGCTATGAAATAATGCGTGTCAGGATAAATAAGCGCATCACCAAAGATTAACGAAGCTCCTAAGAAAGATTTACCACCATATTTAGCTCCACCGTAAAGCAATTCTTCTGTTTCTTGATCAATCCAATAACTTGCTGCTTCTAATTGCTTAGGATTCTTCGTCCGAAACTGAATTTTTTTTGATATTTCCTCTGTCATCAATTATCTCCATACCTGTTATTTGTTTAATCAGTATCGGATTTCCATCTTCTCCGGTTATCTCTTGAGTTCTAGGCACTGAGTTTTTAAGAACAGTTAAGTAGGTTTGATCATAAACTTCTTTAGTGTAATTGTCTGGATTCTCTAAAACATCCTGCGCTTTCTGCAAAGCCAGCATTTTAACTCGTCTAGTTATATTCTTAATTGGGACTATTTCAGGCATTTGCTTTTACCTTAAGTTTATGGCTTAGTTAAGCCTTTTTTAATATAACAACCACATAATAACAGAAAATACTACTCCACTCAAGAAGCCAGTAATAAAACCGAGGATCATACCTGAATGTTCTCCGTGTTTAAAGCTTTCTACTATGGGGTCGGTTTCTTCAAAGTTCATATTTGTTCAATTTAGTCCTAAGTCGCCAAATTATTGGCGAAATAGGTCAACCAAAACAAATTTGAGTCTGGAACTGACTCGGGACTAAACTTAACTACCTTAATTATATACCTTTTTTATGTTTTTGCAACTAATTTAAGCATAGACGGGACTTTGTCCTAACCTCTTGGGTCAGACAATTTATTGAAGGTTATATAAAATTAACATTGTTTTGGCTAAATATCCTTATATTTGCCACTTTACCAGTCCCTTTTGGTTAAAAGAAAAACCTCTAAGCTCTTAAAAGCCTACAGGACAATCTTTTAACCGAGGTAAAGTTGTAGTTTCATATATTTTGTTAGACGCTGAAATCTATAATTAGCGTCTTGTTAATTTATTGTCTTTTTATTTAAATAAAATAAATAAAAATATCATTGCTCAAAGTTTAAGCAATAATATCTTTTTTCATTTTATCCAAAATGGCTTCTACGGGAGTTTTTCCGCTTCCTGCTTGGTAATCTCCAGCTTTTCCATAACCAAAAAACCATATTTCTTTAGTGGGACTATAATGCAAAGTAATACCTAATTTTTGAACTACATTATTATTCGGATTTTTAACATTTATCCACTTATCACACTTTTCTATTAAATTATTCAAGTCTTTAGACATAAAAAATAGTCCTTAGAGGCTAGCCATTGCATGCTGGCGAGCTTTTAAAGACGATCTTTTGTCTATCATGCACTAGATAAATACAATATAGCATATCTAATTTATAATTAAAAGTAAGTTATCCACAAGAATATACCAAAACTGTGGATATCTACTCTTGACAACTATATCTTACTCCTGATAACATATAGATACTAATACAAATAAAGGAACAATATGAAAGAAAAACTATTTGATAGCCCAATTGTTAATAGACATCATTCAATAGGTAATGGAATACAAAAAATTTACAGATTTCCAAATAACTTTGGGGCATCAATTGTTAGATTTAAAATGTTTGGTCTGTCTGGATACGGAAGTTATACCTCAAACGAATCTGAGTTTGAATTAGCAGTTATTAAATTCAAAAATAAGAATAACGAAGATTTTGACATCACTTACAATACAAATATAACAGACGATGTGATTGGGCATCTAAAAAAATCTGAAGTTGAGAAAATACTACAAAAAATCAAAAAACTAAAATAAACATATGACAAAAAAACAACTCGTTATGTTCTTCATTGTTCTAAGCATATTGGTTATAGGGATTATATTCGCTGAAGTAAAAACCGCAGCAAAGTATGACGAATATATGAACACACTAAAATCAATGCAAAAAGATTTAGAAAAAGAAACAGTGATAAGTAAAGCATCTTGGTATGATTATACACTTCCTTCTGGTTGGTCAAGTAAGAATCATTTAATCTGTGCCACTCGTGAATTTCCTAGATACTCTTATATTAAAGTAACTAATTTAGATAACGGTAAATGGGTAATTTGTAAAAAAACAGACCATGGACCAAATGCAACTATACATCCTGATCGTATTGTTGATCTAAGCAGCTATGCTTTTTCCAAAGTCAGTCATTTGACACTTGGTTTATTCACAGCTAAAATAGAACTATGTTTAAACGATTGTGTCAAAAATGTGGAAAAGAATACTATGTTCGGTGGATAAAATCTACAGCTAAATTCTGTAATCATTCTTGTTATATAGAATCAATAAAAGGAGTTAAAAGACCAAAAATTAGTGAAATGTTTACTGGTTCAGGTAATCCAAGATGGAAAGGTGGCAGAATTTTAGATAAAGATGGTTATTGGATGATTTATTCTCCAAAACATCCTTTCAAAAATGCGATAGGATATGTTCGCGAACATCGATTAGTTATGGAAAAATTTTTAGGGAGATATCTAATGAGCATTGAAGTTATACATCACAAAGACGAAAATAAACAAAATAATAAACTAAGTAATCTACAATTATTTTTTAAACCAGATCATGATAGATTAAGTTTAAAATTAAGAAATCAAAGGATTAAATAATGAACCTTTTTATCAAAGATTTAATAGACGATACCTTGAAAGCTACTAGAGTGAGAATAGATGACAAGTGTGAGAATGAGATATTTTTTCAAGAACACGGAATGCAAAGATGCACTCGTAAGAAGTATATAGGTGAGTTATGCAGGCAGTGTTGGATGGATTTAGAATTAAATAATGATATTAACACATATGAAGATAGAGAAACGAATAACTAAAAAAGATAACATTGTTCAAATTACTACTCTTGATGAACGCTGGTATGAATGTCCAGATAAGAAAGAAGTAATTTATCGCCCTAGCTCAAGCTGGATTGCAGGTTATTATCCTAAAGGAATTGCATTTTACAAATGGCTTGCTGAAAAAGGATGGGATGAAAGCCAAGCACTAAAAAACGCAGCCGGCAATAGAGGATCTAAAGTCCACCAAGCAATAGAGATACTAATGAATGGTAATACCGTGCATATGTCAGACCAGTTTACAAATCACGAAACTGGTTTAATGGAAGAAACCAGCGTTGAAGAGTGGGAATGTATTATGAGCTTTGTAGAATGGTTCAAAGAAACTAAGCCAGAAATAATCGCATTTGAACAAGTAATTGAAAACAAAGAAGTGAATTATGCAGGCACAATGGACTTTAAATGCAAAATTGATGGCGAAGTATGGATTATAGACTTTAAAACTTCTGCATATATCTGGGCAGAACATAAACTTCAACTTTCAAGCTACAAACACGCAGACGGAAACGAGGATGTAGTTAAGCAGGGTATCTTACAACTTAATTACAAACTAAATAAAAAGAGGTTTAAGTTTACAGAGATTGATGATAAGTTTGATTTATTCCTATCTGCATATAAAATCTGGGAAGAAGAAAACAAGGATGTTCAACCTAAACAGAAAGATTACCCAACAGAATTAAGTATAAAAGAATGAACTTCAAACCTGAAATATGTCAATGTTGCGGTCAATCTAAAACTTACGCT
>ERZ1292625.1972-Hain-H41-01um-R1-1972-length-20878-cov-13_pt2 | contig 12347 bp, 14 predicted proteins | sample MGYA00564400_ERZ1292625 | MGnify/ENA primary metagenome ERZ1292625 (study PRJEB36523, sample SAMEA6512639) | groundwater metagenome | collected 2019-01-08 | study: AquaDiva: Metagenomics assemblies of 32 groundwater samples
GAAAGCTGTCTGGAGTGTGCAAGCCCATTGTTTATTCTGGAACAAGAAAATCTTGGGTCATCGTGCCGGACCATGATGCGGATCAATATAAAGGGTGAGTTTTCTTTTTACTTATTCTGGCCGGGTAAGCCTTATCGTGGTTTGTTCCAAGATTTGTCGCCCACGGGAATACGTTTCTTAACCGGGGTGGCACTTGATCCGCATGACATTATAAAAATTGATGCGCCTAACTTTCAAGCGGTGGCCGAAGTTACGCATAAACGCGATGAAGGCAGGGAAATTTCCGTTGGAACTCGTTTTATTGCCGTGAAGTTTGATCAACGCCATGGAAACTTTGTCACGGCGCAAGCATAAAGATTGAGTGTGTTGAAGTGCTAATATTTTCTTGAATCTCGGGATAGATCAGATTAAGTTAATCGGTATTTTGAAATACGCAATACCATTTTCTTCGGCTGGCGGCAATTTCCCAGCCCTGATGTTTGTCTGTATTGATGGCAGTAATAAAGTGGGCATTTCCAGTGTGGCATCCCGCCGGCTACGCATCGTAACAAATTCCTCCTCGGTGATGCCGTCATGCGCATGGATGTTATGGGCACGTTGTTGTGCAACGGTGCTTTCCCACTCTGCAGAGCGATGGGCGGGTGGATAATCATGGCACATCAATAACCTGGTTTCCGGTGGAAATGCCAGTAACTTCTGAATAGATCTAAATAACAGGTGTGCATCTCCACCTGGAAAATCAGCCCGGGCAGTACCAACATCCGGCATGAAAAGCGTGTCACCGGCAAAGATGGCATTGTCAAATTGATATGCCATGTCAGCGGGTGTGTGACCGGATACAGAGATTGCTTTCGCTGTTAATTTGCCTACCTGAAATAGCTCGCCATCAGCAAACAGATGATCAAAATGATGGCCGTCAGGAATAAATTCATCGCTTAGGTTGAAAATCCTCTTGAAGGTTTCTTGAACAGCGGGAATGCCGCTGCCGATAGCAGTTTTCCCACCCAATTGATTCTTAAGATAATCCGCTGATGACAGATGATCGGCATGCGCATGTGTTTCAAGTATCCATTTGACTGATAATTGTTGCTGGTGAATAAACCCAATGAGTTTATCAGCCGAGTGCGTACGTGTTCTGCCTGATTTCGGGTCGTAATCCAGAACTGGATCGATAATGGCGCAGTTTCCCCCCGGTTCATCAAAAACAACATAGCTGATAGTCCATGTTGTTGAATCAAAAAATGCCTTGATATTGGGTGTCATTTTATTCTCCTTGAATTTGTCATTATTATATAATACAATAAAATATATTGTATATTTATAAATTTAATGCGTGGGTATCAGTGTGAATATCTACTTGGATTCAATACCATGGCATGCAGTAGCTGGCGGCTTGGTGATCGGTATCGCGGTTACCCTGTTATTGCTATTTAACGGACGTATCGCAGGTATATCGGGCATCATCGGTGGACTATATAGAATGCAGAGAGGCGATATCAGTTGGCGTATGGCTTTTATTTCAGGGCTTGTTCTATCGGCAGTCATCTGGAAGCTCTTTTTTATTTTACCGGAGATACATATTGAAGCCAGCTATACGGTACTGGCACTTGCAGGTTTGCTGGTTGGTTATGGTACGCGTCTGGGATCGGGCTGTACCAGTGGTCATGGGGTATGCGGGTTATCAAGATTATCGCCGCGCTCAATTGCAGCGACCCTGGTGTTTATGTTTGCTGGTTTTGCGACAGTCTATTGGGTGCGGCATGTATTGATCGCACAGTCTGGATGACTATGATTATCAGGAGGGATTAAATGATTAACTTTATGGCGTTGCTATCAGGGCTTATTTTCGGTTTGGGAATTATCCTGTCTGGCATGGTGAATCCAGAAATAGTCCTGGCATTTCTTGATATCACAGGTAACTGGGATTCTTCATTGATATGGGTCATGGCAAGTGCAGTCGCTGTAGGTTTGATTGCTTTTGCGCTGGCAAAAAAGCGTAAGCAGAGTTACCTGGGTTCATCCATGAATATCCCTGTTGCCACAAAAATAGATCAACGATTGCTTTTAGGAAGTCTTGTGTTTGGGATAGGCTGGGGGATGGCCGGTATTTGTCCTGGGCCGGCATTGGTGCTGGTTGGAACGGGTAGTCATGAAGCTTTTATATTCTTGATTGCAATGCTGCTTGGAATGGGTGTTTATGAGACTATGCAAGCGCGTGGATAGATCGCTTATAGAGGATAGAAATAAGTTAGAATTTGAGTCTTCCCCATCAGGAATGGATTTATTATTCAGGCGTTATAGAGAGGTACGCTCAAATGTTCAATAAGAATAAATTATGAAAACAGAACCAGCGCTACATGACATTGCAGCATTACATTCATCCGCTTCTGATGCTTGCGCTTTGCTGAAAATACTGGCGAATGAAGATCGATTGCTCATTTTATGCAAACTGAGTCAAGGTGCCCTGAATGTGGGTGAATTAGAGGAGTTGCTGGGTATTCGCCAACCCACGCTTTCTCAGCAGCTAACGGTACTGCGTGAAGAAAATCTGGTGGCAACAGAGCGTAAGGGTAAATATGTTTATTATAGTTTAGCCAGTCTGGAAGCCATTAAAATTATGGAAACGTTATTTAATCTTTACTGTAAAAAGCACTCTGCCTCATAGAGCGAAAGCCCATAACAATGCATATGATCAGTATCACGATAAAGTAACCGATTAATAAAGGAAAGAGACATGGGCATTGTTATCACCAAGCTAGATCATAAATTATCTGTAACCGGCCAAGTGAGCATTGATGATCTTACCGGGATTGCCGCAGCCGGTTATAAATCGATTATTTGTAACCGCCCGGATTATGAAGGCGGCGCGGCCCAACCGGCCAGCGAGGAACTGGAAGCCATGGCGAGATCACTGGATATCACCTTTGTCTATTTGCCGGTCAGGATAGGCGCCATATCCGCTGGAGCGTGCCGAGGCTTTTCAAAAACTCAAGGCTGAGCTGCCTAAGCCGATTCTTGCCTTCTGTGGTTCTGGCAGACGTGCAACTGCTTTGCATGAAATGACCCGGCAGGATGAAACCGACGAACAACAATCCGTGGCGGCGGCCTGTAACTGGGGCGATGCTTTTGATGTGGTTGTCATCGGAGGCGGTTCGGCGGGTATCGGAGTCACAGCGAGCCTGCTCAAACGGCGGTCCACTCTGCGTATTGCGATTGTCGAACCGAGTGGCAAACATTATTACCAGCCAGCCTGGACGCTGGTGGGTGGCGGTGCTTATGACATCGCAGAAACAATGAGGCCAATGGTTGATGTTATTCCCAGGCATGCTGAATGGATTCAGGCGGCTGCGTCCGGTTTTGATCCAGAGCATAACAAGGTGCAATTGGCGGATGGCCGTATCATCGGTTATCAGCAACTGATTGTTTGTCCGGGTATTCATCTGGCATGGGAAAAGATTGAAGGACTGGAAGAAACATTGGGTAAAAATGGCGTGACTTCAAACTATCGTTATGATCTGGCGCCTTATACCTGGTCGTTGGTGCAAGATCTCAAAGCCGGGAAGGCGATATTTACTCAACCGCCGATGCCTATCAAGTGTGCGGGTGCGCCACAAAAAGCCATGTACCTTGCCTGTGATCACTGGAGGCATGCGCGTTGCTTAGACAAGATGGATGTTGAGTTTAATACGGCTGCCGCCGTGTTGTTTGGTGTGGCCGATTTTGTTCCGCCCCTGATGGAATATGTCAAACGCTACAATGCGAAACTGTTATTCCATTCTAATCTGGTCAAAGTAGACGGGATTCACAAGACGGCCTATTTTGAAATGAAAGACAGTAATGGGAATGTAACCCTCGAAGCGAAACCTTTTGATATGCTGCATGTGACCCCGCCCCAAACGGCCCCGGATTTTCTTCGCAATAGCTCTTTAGCGGATGCCAGCGGTTTTTGCAAAGTGAATGAAAAAACACTTCAGCATACGGATTATCCCAACATATTTTCATTAGGAGATGCCTGTTCATCACCCAATGCGAAAACGGCGGCAGCCGCCAGAAAACAAATTGTCGTAGTGGCCGAGAATCTTTTGGCGGCCAAGGAAGACCGGGAATTGACAGCGGCCTATGATGGTTACGGGGCATGTCCATTGACTGTGGAAAATGGCAAAATAATCCTCGCTGAATTTGGTTTTGGCGGGAAATTATTACCCACATTCCCCTTCGATCCAACGGTGCCCAGCAAATTCAACTGGTTTCTCAAGACAACCATTTTTCCATGGATCTACTGGAACGTCATGCTAAAAGGCAAAGAATGGCTTGCCCGGCCGGGTAAGTCATAGTTATACCGGTGGAAATTCTGTTAACCAGTATTCTGCTGGGCGCCTGTACAGGTGTGGTGCTGGCACTGACGGGTGCCGGCGGCACTATTATCGCAGTGCCTTTGCTGATATTTGGATTGCATCTGGTTATTGCCGAGGCCGCTCCCATCGCTTTGCTGGCCGTATGTTTGTCGTCGGCTGCGGGTGCGCTATTTGCACATAGACAGGGGAAAGTGCGTTATCGGGCTGCGGGGTTTATTGCCATTACCGGTGTAATGACCGCGCCTGCCGGCATATGGCTGGCGCAGAAACTGCCGAATGTGCCTTTGACTATCCTGTTTGCACTGGTTTTACTTTATGTTGCAGTTGACATGTTGCGTCAGAGTAAACGGCAGAATGATCAGGCAATAGCAGAAGTCCCGGATTGCCGCCCCCGGACTTCTTCAATCCCTTGTCAGCTCGAGTATGCCGGGGGACGTTTAATATGGACTTGGCCATGTGCCCGTGCGTTAGCGTTTTCGGGGGCCACAGCCGGATTTCTGTCCGGTTTGCTAGGTGTGGGAGGAGGTTTTGCCGTTGTGCCGGCGTTGAAAAAAGCGACCAATCTTCCAATGCAATCCATTCTTGCAACATCATTGGCAGTCATTGCGCTCATTTCTTTAATAGGCGTTACATTTGCGGCTATTTTGGGTGGAATGAACTGGGCTATCGCCTTGCCTTTCTCTGCCGGTGCACTGACCGGTATGTTGATCGGACGCATCTTTGCCGCCCGTCTTGCTGGCCCAAAACTACAGCAAGGTTTTGCTGTAGTTGCGATGGGTGTGTCAGTAGGGATGATTATTCGATTATTCTGGATAACCTGATTTTATGCGGAAGAAAGTCAGGGGTTATGTCAAGAGCTTAATTTAACAGGGAAGCCCGGACTTTTTCTTCCATCGGCGGGCGCATGCCTATTTTGCGGCCCTCCTCAAGCGCTGCTTCCGGATCAACGCCTTTGCTGATTTGATAGCTGGCCCACATGGCACCGGCCCGATTGCCTGATCCGCAATGAATGAGTACGGGCATCTGCGCTGTTTCGATTGCTTTCGTAAATCTGGCCAATTGCTCGGCACTGATGCCCGCCACTGTCATGGGTATGTTGATATAGGTCATGCCCGCTGCATCGACCAATGCTTTTTCCTCGTCCGTTCCTTCATTGGCAGTACGCAAATCAATAATCGTTTTAAAGTTATGTGCCGCCAATAATTGTGCGCCCCCATCTCCAATGAGGCCGGATGTTGCAACTTGTGTTGAGATTCGATAGTAATTGTGGACCGTGCTGACCTGATGTCCGAATGGGGTCCGGTTGGCGGCTTGTACTGTGCTCGCCAGCAAGATCGCCACTAATGTCATGATGATGGTAAAGTATTTCATAGGAGGCCTCGTCTGCAGTGTTGAATGTTAATTGAAGTAAAGAATTGATAGTACCCATTGTAGCTTCACTGCTTAATTATATACAAACTATTCATACCAGCTCTAACCGGAAGCGCAGGCTCCCGGATCCAATTGAAGGTGATTTTTTATGCATCATGAACAAGCCTCGATACCCGATCAAATACCCGCATGGCATGGTTATTCGCCTCAGAAGGTGCTGGAAGTGCTTAGAACCGGGCATGCCGGGTTGTCGCAAACTGAAGCGAAGTTGCGTCTTGAGCAATATGGCGCGAATCGCTTAAAACCGCCCAAGCCGGAAAGCCCCATCATCCGTTTTTTGCTGCAATTTCATAATGTGCTGATTTATATTTTATTGGCTGCATCCGTACTGACCGCTGTTCTGGGGCACTGGGTGGATAGCGGCGTTATTCTCGGCGTTGTCGTGATCAACGCTATCATTGGCTTTATTCAGGAAGGCAAAGCGGAAAAAGCGCTGAATGCTATCCGGCGCATGCTGTCATTCAACGCAATGGTTCTGCGTGATGGACAACGGATGCAAATTCCTGCTGAAGCGCTGGTACCCGGTGACATTGTGTTGCTGCAATCCGGCGATAAGGTGCCCGCCGACTTACGGTTGCTCAGTTGCAAAAACCTGCGTATTGAAGAAGCGGCGTTAACCGGAGAATCTGAAGCCGTCGAAAAATCAATTCAACCCGTCGATGCAGTGACGGCCATCGGGGATCGTTTCTGTATGGCCTACTCGGGCACGCTGGTAGTTTATGGTCAGGGATTGGGTGTCGTGGTTGCCACCAGTCATCATACCGAGATCGGGCGCATCAGCCAGATGTTAGAGCAAGTCGAACAGCTTGTTTCACCTTTGTTCCGGCAAATGGCGATCTTTGGGCGCTGGCTGACAATGCTGATTTTATTGCTGGCAGCCGGTATTTTTGTTTATGGGTTGTTACTGCATGACTACCCCGCCAGTGAGATCTTTATGGCGGCAATCAGCATGGCTATTGCAGCGATTCCAGAGGGGTTGCCTGCCATCATGACGATTACGCTGGCGCTTGGCGTGCAGAATATGGCGCGACGCAATGCGATAATCCGCAGACTGCCGGCAGTGGAAACACTGGGGGCTGTGACGGTTATTTGTACCGATAAGACCGGCACGCTGACGCGTAATGAAATGACGGTGCAAAGTGTCATGACCGCGCATGATCAGTTACAAGTCAGTGGCGCGGGTTATGCGCCAACCGGGGGATTTAGCCGGGATGGAGAGGAAATTCTGATTGGCGGTTACACGGATATGCTGGAGTTGTTTCGGGCAGGATTGTTATGTAATGATGCATCGTTGCATCAGCGTGACGGTGCGTGGGTCATTCATGGCGATCCAACTGAAGGCGCATTGATTACCCTGGCCATAAAGGCATCATTGGATCCTGTTTTTGAACAGGAAGCACACCCGCGCACGGATGTGATTCCTTTTGAATCGGAACACCGTTTTATGGCGACGCTGCATCATGATCACGCCGGATATAACCTGATTTATGTGAAAGGCGCCCCGGAGGAAGTGCTGGCCATGTGCAGTCATCAACGCAGTCTGGGGGAGGATTGTTCGATTCAACCGGATTTCTGGCATGCCAGAATACAGGAAGCCAGCGCAAAGGGGCAGCGCATCCTCGCCATGGCTAGCCGTGTGGCGCAGGCAGAACAGCAGATATTGGCTTTTCCTGATATTAAATCGGGGTTTACCTTGCTCGGACTGGTTGGCATTATTGATCCGCCGCGTGAGGAAGCCATTGTTGCCGTAGATCAATGCCATACAGCAGGCATTCGCGTCAAAATGATTACCGGGGATCATCGGATTACTGCCTGCACCATTGGTGCAAAATTAGGTATCGGGGATGGCCGGCGTGCTGTCACCGGTGTTGAGCTGGATGGCCTGGATGACGCACAACTGCGTCAAGTGGTGGCGGAAGTCGATATTTTTGCGCGCGCCAACCCTGAGCATAAACTCCGTTTGGTGACGGCGTTACAGGATAACGGCGAAGTTGTTGCGATGACGGGTGACGGCGTGAATGATGCACCGGCTCTAAAGCGTGCCGATATCGGAGTCGCGATGGGGCAGAAGGGCACCGAGGTGGCGAAGGAAGCGGCTGAAATGGTGTTGACCGACGATAATTTTGCTTCGATTACGCACGCTGTGGAAGAAGGCCGCACGGTTTACGACAATATCCGCAAAACGGTTGTTTATATCATTCCAACCAGCGGCGGCGAAGCGGGTATCCTGATGCTCGCCATCATTCTGGGTATGGCCTTGCCCATCACGCCGGTGCAGATTTTATGGATCAATATGGTGACGACGGTGACGCTGGCGATTTCACTTTCATTCGAGCGGCCGGAGAGCGGTGTCATGTCACGCCCGCCGCATGATCCCAATGCATCAATTTTGTCCGGCTTTCTGGTGTGGCGTATTGTTTTTGTTTCTTTATTGATGATTAGTGGCGGTTTCGCGTTATATTTCTGGGAAACCCTGCAGGGCTCCAGCGTTGAATTGAGCCGGACCGTGGTCGTGAATGTACTGGTGATGTGTGAGATCGTTTATTTGTTTAATTGCCGTTATTTAATTGCATCCGCATGTTCGCGCCAAGGTTTGCTGGGTAACCGTTATGTTTTACTGGCTGTCGGCCTGTTGTTGATATTGCAGCTACTATTCACCTATTCGCCTGTCATGCAGCAGCTATTCGGCACGACGGCCCTGGATGCAGCAGCCTGGGGACGCATTGTTGCATTCAGCTTGTTTCTATTTTTCGCGATTGAATGTGAGAAATACTGGCTAAGGCGCAGAGGTGTCAAGGAACTGTAATGTTGAAAGCGCTACTCGCCCCCATGCAGATAAAACACATAAGTATTGAGCAGATAGAGTGTGAACAGGCTCAGGCTAATCCAGCCGATACTGATGAATAAACGGGTACTGGGGCGATAAACCAGGCCAACGATGACGATACCGCTCATGATCACCGCCGACATGGCGGAAAAGGCATGTAATGGTGAAGTATGTGTCAATAATGGGCCGGTTAGGAAAATGATATCTTCCAATGCCAGGATAAAAATATTGAACAGATTGCTGCCTAACAGATTGGCAATGGCCATATCCAGTGCACCCATGCGAAATGCAGCAATGCTGACAGCGAGTTCAGGGAGCGAGGTGACCCCGGCAATGAATAGCGTGCCTACAAAGGTATTGTGCCAGCCCATCACTTCAGCCAGTTGTGTGCCCGCAAACGGTAAATATATCCCGGCCGTGATCACAACCATGGCAGATAGCGCATAACGCAAGTAAGCCTGGTGCAGAGTTATATCGGGATAGCGATCCGCGACTTGTTCAACGAATTCTTTTACCTGTGCGCGTTCATGGATGTAGAGTGCCCGCATGGCAACCATGTAGAACAATGCGATGGCGGGCGTATAGATACCCATGTGAATAACGTTAAAAGTGGTTTTGCCGACCAGCAGTACATTCAACCCTACAAACCCGATCAGTATCACGCCAAATCCTGCGGACAGAATATGGCTTGGGCTGGCACGGCGGTACAAAGATTCACCGCGCACCAGGTAATCGAGGACGACCAGAATAGCCAGGTTGAATACGCAACTGCCCAGCAAGCTACCCACTGCAATATTGGGTACATTGGCCAATGTGATTGCACTGACACCCGTAACCAACTCAGGCAATGAAGTCACCGTGGCCAGCAGAATAAGGCCAACCCAACTACCGGACAAACCGGTCTTGTCCGCGATAACATCGGCATAGCGACACAGCTTGGTGCCTGCCAAGCCGATCAATACAGCACAAATGGCAAATTCAAACCAAATCAGCAGGGTGCTGGCCGGCATTAAATCCGAATGATTAGTTGCTGCATTAGCTAGCGTCGCCCATCGTACCAGACCGGGAGTTTTTTCTTGTTCTGCAAAGTGCGGCGTGGACTGAGGATCACGCTGAGTAACTGACCGGCAATTTCCCAGCCGGTATACAGTTGTAACTTGCGGGCTGAGGTTTCCAGCGGGTGCCGGGTCAGAATGGTGAATTTCAGGCCATGTTTGCGCCCCCATTTCTTTAGCAAGCGGCTTAAATCAATTTCATCCGCTGCAAAGAGATCCTGATTGAATCCGCCCACTTCACGAAATGCATCTGCACGGCACACAACCAGTGCTCCCGATGCCCAGCTAAATGTAACCGAAATGACTGACCAGAATTGCAGAATGGCTGTGCCCCACCAGGGGCAGTTGGGCATGTGCATGACGCTGCCGCAACCTACATATTTGCCTGTTTCAATCATTTGTAAAATATCGGCGGCCATGCCGGGATTCAGCAAACTATCCGCATCCACAAACAGCAGCCACTCACCTGTGGCAGCCGCCGCACCGGTATTACGTGCGCGGCCTATCTGGTTAATTGGTTCGAATACCACTTTTGCGCCGGCTTGTGCGGCCAGTTCGGCGGTTTTGTCGGTGGAGTTGTTGTCAACAACGATGACTTCGGAAGTAAAGCCGGATTTTTGATTGGCGGCCAGTGATTCGGAAATGGAATCCAGGCAATACGTGATCAGGCGCTCTTCGTTAAAGGCGGGGATGATGATGGAGAGATGCATAAGTTAAACGAGTCTATTTGTTGATGGAAAGCATGAAATTTTCTTTTTCCGGTATCTGAAAATAACCGTGATCCTGATTGGGAATAAACGATTCTAAAAAGAAAGGAAACTCAGTAACTTAACCCCCCGGCACAAGGCCGAGGGTATTTGCAGGGATTTAATGACCCGATTGGCGCATATGTTTCATGGCTTTTTCGGAATGTTTGGCGGATTCATCTGCATGACCCATATCAGCATGCTTGATGGCTTCTTCCAGGTGTTTGATAGCTTCATCCATGTGCTTGTGAGCCGCAGCATGATCATCTCTTGCTGCTTTAGCATGGGTCAAGCTGTCTTTCGCATGCTGAAGCGCATCCTTGGCATGGCCCATTTCTCCGTGTGCATGAGCCTTTCCTGCATGCTCCATTGCTTCCGATGTATGTCCGGCATCAGATGCCCAAGTTTGGGCACTTATGAAAAATGCTAATAACCCCGTTGCAATGATGTTTGAAATCGCTTTCATGATATTTACTCCTTTTTGTTATTACAATGGTATAAATATTCTTGGAAAATGTTGCCAACCATAACTTTGAAGAAAGGCTTAACCGAGCTGATACTTCTTCCAAACTGGTTAGCACACAATTTACATTACCACAGATTCTGGAACAGAGTAATAGGAAGTCCAAGTAAGGTTACAAACAACACGACTGATCGTCTCATAGGTAAGAAGTGCAGGTTAGGTATACAATAAATCAGTCAGCCGCAGTTCTGGAATTAATGTGAAGGGATTAAAGAATGTTTCTCTCTTTAACTATTTCCAGAAAGAAGCATTTTGCTTATATCAGTAAATTGATGGGAGTGTTAATGTTAAATTTTGGAGGTTATATGAAAGTATTCTTATTTTTGGCCTTGATATTAAGTTCTTACAGTTATGCTCAAAGTGATCCTGATCATCAGGGCAAAACGCAAAAGGGTGATCACCATGGGGGCATGCACGAGGGCGATCATCATGGCGGCATGGGTGGAATGATGCATGGGGGTGGTCATCACAAACTGGATAAAGCCACCTTAAAACATTTTTTTGAACCGCTGCCTGCATCAATTATTGATGAGAAGAAGAATGCCGCCTTGATCGCGCTGGGCAAGAAGCTTTATCTGGATCCACGGCTTTCGGTCAATGATACGATTTCCTGCAACTCGTGCCATCAACTGGATAATTCCGGCGTAGATAGTCAACCGACATCACCCGGCCACGAAGGCAAACGCGGCGGCAGAAATTCCCCGACGACGATGAATGCGGCGCTGCATATCGCCCAATTCTGGGATGGACGTGCTAAAGACGTTGAAGAACAAGCGCTGGGTCCCATTCTGAATCCCATTGAAATGGGTATGCCGAATGAAGCTGCTGTTGTCAATAAATTGAAAAAAATAGAGGAATATAAAGCTCTGTTTGCGGGAGCTTTTAAGGGCGAGAAAGATCCATTTCAATATAAAAATATTGGTAAGGCCATCGGTGCTTTTGAACGTACGCTTTTAACCCCTTCCCGATTCGATGATTATCTGAATGGCGATGAGAGCGCTTTGAATGACAGCGAGAAAAGAGGTCTGAAAAAATTCATCCACATGGGATGCGCCACTTGTCACAACGGAGTTGCGCTGGGTGGAAATTCATATAAAAAGCTGGGTGTTGTTGAACCCTATGAAACGAAAGATATGGGGAGGTTTGAAATAACCGGGCTTGAAATTGACAAGAAAGTATTCAAGGTGCCCAGCCTTAGAAACATTACCAAAACAGCTCCTTATTTTCATGACGGTTCGGTTGCAACGCTGGATGAAGCGATTCAGGAAATGGCCGAACATCAGTTGGGCCGAGAGGTTGGACCTGGATTTGTTAACGATGTCAAAGCATTTCTGGGATCTTTAACCAGTAAGGGTAAGGAGTAAATTTAGAGAAATCGGTTTTTATAATAGGGTTTAAGCGCTACTGCTA
>ERZ1292625.3620-Hain-H41-01um-R1-3620-length-12333-cov-4_pt1 | contig 12333 bp, 13 predicted proteins | sample MGYA00564400_ERZ1292625 | MGnify/ENA primary metagenome ERZ1292625 (study PRJEB36523, sample SAMEA6512639) | groundwater metagenome | collected 2019-01-08 | study: AquaDiva: Metagenomics assemblies of 32 groundwater samples
ATTAATATAGAATGGGGAGTAATTATCTAGAAATAAAGATCTAGATTTTTATTGAAAATAGATTGGAAGCTTGGATACACGCTAAATCTTCAGTAAAAAAATGGGGCGGGAAACGCTCTGATTACCTAGAAATTCATAAAGCAATGGATCACTCCAAATGCGCTCATGCTTCTATGAAACACAGATTAATCTTTCATAGTTCATATGGACTACATTTAATTTGTGCTATTTTCGGTGAAACTATCATTAACTCTGACAATAGAGAAGTTGGAGTAAAAGAAATAGCTGAACAGCATATAATTGAAGATTTAGGCAGAATCCCATCTTTAGATGAATGGTTAAAAGAATTAACATTTCAAGATTGGATGGGCAGACCGTATAAAAAGAAAGAAACGTATAAAATTTTTTAATAGGTAAAAATAAAATATGATAGGAGATTTCAATAATAACAGTTTGAGAGTTTTAGTTAAAAAATTCCAAAACAACATCAAGCTAACCAAAGAAAATGTTTTTCGTTTTAATACACAAACACCCGCAAACGTTTCACCAGAAGATTATTTCGATGCTGCTTTACATTTTTTGATATCAATTGCAGCACGAAAATATGATCTAGACATATTAGTAGGCAATAAATCTGTAATTAAACAAACAATTTTAGTTTCAAATGATTTATGGAAGATGAAGTTTGATGATTATAAAAAACCTTTCCTAACAGGGCATTTAGGTAAATATAAATTTTTAGACATATTCATATCAGATATAATCCCAGAAACAGATAGAAGTTTATATTTAATATCTTCAGATTGGGAGTCTAAAGTTGACGCTCATATAATTCAATTAGTAGAAAAATAATGAAATTAACAAATGTATTTCCAGAAATAGATAAAAATCCTGATCAAATGCTTGATAATATCAATAGCTTACAAATAACCAGTAAGGAAATTGTCAAAATAACAAACGAAAAAGTAGAAGAGTTATTAAAGTTAAAACTTAAATTTTTATTCCAATCATGCGATGATTTAGAATGGTTTAGGTGGCGACAATATAGGAACTACTGGAATGATGGTAGCGCTTGTCATTTTGGAATTAGAAAAATTACTTTTAGATTAAAAAACCAAGAACAGTTATTTCTAAATCATAAATTTGAAGATCATGGATATAAAAACAGTTACTTTGATTTTGATGAATGCGACTATCCAGAAGGTTTCAAAAAAGATGAGAAGTATGCAAACTTCCTAATGTTATACGATAATTTAGAAAGTTTTATGCATAAATATGATGACTATCTTGAAAATATTTATGGTGATAACGTAGAAATCAAGGTTTATCATGATGGTATTATGCAAATTGAAGATTATGGAGATCATAGCTAGATTGAGCTAATAGGTAAAATAATGCAAGGAATATTTGAAGAGGATTATAAAAATTCTAAGGAAGAAGTTGAAGAGTTAGATAGTCTATATGAGCTAAAAGCAAATATAGATTCAGATATAGAAGAAAAAATAACTGATATATTATATGGAAAACTAAAAAAAATGTTCGCGGAGAACTCTTGTTTAGAATGGTTCGAATGGGTACAATATCGTAATTATTTCAACGATGGTGATGTTTGTCATTTTTACATTCAATCTATACATTTTAGGATTAAAGATCAAGAAGAAATTTTTGAGGATTATGATAACGATATTATGTATCTTGATAACGGAGAACACCCTGATGGATTTTTAGAGGATATGGAATATAGAAATTTAATTGAACAACATAATGATATAGAAAATTTTTTGCGTGAACATGAAGATATTTTAGAAGATATTTATGGTGATAACGCTAAAATAAGAGTTAATTTTAATGGTGAATTAGAGATAGAAGACTGTTCAGATCACGATTAATATATAATTAATGATTCAAAATATAGAGGAAGATAATGGAATTAGAAGAAAAGGTTAGTTTATTTAAAAGTACAATAGAAGAAAGAAATAAAAAAATTCAAGATTTTGTTGAAGAACAAAGAAATTTTATGAAAAATAGTTTCAACAATATAATAAAGTTATTTTTTGAAGCTTCACCAAATGTAAAATTAGTGACTTGGCATCAATATACACCCTACTTTAACGATGGAGAAGCATGTACTTTTTCAGTAGGTGATATATATATCAAGCTTAAAACAGAACAAGAAAAATCAACTGGTATATTAGAACCAGAAGAATATGTAAGATGGTATGATGATGCAGACGGCTATTACTATATTTATAGAGATGTTAAAAAAATGTCAGAAGATCTAAAAATACCGCTAGAAGAAGCCGAAAATTTAAGATCCTTATCTACACTAATTAATTCATTAGAAGATAATTTGTTGGCTACATTTGGCGATCATAAATCTATAATATTTTTTGCCGATGGCAAAATGGAAATAACTACTTTTGATCATGATTAATCACTTAAAAAAACAAACCACCGAATTAGAAGATAAATTTAATAAGCTAAAAAATATTTCAGATGAATTGATAGCTCCTATCAAAGAAAGCCTAAAGCAAAATGTATTAACAATGTTTAAGGATCTTTTTGATATTCATGAAGAAATAGATGCAATTAGGTTTACATTGGGAGTAGCAAAAAGATCTAATACATATACATTGACGAAATTTAGTGTATTGCATAAAAACAGGTTTTTAGATTTATGGGATGATTATGGAAACTACAACGATTTCTGTTTTGATATTAATTATTTTAATGAATTTGCTTATCATATGGATTATATAGTTAAAGAATTAGATATAGTTTTTGGCAGTAATAAAACTATAACAATTAATAGATCTTTCAGTATTCTAACACAAGATTAGGTGGCATAGTAGTATGGGTGCTAAAAAAGCTATATTTGGATATCTAACTGAATATGTTTTAATAGATCAGAATAGTGAGACACATAGGTATTGTAGTTATATATTGGCAAATACAATCAAGCAATGTAATGAACTTATAATAAAAAGAAATCTAAATGAAACCGTAGATTGTCGGCGTATAAATTTTCTAAAAATAAATCAGCATTGTTTGATTAAAAAACTATCATTAGAATCAGATAGGTATTTTTTATCAACAAAAAACAAAACAGCTATAATCCACTATGTATGTTTTCTATCTTTTTTAGCGTATCAGTGTGGAAGTTTAACAGCATATGATATACTATCTGATGTAGCAGTTTTGCATGAAGCAATTCATTTTGTTGACTTTCAATACAAAATGGATAATAAAAAATATTATCTTGAAAATTTAAGAAAATTATTAGAAAATTTAGAATCAAAAGTAATTGGCGTATTCCCAAAATAAAAATTAATATAAGGAGTTTTATGGAAGAAACTAAAAAAATTAAATATTGTGGTATAATATTAAAAGATACTTTAGAAGCACATCAAGAAATGATGTATGCAATTGGTTTTTTATTAGCAAATAAAAATTGGGTACTTAGAACAAGCGGTGATTTGGGAATACCAAACCCTTTTGAAGCTGCTGCAAAAAACAACGCCGGAATAGTAGAGAAATTAAATTTCAATGATATGTCAGTTCAGGTTTTATCTTGTTGTAATAAGCTATTTCCAAAAGAATTTGTAAACTTCTCTGAAGGTAAACAGAAATATATAGGCAATTTGGTTGGTTCTATTTTAGGTAAAAACTGTGATGAACCTGCAAAATTCGTTATGCTGGCTTCCAATAAAAGAAAAACTGCAATAGATATAAAGAAAATATGTACTCAAAATAAGATAGATTATTATGATATATATACTTCAGAGGGAGTGGTTCAGGTTCAACAAAAAATAGATATTCTAGTTAAAAGATATATACATCATCTATCATTTTGACAGGTAGAGAAAGATTCAAACTTTCACTAAAATTTTGGAGATTTTCGTACTTCCATTAATCCATTACACCATCTACCTATATAATGCGTCCAGAGAGGCTTGAACTCTCACTCTTCGGTGCCACAAACCGACGCTCTACCAATTAAGCTACAAACGCCACGAATTGTTATTGATTAACTTTTAAGTGCTTGAACACCAATAATCTTCTGGAAATCTACCTTTCTCTTTTCCTGTATGTTCTCTAATTCTAGAGATTGTTCAAATTTAATTTTATCAATCAATCTATGAAAAGTATCTGCATTAAAGTTTCTTTCTTCAAAACTCAATAAAGAAGGATACTTTTCTACTAAGAAATCTTGTATTAATTTATAATCTACTAAAACGGTTACTGGATGCCAAAATAATATATCTAAGTGTTCAATTACTAAAAAATCAAGTTTGATTTCTATAGGTCTTTCACCATTCGGAGTAATACGCTGAAAATGATCTCCCAACCTTTCTGGGAGAGGAGAGCGATTTTTTAGAGTAGTTTCACCAACATACTTTCTTTGATCCACTCCACTAACTTTATAATTATTTTTATATCTATCTATCAATATTTGTCTTTCGAATTCTGTTGCTTCTACGAAAAATATATTATTATTTAAAGATAGTTCATCTAAATTATTATCTACCTCATGAATACGTTCAATTTCCAACATACATGCACCTACAATAAAATATTAACTATGTTAGCTCTAGGATTTGAACCCAAACGAGAAGCCGATCATGCTTCCATGCTGCCAGTTACATCAAGCTAACAAAATAGAAGAAATAACAAAAAGGAGTTTAAAAAGTGTTATCTCTTCCTTCTCCATTAAGGAGAAAAAAAATTAAAGGGTGTGGATATTTCTTCAATACCCACTTTCAGCTTTTCTTTTGCTTCCCTTCTCAGCAAATAACCTGCTAATCCGTGAATTGGCAGAACTATACAACTAATTTAATAGTTTATATAGCGATGAATTTTTGGTTGGTGTTTAATCCCCAAGCTTATCGGTAGCTCATTTCTAAACTGATATTTACCTTCCATAAGGATAAGGGTGTAAAAATTTACTCACAACCAATAGCAGATCTGGGAGTTGAACCCAGTTGTTCTTCCGAACAGAAGCTTATGAAACTTCTAACCTTTCCGATGGTATTATCTGCAACATATAATTACTTAATGATTTATATTAAGTAAAACTGATCAGCCGAGATTCGGACTCGGATCTTTCAAATTAACAATTTGATATTTTACCAATTAAACTACCGATCAACAATATTCTATTTTGGTTTAACTATATTATCACGTACTCTTAATCTATTATTACAAAATTAAAAGCGTGTTACCTTCACGTAGACCAAAGCAGAATATCTTAATTTATTTTTAGTTATTAACTTATCTAGAAAGTTAGCATTTAATATCTTTACTATCATATCGTTAATTTAATCCTAAATCTTTCTAGAGAAATTTAGGAACTATTAGAAATATTAAATGTTTAATTAAAAACAACAGCGCCGATTGGAATTGCACCAATTTATCCTGATCCAAAGTCAGGTGCATCACTAATTATGCTACAACGCCGACGAAATTGTTTCGATAATCTAATCCCCATCAGCACGACTCGAACGTGTAATTCCCAGTAAATATGTGGGCGTTTTCGCCAATTAAACTATAGACAGAAAATCTTTTTGTTCCAGAAAAAGCGATTATCGAAAAACATCTCAATAGCTGGAACTTTTTGAGATGAAAAATACTATATATTGTGAACTGCTCACAGCTAAAGCAGCGAGCTTCGCGTTTCCTTCTCGAATAAATGAGAATTTCGAACAGCATTTCCATTCTCGGCAGAATGAACCTGACTTATAATCTCTCCACGCGCTCTTTTCCGTGTTCCTACAGATAACAACTCAGATTTCGCAACCTGAGATTTATTTAATTATATATTTATTATTTAATTTGTCAACTATTATTTTATCTAAAATAGCTAAAACCCGGAAATATTTAAAAAACAATATATATATCATACAATATTAGAAAACACAATAAAAATTGGTGAAATATAAATTAATATGAAAATTGCAAAACAAGAATATAAAGTTGTAGATATAAACAGTATACATCCACATGAAAAAAATGTAAATCAAGGTGATATGGGTGCTATACATGAAAGTATAGATGAAAATGATTTTTTCGGCGCATTACTAGTTAACAAAAATACGAATAAAATAATAGCTGGAAAACATAGATGGTTAGCTGCTATTCAGCAAGGAGCAAAAGAAATACCCGTTATTTTAGTAGATGATATAACCGAAACAAAAGCTATAAAAATGATGTTAGGTGATAACCGAATAAATAGATTAGGAATGGATTCAGGTGAAGATCTATTAGAACTGTTAAATACAATGAAAGATAACAGTGCGATAGGGTTAAAGGGAACTGGTTATAATCTAGATGATATGGATTTGCTTATGAGTGATCTTCAATCATCTTATCAAGATACAGCAAATACATTAAAAGAAAAAAATATATTTGAAAAAAACAAAGATCTTAATAGTATAGACAAAATTAATAATCCAAATAAAATAGATAGGGCTACATTGCGAGTTCAAGAAGAAGATGACGATCCAGGAATATACCTAGAATTAATGAACCAAATGCAAAGTGGTATAGTTAAAAATGAGAGTGAGTTTACTCAATCAAATGATTGGGGAATATTAGATTTAGATATAAATTTTCAATTAGATGAAATACCAGAAAATTCTGCTCAATTATGGGGAAGTAAAAAAACTAATAATAAAACAATATATCATTTTTTCACAGACGACTATAGATATACTTCATTATTCAAAAATCCAGATGATATAATCAAATTAAACCCAATTGGTATAATAGAACCAAATTTTGGTGTAAGTGCGCTATTTCCTAAAGCAGTAGCATTATATAGAGTATACCAGAAAAGATGGATTGCTCGTAACTGCCAAAAATACAATATAAAAATAGCGGTTAATTTAGATATGCCAGCAGAATTTATGGATTTAAATTTTATTGGTGTTCCTAAAGATTGGTATTCTTTTGCTGCTAATGGAAATATAATAAATATAGATTTACTTTATCAATATCATGAATTAGCTGTTAATTATACCGGCAATCCAGATATTAAATATTTCCTTTATGGTGGTGGCAGAAGAATAGGAGAATTATGTAAGGATAATGGATGGACATGGATATCAGATACACCAGAACCTAATAAAAAATTAAAAAAATAAATTACGGTTTGACAAAAATTAATTAAAATAATAGAATATTGAAATACTTTACAATTAAATAAATTAAAGGAGATTAAAAAAAATGCAAAATGCATCTAATATAAAAACCTTTCCTTCAGTCCAGCATACTTACTTTACTTCAATTCCAAATTTTATTAGTTTTATGGATCTTTCCACTTTTGCTTTTAGATTGTATCACCAATTCAAACTAATAGCAGGTGCCCATTATCAAAATGAGTGTACACAATCTGAAGATACTTTATCTATCATGTGTAATTGTTCAACAGGAAAAATATCTGAAGCTAAACGAGAGCTTCTTAAAAAAGGTCTGATAGTTATCAATAAAAGAAAAACTAAACGTGGTGATGCACATTCTATTAGAGTGGTCAATGTAGAAGAAGTTAATTTAGAGTTTTTCAAACAAATTAAGGATAATGGTGGCGCTCCTTTTTCTTCCAAAAATAAAGAACCAAGAAAAAAACCTAGAAGAGTTACTAATACCTCTCCTAAAAGAAAAAAGAACAAAGAAGCAGAAGTTAAAGTTGAGCAGTCTACAGTAAAAATTCATAAAATAAAAATTTCCAAAATTAAAAATAATTCTTATAAAGTTAATATAGATTGGTTGAACAACCAACAATCAAATAGCACTGAAAATACTAACAAGGAAAAACCAATGCAATATAATGAAGATTCTGTGAACTTTGATATAGATTCTAACGTAGTAGATAATGAAATAAACTTTGAAGAATTTGTAAAACTTCATAACGAAAAAAATAAAAATTACGAAAAGGGAAAAGTTATCATTGATACACTCTCAAGTTCTTTTGATAAAGAAGATAGCTCATATAAAAAATTTTTGCAAAATATAGATATGAGCGTTAAACCGTCAAAGTATGAGACAGAAGAAAAAGCTTTTCTTAATAAAAATATTATTAATAATAATATAATATTAGAAGTAATTTTGGATGAAGAAAAAGATATGCGGGTTAGAAAGGAAAAGTTAGTGTCTAACGTTAAAACTAACATTAAAGTTAAATATTCGGATCTTACCGCCGAACAAAAAACAGGTATGGATAGAGAACATGTACAAGCAAATTTAAAATACTTTGAAAATCTAAGAGACAATCCCGCTACCTGCAATCTAATAAAACCAGAACTAAATAAGAGTAGACCAAGCAGATTGCAGTATATAAACGAAAATCAATCCAATCCTTTAGAGTTTATAAATAACTTAGTTATTAAACATGAACAACGTAGAGCAAATTCTGCAACTGTTAAGGATGCAGAATTTAAGAAAAGTAAAAATACAGAAAAAAATATTGATACAGAAAAAGCTTCTCTAAATAAAATTAAACCTACTAAACCAATTAAAGTTAAAAAAGAAAAGATAGTTGATACAAATACGGTTGAATATAAATTACGTGAAGAGTACGCTATTGCAAAAAAGATTTCTAAGAAGTATGATAGAGAAGAACTTAAAAAATATATTAATTCCAATCCTATATTTCAAGGTATAAATTTTGCTAGAGAGGGTAGATGGATTATCCTTTTAACTGCTAAATATACTCTTAAAAATATAATTGAATGTTTAGATTATTTAGTAGATTTATGGGAACAAAAAGATACTAAAGATATTAGATGGCGGCCAACATGTCACAGTATTTGGAAAAATATAGAGCGTTTTAATAATAAGGTAAGTAGAGGTTATAAACATGAAAGAAAGTCAGATACAACAAGTAATACTAACAGTACTCCTATTGAAACTATTAACCCAAGATTCAGTCAAAATTTAAAAAATAATAATAGTTTTATCACTGAAGCTCCAAGCATTCCAGTTATGAATGAGCAAGATATTGTACAGTTAACCCAAGAAGAAAGAACAGCTATGCATAAGAAGGGAGCTAGTTTATGTCATGAAACTTTGAGTAAAATAAAACCACAAACAGAAGAAATGTTAAGATTAGAAAAAGAAAACAACTTAAAGAAAATATTCAATAAAGAAAGGGGTATAAATGAAATCAATAAAGGATCTAATTCAACAAGTGGAATTGAAAGAGGAGCCGATGGAAAAATCATTATACATGGAAACCTCTCAGAAGATGAAGTTGAACGAAGAAGGGCAATGCTTGAAATCTCAGACGCTAGAAACAAGCGAAGAGAGCGAGAGCAGCAAGAAAACGCAAATAAATAATATAAAGCTAATAGATTTTCTATTAACTATAATAAAAGAATTAAAAACAAGTTTTTGTGTGTTTAATTTGAAGTATATTAAAAACGAAGATCTTAAGGGTATTGCTAGTTCTTGGGAAAATTTGCTAAAACTTTATAATCCTAATATCACAGTTGCTCAAGTACAAGAAGGTTATAATGCAGCTTTAGCAAATTTCAACCCTAAAGAAAATGACGAAAAAACTAAAAATCTCGATATACTTGATATAAAAAGATATATAATTGAAAAAGAAAAAGAGGAAGAGGAACGAAAACAGCGAGAAGAACTTAGAGTATATAAAGCCAGTCTAGATAAAGATTATAAAATAAAGTGTGAAAAATGTTATGATAATGGTTGGATTATACTATCAGAAACATATAAATTTCAGAGAAAAGATATTCTTGCAAGTTCTACTAAATCTTGTAGTTGTGAAGCCGGTCAAAAATATATGGCTGCTTACTATGCTGGTATAGAAAAGGAAAAACCAATTGGATTTTCTAATAGACCAAAATTAGTCAAGAAAGATAATGGTGATTCTGAAGATGAAAACACTGATTTGGTAGATGATCAAGAATTTGACAAATACTCTAATCAGGATTTTGAACAAGATTCAGAAGGTGATTTTGCTCCCGAATTAGCAGAAGATGATTGGGATACAAGTAGTGCAGAATTAGATATGTTTTAAAGGAGTATTATGGAAACTATTCACAGTAAAGTAGATAATATAGAAATGTTTGAAAAGATTGTATCCAAAATACGATCTTTGCCGAAGAGTATTATTTATAATTTGATAAATAGTGAAAAAATAACAAACCTACCCAGTAAGGATGGGTTTACTATTTATAGATTTCTAATTCAAAAAGATAACAGTTATTTATGGAATGTTGCTATAGAAAATAGTTTTTTAGAAAGTAGATTAGAGGAATTTACTAGCTTATTAAAACTTAATAGTAGTATATCCGTTGTTGATACAAATGAAAAACTAGTAGAAGCTCAAAAGATAATAGAGAATTTTGAAATTATAGCTTTAGATACCGAGACTTATCCTTACTATCCAACAATAGATGGAGTTGTCTCTAAAAAACCCATTACGCTTTTGTCATTAATGCAGATTTGCGTTTCTGAACAAACATCTTTTAAAGATAGGGAAAATAAACGTAAATTTTGTTTTGTTATTGATTTTATGGAAAATATTAATTTAGATTTTTTAAAATCTATTTTGATTTCTAAAAAATATATTAAAATTTTTCATAACGCTAGTTACGATGTAGGTAGAATTCAAGAACAAACAGCAATCTTGCTGGATAACGTTTGGTGTACTATGGTTGCAGAAAGAAGCAAACTTGGTGAAAAGAAAGGATTAAAACTTTCTAATTTAGCCAAAACTCATCTTTCAATAGATATGGATAAAACATTACAGCAAAGTAGTTGGCATGTTCGTCCACTATCTGAAGGGCAGTTTGTTTATTCTATTTTGGATAGTACAATTCTATTAGATATTTATCATTCTCAGATAGAAAAAGGTGATTATGTAGGTTGGTATTCTAAAAATACAAATAATAAAAAGAAAAAATATTTATTAGATGATGAACTAGAAACCCAAACTGTTTTAGATTTTATATTACCAGATAAAGATAGAAAATATGTTGACTGGCTAAAAGATTTTATTATTTCTGGAAATGCTAGAAGTTTTCAACCATCAGAGTTTTGTTTAAATGGCAGATATTTAATTAACAATGTGTATGATTTTTCTCAAGATATACTTGCATTAATTCTAAATACTGATAATATCAAAACCACATATATATTTAATGGATATTCTCTAAATGATTTATTAATTGATTTTTATATTTTTTGTCAGGAAAAAGAACAACCAATAGAGAGATGTCTATCCTGTACAAATGTTTTATATGGTAAAGATAGTTTGGAATATCAGAAATGCTTTACCTGTTATAACAATAACTAACTAAAGGAGATTTTATGAGATTTTTAGTAAATAGAAAAGAATTTATTAATAGATTAGATATATTTCTTGGATTAGTAGACAATAAGGATAATATCGACACAAAAGGTATTACCAATCATTTTGTTTTGGATAGTAATATAATATTATATGCTAGTATAGAAAATAACAATATTAATCTAGTCGGGGCTAACTCTAAAACTCAAATTTCTGTTATTACTATATTAGATGCAACGGTTACTAAAGAAGGGAAATTAGCGATTAATCCTCATTTATTAAAGCAAATATTAAATGAAATTAAATCACCGGAAGATTCTATAGAGATAAAATCTGATAAAGTTTTTTTAATTATTCAAGGCGTAAAGCTTAGATATATTAAATACGATACTATTCCTTCTTTTCCAAAAGCTACCGATATTTTATTAACAGTAAAGTGTGATTTTTTAAAACAAGCTTTGGACTCTTGTGTTGTTATTAATGAAATAGAAGAGAAAATGAGCATTCTAAACAATCTATGTATTTTTGGGTATATGAATAACAACTCACAAGAAAATAAATTATTTTTCTGTTCTAGTGCTAGAACTAGCATTAGCTTATTTTCTATTACTAATATTGAAAACAACTTAAATAGTGGTCAGTTATTATTAAATAAAAATATACTAACTTTACTTTTTATCTTATGTACAAAATATAAAGATAACAATATTAGTATTTATAAGACTGAAAAAAATAAAATAGCGTTTTTGTTAGATGATTATTATATATTAATGAATAATATATACGGTGAATATCCAGATATATTACCACTTTTTAATACAAAAAACATTTTTTTATTACAATTAAGTACAGATATTATATTATCTATTTTTAAAAAAATATCTATCTTAAATAAAAAAAATGCAGCTATTGTTGAGTTTGTATTTGATAAAAACATATTAAATATTTTATTTAAGAATTCAATTTCTGAGGTTTCAGAAGATATAGAGCTTCCTTTTTCTGTTTTGCAAAAAACAGAAATA
>ERZ1292625.3621-Hain-H41-01um-R1-3621-length-12332-cov-11_pt1 | contig 12332 bp, 12 predicted proteins | sample MGYA00564400_ERZ1292625 | MGnify/ENA primary metagenome ERZ1292625 (study PRJEB36523, sample SAMEA6512639) | groundwater metagenome | collected 2019-01-08 | study: AquaDiva: Metagenomics assemblies of 32 groundwater samples
CCCCCCCCCGCAAAAAAATAAGAATGAGGAGCGGCAAGGCGAGAGGGCGGGACGCGCGGTACTCCGCGCGTGGCGGGGTTGAGAGGGTCGCCACGCGATCGGAGCGTACTTGGCGGGTTCAAGCTACCACGCACGCGGCGCGTGCGAAGTCAGGGGTTCTGTTTGAAATGGGTTCTAACTTTTTGATACAATGACCACAAAGACGAGATGACCTGCCCTGCGGCAGGTCATTCTCGCTTTGGGGACGGGCGGAGCCATGTTTTTGCAGTAGCAAAAACGGGCGAGCCAGGGTCGTGGAATTTTGTGCGCTGCGGCGTACAAAATATACCTGACCCACAAAGTAATCTCAGTCACGCATAAATTGTTGCTACAATTTTGCCTGACCACGCCTCGGGCCGTCGCCCTCCGACCGTTGAACCGTGCACTGCACGGTTAAACCCCATTCAATCGTAGCTGGGGGTTTGTCGGAGATGCGATAGACGACCGCACCGACTTCGCGCACTTCATTGGTGATGCGGCGCGAGACCTTGTCGAGGAATTCATACGGAAGCTGTGCGAAGCGCGCGGTGAAGCCGTTCACGCTCCAGACCGCCCAGAGCGCGAGTACATGGCCCAATCCGGCGCCGTCGCCCTTGCTCTCGGTATGCATAGAGTGGGTAAGTGTCGCTCCGGCTTGCCACACGGTTTTGTACAAATCCGCCTTTCGCAACTCTTCGATATAAATGCCGTCGCATGCGCGCGCCGTCTTCAGTTTCTCCGCGGTAATTTCTCCTTCGATGCGCACAACCAATCCGGGGCCGGGGAACGGGTGACGCACGAGCAGGTCTTCGGGTACGCCGATATCGCGGCCGATGCTGCGGGCAGAGTCTTTCACTTCGGTCTCCAGAGGCGCAATCTCGGGAATTGAGAAACCGAGATTGGTGTTGTGATGCACCTTTATCTCCGCGACGCGGGCACCTGTCTTGTGGCCATGACCGCTCTCGCGCAGGTCGGTGTAGAGCGTGCCTTGGGCAATAAAGTCCGCCTCGAATTTCTTGATTTCACGTTCGAGCACGGCCTTGTACACACCGCGCATTGCCATGCGCTTCTCGCGCATCCCCGTTTTTCCTTTGAGGACTTTGAGAAAGTCTTTCGTAGCGTCTACGACCTGCACATCTATCCAATGTTCTTGCCTCTCCTTCGCCGAGGCTTCGGAGGGCGCGGCGAAATACTTCCGAACGTATGCCTCGTCGTCAGGCCTATCGATACCGCGTATATATACGCCCTTAATTTTAGTTTTCTTATCGGAGGCTTCTTTGAGAAGATGGGCAACCACAGATGAATCAGAGCCACCGGAAAGCGCGATGAGCACTTTCTTTCCCGCGATTTTCTTCTTCAATTCGGCGACCTTCTCCTGTGCGACATTGTGCGCGGGAAAACGGTCAGTGATGCCGCAAATCTTTACGCAAAAATTCTCGTACATCTTCGCTCCCTCGACTGTGTCAGTGACTTCGGGATGAAATTGCACGCCCCACAAATGTTTACATCGTCCGGCGGCGACCGGCGCGTTGTCAGTAGTTCCAAGTATCTCGATTGCCTTGTGCGGTGCTATCGCGTCGCCATGGCTTTCGAGTACCGGCGAGTCTTTCGCGATTCCTTCAAACAACGAGTCGATACCGGAGATATGAAATGTATGTACTCCGAATTCGCGCTTCGCCTGCGGTGTCACTCTCGCACCGACGTATTTGGCCCACACTTGAAATCCGAGGCACACACCGAGTGTCGGAATACCGAGGTCGAATATCTTTCCGTCGAACGGCGGCGGCTCATTAAAGACAGAAGCGGGGCCGCCGGAGAGGATGATGCCCGCCGGTGCCGCTTTTTTTACATCAGCCGCAGTAACAGATGCGGGGTCGGCTACCACGCAAAAGACACCGAGCTTCGCGAGTTGCTGAACAATGAGATGGTCAAATTGTGAACCCATCGAAAACAGGAGGATAAAATGCTTCGTTTTGCGTACCCGCAGCTCCTCCTGTATGTCGGCGATAGCCACAGGCGTTGCCTTCTTAAACACACTCAACATGCCGAAACTATACCAGAAAAGCCTGTCCCTTATGCCCGTTTTGCCTTATCCACATTTTCTGTGACAAAATGGCTTGCGGTGGGGTATAGTGGTATATACTATTCATTAGTGGGAAAAAGTGGGAAATCATAGCATATGATGTTTATCGGGGAATACGAGCACAGTCTCGACGAGAAAAAGCGCATCTCACTGCCAAAATCCTTTCGACAGGGTTTGGGCAAAAAAGTGGTGATGACGCGCGGTCTCGACAACTGCCTCTTCGTCTATTCCCGGAGCGCGTGGGAGAAAGTTGCGGCGAAGCTGCAGCAGCTCTCATTCGCTCAGGCTGATACCCGCGGATTCAACAGGTTCATCCTCTCGGGCGCTGCCGAAGTCGATGTTGACGGGGCAGGACGCATTTTGATACCGGACCATCAGAAAGAATTCGCAGGTCTCCGCAAGAACGTCGTGTTTGCAGGTGTCTCCGACCGGGTCGAAGTCTGGGACGCAACGAGATGGAATACCTACAAAGCACGCATCGAGAAGAATGCCGATGCGCTCGCCGAGAAGCTCGGAGAGATAGGCGCTCTCTAGCCCACTGATTCGTATCACCGGATAGCCGGGAGACCCATTTTAAACGTCATGCGCACGCGACCGTTTTTACAGTCTTCCGGCGATCCGGTGGAGGGAATCCCCTCGAGTTTGCTCGGGGTGAACCACCGCCCTAATCCTGTGGGGGACGGGCACAGAACTGTTCTTTTACACGAAGCAACAAACTCGCTTGCACTCAAGCCAAGTGATGTCGTGGTAGACGCGACGCTCGGCGGAGGAGGGCATGCCCGGGAAATTCTGGGCCATCTCGGTAAAAACGGGGTGTTCATCGGTTTCGACGCCGATGAAGAGGCGATAGAGCGCTGCAGGAAGTTATTTTCTACACAACAAGCGGCCGTCCATTTTGTACACGCAAATTTCCGGAATATAAAAACGGAACTCGAAAAGTTGAATGTCGGACGAATAACGAAAGCGCTCTTCGACCTCGGATGGAGCTCGTTCCAGCTATCGGCAGGGCGCGGATTCTCTTTCCGCTCCGACGAGCCGCTTAGCATGGCATACGACAAAAATCAGAAGCTCACCGCCGCGACAATAGTGAACGAGTGGGGAGAAGAGAGCATCGCCGACGTCATCTTCGGATTCGGCGAGGAACGGTATTCGCGCAGGATTGCGAAGGCGATAGTGGAGGCGAGAGAGCGTAAGTCCATCACGACGGCGCTCGAGCTCGGTGAAATCGTCAAAGACGCGGTACCTGCGGCATATCGCCACGGCAAGACGCATCCCGCGACAAAAACATTCCAAGCTCTGCGCATCGCGGTCAACGATGAGCTCGGCGCGCTGACGGAAGGTCTCGAAGGGGCGTGGGAGATGCTCGAGAGCGGCGGTCGCATCGCGGTCATCAGCTTTCACAGCATCGAGGACCGCATCGTGAAGCGCCGCTTTGCCCAATGGGCAAAAGAAGGCGCCGGTGAACTCGTTTCACGTAAACCGATACCGCCGACTGACGCAGAAATCGCAGAAAATCCCCGTGCCCGCAGCGCAAAACTTCGTGTAATCCTAAAAAATTAAACATATGAGAAAAAAATTGGCAAAAATCAGTAAGTACCGTCCGTCGGTCTTTCAGGCAAAGATGGATTTTTCGGCTGTGAAAGAGAGTTTTTCACTTACCGCCGAACATCCGATGGAGCGGATTGTTTTCAGAACGTTCGGCGTCATACTTTTTGTACTGCTGTGCAGTTACTTCTATTTCGTGAGCGCGTCGGTCCTCAATATCATTGCCCGCAAGGAAGCCGATACAAAAAGCGCGTCGCTGCAGACCTCTGTGGCGCAGATGGAGCAGCGGTATTTCGCGCTGCGAGACAGTGTGACGCCGCAAACAGCGTCTTCGCTCGGACTTTCGCGTGTCAAAGACACGCAGTATGTGTACGTGCCGGGTAACCTGTCTGCGGGCGTATCCGCACAGGCAGGCGCCGCATCCGCAGGGACGGTGGCAATAGACGCCATTTAAACCGGCCGGTTTTCGAACTCCTCGGAGCAGTACATTATAACAAGCCGACCGGCCTGTTATAATGTACTCTATCTCGAAGCAAAGTGTCGCCTGACTATACAGTGAGCTATCGAAAGCGCGAGAGATGTGCTCGCGCGCTTCACTCACACTACGTCGTCCGCAGTATGCGTTACAATCTCCCCATGGCGGGAGATATATGAGAGGGACATTGGTCATTCGTGCCCGAATCCTCGGGGTTGTGTTCATTGCGATAGCGCTCCTGCTCTCGGTGCGGCTGTATTTTTTGCAGATTGTGAACGGCTCAGATTATGCACGGGACGCGAAGGGTCAATACCAAGAAGCGGCGCCGGAGACAGAAGCGAGAGGAGCGATATATTTTACGACGAAGGACGGCGGACTGGTCTCGGCCGCGGTGATGCAGACGGGTTGGCGTATCGCCATTACGCCAAAAGACATCGTCGACCCCGACAAGGTGTATGCGACGCTTAGTGCGCTCACGCCTGTCGATTATGGCCGCTTCACCGCGAGCGCCGCAAAATCGACCGACCCGTACGAAGAAGTCGCGTTTCGCGTGTCGGACAGCGCCGCGACAAAAATCCGCGCCCTCAAAATCCCCGGTGTTCTCCTCGTGCAGGATACGTGGCGCAGTTATCCAGCAGGAGAGCTTGCCGCGCAGACGGTGGGCTTCGTTGCGTTTCAGGGCTCGGGTACCACCAAGACCGGTGTCTACGGGCTTGAGCGTAGCTGGCAGGATACACTCAACGAGAAGACATCCGGCATGTATATCAATCCGTTTGCCGAAATATTTGCAAACGTCCGCTCGGCGCTTTCCTCCGACCCAGCTTCTCAGCAGGGCGACATCGTGACATCCATCGAGCCGACCGTGCAGACGCAACTGGAGAATACACTCGACGGTGTGGTGAAGACATACACACCGCGGCTCGCCGGAGGCATCATCATGGACCCGCGCACGGGCGAAATATTCGCCATCAGTTCGCGTCCGGCCTTCGACCCGAATACCTACAACACCGTGTCCAACCCTGCGGTGTATTCGAATCAGCTTGTCGAAGGGCGCTACGAACTCGGCTCCATCATGAAGGCGCTCACCATGGCGGCGGGAATCGACAGCGGTGCCGTGACGCCGGCGACCACTTACAACGATGTCGGATGTATCCGTCCGTCCGGCAAGACGGTCTGCAACTACGATCTAAAGGCGCGCGGCATCATTCCGATGCAAGAAGTGCTGAACCACTCGCTCAACTTGGGGGCGTCGTTTGTCGCCGACAAGACAGGATACGCCACGTTTACCCGCTACATGCGCGCGTTCGGATTCGGCGAGAAGACGGGCATCGATTTGCCCAACGAGGTAACCGGAGATTTGAGTACGCTCGGCGGCGGCACGGGCCCCGCGGTAAACTACGACACCGCTTCGTTCGGGCAAGGCGTATCTGTCTCGCCGGTTGCGATGATTCGCGCGCTTTCGGCGCTCGCAAACGGCGGCGTGTTGCCTAGTCCGCACGTGGTCACTGCCGTCCGGCTCCCCAGTGGTATCACGCGCTCCATCACCGCGACGTCCGGAGTGCAGGTGTTGAGCACTTCGACGGTGCAGACAGTCACCAACATGCTCGTCACCGTGTACGACAAGGCGCTTCTCGACGGTGCCATCAAGCAGGAGCATTATTCCATCGCCGCAAAAACAGGCACCGCGCAGATTGCGATTCCCGGCGCGGGGTACTCGCCGGATAGGTATCTGCACTCGTTCTTCGGCTACCTTCCTGCGCATGACCCGAAATTCATCGTCTTCCTGTTTGCAATCGAGCCGCACGGCGTGGAATACGCCTCCGCCTCACTCGCACACCCCTTCGACGACATCGCAAAATTCTTGATAAACTATTACAACATCAGCCCCGATAGGTGATTGCAGTATCCCTGTATGGAATTTCTCAAACAATGTGTCGTGTTCATACTCACGTGGGAGGCTCGCGCGGTACTCTCTCGCTACAGGCCGAGCATCATCGCGGTCACCGGCTCAGTGGGGAAGACGACGACGAAAGAAGCCATTTATGCGGCGCTCTCGCGCGACCTCTATGTGCGCAAAAGCCAAAAGAGCATGAACAGCGAAATTGGCGTGCCGCTTACCATCCTCGGGCTCGAGAATGGGTGGAACAATCCGTTCAAATGGCTCGTGAATATTGTGCGCGGCCTGTGGCTCATCATTGCGTGGCACAGCTATCCCGCGTGGCTCGTGCTCGAAGTCGGCGCCGACCGACCGGGTGATATCAGGCGCATCGCACGCTGGCTCCGGCCGGACGTGGCGGTCTTGACAGGCGTGCCGGAGATTCCCGCACACGTGGAGTATTTTTCGTCGCCGGAAGCGTTGGTGAAAGAAAAGCGGATGCTCGCGGAATATCTCAAGCCGGGCGGCAAACTCGTGCTCAACGGTGACGATGTGCGCATGAAAGAGGTTCGCTCTGATTTCCGCGGGGCTTCTGTGACATTCGGTGAGGCGGACACCAACGATTTCTTTTCCTCACACGATGAGATTATCTATCAGGACAATATTCCCGCGGGGATGCATTTCCGCATGGACCACGCCGGCTCCTCGGTGCCTGTCACCATCTACGGCTCGCTGGGTTACCCGCGCATTTATGCGGCACTCGCGGCGTTTGCGGTGGGGGATTGCATCGGGGTTGATTCGATTTCAATAGCGACCGCGCTTTCGGGCTGGGCACCGCCGCCGGGCAGAGTGCGGCTTCTGCACGGGCTCAAGGGCTCTACAATCATCGATGACACCTACAACTCTTCTCCGTCGGCGGCGCTCGCGGCGCTCGACATATTGAAAGAGGCGGGAACAGGGAAGCGGCGAATCGCCGTCTTGGGCGACATGCTTGAGCTCGGCAAATATTCCCACGAAGCGCACCGACAGGTGGGTGAACGTGCGGCCAGGTGCGCCGACATGCTCATTACCGTCGGTTTCCGCGCCCGCGCACTCACTGAGGCGGCTCTGGATGCGGGAATGAAAGAAAAAAACATCCGGCAGTACGAGCTCGGCGAAGCACAGCGCGCTGGCAAAGAGCTCGAAGCGGAATTGCGCGAAGGCGACCTTGTGCTCGTGAAAGGCTCGCAAAGCATGCGAATGGAGCGCACCGTATTGGAAATCATGGCAGAGCCGCAACGTGCGGCAGAGCTCCTCGTGCGCATGGATCCTGATTGGCTTACACGTTGATTGTATTGTATTCTTGCGCCGTAAGGCCCTATCGTCTAACGGTTAGGACGCCGGCTTCTCAAGCCGTTAATCGGGGTTCGATTCCCCGTAGGGTCAAAAAATGAACTGCTAAAATAAAACTATATTTATGTTTAACTTTTTCAAAAAAGAAATCAGACGCGAAAAACCAGACGGCTCTTTTCAATATCGCGACGAAAATGGGACTCTCCACGAGGGGTGGTTGCCGCCGGAAAAGTTTCAAGAGATGGTTGCGGCGGGTAAAGCGAAAAGGGTATATAAAGTTCTTATAAAGGGACCGTGGGAAGGTGTAAAAGAAGATTGGTGGGAGATAGAGGAAGAAACTCTCAAGAAATTTGGTGACGAAAATGATACCGTGCACGCTATGTGCGTCTACGAAAAAGGCGAACCAAAATACAATTTCGTAGCAAAAAAGATGTGGGAGAAATGGGGCGAAGTGAGTCGAATTGTTAGCAATTCAAATCTTTCATCGGAGCAACAGGCAGCGGAAGTAAAAAGGTTGCTAGCCGAATAAAAACATGAACCTAATCTGCTTCATTATCTTTTTTGCAATAACTTGGCTTGGGCTGATGCAGATTTGTAGAAATTATGGATAATGACCAATATAAAATAGCAAAATTCACTGGCGAGGAGTTTATTAAAATTGGTGAAATTGCAAAACCTTTTTGGGCAAGAGGCGCGTCCGAGAATCCTCCGAAATTTGTAATTTTCATGGGCGGAGTCGGTGTTGGCAAAACGACTATCCGTAGAGAGAAATACAAAAACGGCTATGTGCATCTCGACTTCGGCGAGGTGAACCTCGCCATAGAAAAGGCTGTCGGCAAAAACCATCCGCGATTAGCGGAGTATGCGCTATTTGCTAGCGATATGATTTTACGCGAAAGCATAAACGAAAAGAAAAACATCGTTATTGAAATTATTGGAGATAACTATGACCTCATTGTGCCGGTGATAGAGAAAATGAAAGATATCGGCTACAAGCTCGATATCGTCGGGCTTACCGGCGACATTGCAGAATGTCGGCAACGCCATTTGAAAGCAGTTGAGAAAGATTCAGATTATATTTCCGCGTATTTTACGCAGGGGCCAACATTATCCGTTTTCTACAATCAATTAGAGCTTGGCGAAATGCCTAAAGCCGGAAGCTAAAGGGAGCCAGCCCCGCCGTTTTATAACATTACCCAAAAGGTACATACTTAAAATCAACGGGGTTCCGCGCAGGATGCGCGGAACCCTCGAAATCGTCGGTCACTTTAGCGTCGGGCGTATGGCCCGTACTGGTCGCGGAACTCGTCGCGTTCAAACAGCAATTCCCACTCGCCGCCCTTGCGGTCCCACACTTGGACGCGCGAGCCGTCCACGATAACGCGTCGTTCGAAATGTTGCATGACACTCCCCATTGCCGGCCACGTTGCATTACCATTCGGGATTCTAGCAGTTCGCAGAAAGAATTCCATACCATGCGTTTTGCTGTCCGCAGATAACATCTGGTATCATTACGGCATGGTCAAGAAAATTGTCTCATTCTTCGATAAGCTCGAAGACCGTATTCGCATCCGCCTGAGTCACAGCCCGATTCTCTATGCCACCATCGGCGGCATCGGCATCGTCCTCTTTTGGAAGGGTGTCTGGGAAACGGCCGAAATGATTCCATACTTGCACGGCATAGGCTCCGTCGTCTTGGGGACGGTGATACTGCTGATTACGGGCCTCATGGTCTCGTTCTTTATCGGCGAGAGTATCATTATTTCCGGTTTCAAAAAAGAGAAGAAGCTTGTTGAGAAAACTGAGGCGGAGGTTGCTATGGAGAGATTGTCGATGGACTATGTGGTTTCGGAGCTCGACCATATTGAAAAAGAGTTGGACGAGCTGAAAAAAGGCAATGACCATACCCATCGCAAAATTCCGCTGTAAGCGGTGGCTCGTGAATATTTTCCAGGCAACTTACGGCAACGCCTTAAGTGTGATAATTTAGTGCGATGGAGTCCGACATCAAAGACATTGGCCTTGCGGCGGCGGGGAAACAGCGCATTGAATGGGCGGAACGTGATATGCCCGTGCTGGCCCAGATTCGCGCGCGGTTTGAGAAGGACCAGCCGTTCAAGGGGAAGACACTCGCGGCGGTGCTTCATGTGACTGCCGAGACGGCCAATCTCATGCGCACATTGAAAGCAGGTGGCGCGAATGTGTTTCTCTCAGCATCCAATCCGCTGTCTACACAAGACGATGTCGCGGCGGCGCTCGTCGCGGAATACGGAATACCGACATTTGCAATAAAGGGGGAGAGCAAGGAAACATTTTTCAAACACATCGAAACCCTCATCAAGCATATGCCCGTGCTCACCATGGACGATGGGGCCGACCTCGTTTCAACAATTCACCAGAAACACCCCGAGCTGTTGCCCAGTATTCTCGGCGGCACGGAGGAAACGACGACCGGCGTTATTCGCCTGCGTGCAATGCACAAAGACGGTGCGCTCAAGATGCCGATAGTTGCGGTGAATGACGCGAAGACGAAAAATTTGTTCGACAATCGCTACGGTACGGGCCAGTCCACGCTCGACGGCATCATCCGCGCAACCGACGTACTGCTCGCTGGCAAGACATTTGTGGTCGCCGGATACGGCTGGTGCGGCAAGGGACTCGCGATGCGCGCAAAAGGCATGGGTGCGGGTGTTATCGTGACCGAAATTGACCCCATCAAAGCGCTCGAGGCCGCGATGGACGGATTCTATGTAACGACGATGGACAATGCGGCGACTGTAGGCGACATCTTTTGTACCGTGACCGGCAATATAGACGTGCTCACAGAGCGACATTTCAAAGTAATGAAAGACGGCGCCATCGTATGCAACTCCGGTCACTTCGATGTGGAAATCAACCTGAATGATTTGAAGAAGCTCGCCAAGGGTGAGCCGAAGACAGTTCGCGCCAATGTGCAGGAGTACAACGTTGGCGGCAAAAAAATCTTTGTGCTTGCGGAGGGGCGTCTTGTAAACCTTGCCGCAGCCGAAGGGCATCCCGCGAGCGTGATGGACATGAGCTTTGCGACGCAGGCGCTCGGAGCGGAGTGGCTTGTCCTGAGCCAAGTCGAAGGAATGGCCCTTCGACAAGGCTCAGGGCAAGCAACACAAGGGAAACCGCTCGCTCCCGGTGTCTACGAAATCCCCGAAGAGACGGAACAAATGATTGCGAAGCTCAAACTCTCCGCCATGGGCAGCTCAATCGACGAGCTCACAAACGAGCAGAAAAAGTATCTCGCCAGTTGGCAGGAGGGCACCTGAGCGATACGTGGCTTAGAATATAGAGCCCGTCTTCAGAATCCGACCATCAGGCCACAAAAAGGCATTGACAGTCAAGCCCAAACGTGCTAGTATTAGCGGGTAAGGTAATCCCTTGCGCGCATGACAGGAATCTTCAATACGGCCCTTATCGGGCTTTTCGCTTTGTCGGGTGCGACCGGGACTATCTCCCTCGCCACCCCCACTGCGACAGCCCCCATTGAGCCTTCATATCGTTCGTACACCGTCGCTATGACGGGGTATAACGCCGTCGCCGCGCAGACCGACGGCGACCCGCACATCACCGCAAGCGGTGCATATTCCAATCCGGACATCATTGCCGCCCGCTCGCAGGACCTCGCGGATGAACTTCCGTTCGGTACCGTCATCCAGGTGACGGCAGCTTCTTCTTCACCGAACTGCGGCTACGGACTTGTAGACAAGCAGGTCGGCCTTCGCGTCATCGGCGATTCAATGCACTCCCGCATGCGTAATAAAGTAGACATTCTCTTTGATATGCAAGACACGGTGCGCGCCGGCGGCAAGGAAACGAATCCCGCAATAGCACTCGGTGTGTGCAAGAGGGTGCAGATACGCGTCGTCGGGAAAATCGACATGAAGAATATTCCCGGCACGCAAACCGGTCTCCGCCTCGCCGTCGGCATGTTGCCAATAGCGACCCAGCAGCCGCTCGCGGTCTACAAATAAGCCGCGTATACTGGCGACATGCGACCCGCGCATGTCATAGAAATAGTTACGCCGAAGAAAATCCTTCTCAACGGATTGTGGCTCGGCCCGCGCAAGCCGAAACGCGTCGTCGTATGGGTGCACGGACTCGGGAGCACGATGTTCAGCAAGCTTTTTATTGCGGACAAGCTTATCGACAAAGAAACGGCAGTGCTTGCTTTCAATAATCGCGGACACGACAAGGTTGCAAATATTCAAACCGTCTCTGGTAAACGAATACAGGGCGGTGCCGCGCATGAGGTATTTACGGATTGTGTCGACGATATACAAGGTGCGGTTAACTTTGCGAAGAAATCGGGGGTAAAGAATATCTTTCTCACCGGCCATTCAACGGGATGCCAAAAATCCGCATATTGGGCGAGTAAAGTCGGTCGTGGAGTGAATGGGGTTGTTTTACTTGCACCGATGAGCGACTATGCATCCGAAAGGATGGCGCAAGGTGTAGCGGCTCTGCGTCGGGCTGAAAAAGTTGCGCGCGCATATGTGCGGCAGGGGAAGAAAAATACAATACTACCGGAAAACGTCTGGGCATGGCCGTGGATAGCGGATGCGCAGAGGTTTATGACGCTCTACACCGGAGAGGGGCCGGAAGAAATATTTACGTACTGGGACCCGAGACGAAATCCGAAAGCTCTGCATTCGGTGAAATTGCCCGTACTCGTCCTACTTGCCGAAAAAGATGAGTACGCCGACCGGCCGGCCAAGAAGATAGGGGACTGGTTTGCGGAACACTTGAAGATAGGCGATGAAATCGTCGTTGTGCCGAAAGTCGGCCATAGCTTCAAGGGGGCAGAGAAAAAGGTTGCGGGTTTGATACGCGGGTTCATGAAGTCGTAAGTCAGTATCAGTTCTCGGACTCCTCGATTCAGTACATTATAACAGGCCGGCCAGCCTGTTATAATGTACGCGAGTTCTAATTCTAAATGCAACACCTAATATGTGTTGCATATGCGGGACAAA
>ERZ1292625.3623-Hain-H41-01um-R1-3623-length-12330-cov-4_pt1 | contig 12330 bp, 10 predicted proteins | sample MGYA00564400_ERZ1292625 | MGnify/ENA primary metagenome ERZ1292625 (study PRJEB36523, sample SAMEA6512639) | groundwater metagenome | collected 2019-01-08 | study: AquaDiva: Metagenomics assemblies of 32 groundwater samples
AAAAAAGAAAGGGAACTAAATGCCTATCCAGGTAAAAAGTAGCTCCCGAGCCTACAAGATTCACGTCAAAGTGATCTAGGCAGGCAAGAAGCGGTTCCAGCCTCATTACGGGGCTGGATCTAAGAACCTCACCAACTAAAAACAAAAACAAAATGACATATTCAAGTTCCTTGGCCATGAACCGTTCACGGTATCAGGGTCGCAACCAAAATTCGGTCAGCTTCAAGGCTACCACGCGGACGCTCGGTCCAATCAGTAATACCATTACGTTGATCGTTTTGGCATGTCTACTTGGCTTGCTTTATCTCACGCAAGCCACTAAGACTAATGCCTATGGCTACCAGATCAACGCTTTGCAGACCAAGCAGGCTAATCTTAAGAGTCAGCATGATGACCTTGAGGTCGATTCGGCGCGTCTGCAGTCCCTTAATCGAGTCAGCAACAGTCCAGTTGCTAAGAGTTTGGTATCAGTTGCGCCTTCGGCTACCGCCAAAAACTAAGCCCCCATCATTGGTCACTTCGACATATAGGGGCCAAAGTTTTATAATTAAGGGGTAAATATGGCCTTGCCAAACAAAAACGTCTCTCAAGCAGTCATGAGAATCCGTATCTGGTACGGATTGTTGGTTTTGGTGTTGGCGATCTTTGGCCTCAGGCTGTTCTACATACAGATAATCAATTATCAGCACTATCGTCACGCGGCGCTGAGCGACCAGCTTAAGCAATACGAGATTCCGGCACGTCGGGGCATTATAAGAGCCCATGACGGCGCCCAGGAGTTGCCAATCGTCCTAAACCAGCAGCTGTTTACCCTCTACGCTGACCCAGTCTATATTAAGAAGCCTGATGAAGCGGCTGTCAAAGTTGCGGCGGCGGTCGGTGGTGATGCGGCTAAGTACGCAGGGCAAATGAAGACCAAGGACACCCGCTACGTGATTTTGGCCAAGAAGTTAAATAGCGCTCAGCAAGCCAAAATCGCGGCTCTCAAGCTAGCCGGCGTTGGCACTCAAGAACAAGACTATAGAACCTACCCACAGGGCAGTCTGGTGTCACAGGTACTTGGTTTTGTTAATGACGAAGGTGTTGGCAAGTACGGCGTTGAGCAGGCGCTCAACAAGCAACTTAAGGGCACGCCAGGCGAGCTAAAGGCGATTACTGATGCTAGCGGCGTGCCGTTGGCTGCCAGCCGGGATAACACCCGCAAAGCGCCCAAGAACGGTGATGATATTACGCTCACGATTGACCTGGCACTGCAGCAACAGCTAGAAACCATACTGGCCAAAGGCGTCAAAGATTCCAAGGCGACGGCTGCCAGCGCGCTGATTATGGAAGCCAGAACTGGCGCTGTTAAGGCCATGGCCAACGCACCGACCTACGACCCTAGCAAATATTCGCAGGTTGATGATCCTAGCGTGTTCCAGAATGCCGCCGTGGCGCACCCGATTGAGGTTGGCTCGTCGATGAAGACCCTAACCACGGCGGCGGCGCTTGACCAGGGGGTTATCAAACCTGGCACAACCTACTATGATCCGGCCAAATGGAAGGTCGATGACTTCACAATTACTAATATTGAGGAAGATGGCGGGGCAGGCACTCGCAGCATTACTGATATCTTGAACCTGTCGCTCAACACTGGTGTAACTTGGGAATTAATGCAAATGGGCGGTGGTGAGATCAACACCAAAGCTCGCGAAGCTTGGCATAACTACCTGGTTAATCACTATATGTTTGGCAAGCCAACTGGACTTGAGCAGGGCTATGAAGCCAGCGGCTATGTGCCTGACCCAGAAGATAACGGCGCTGGCATTGATCTGACCTATGCCAACACGGCCTTTGGTCAGGCCATGACGGCTACGCCGATTCAAATGGGCGCTGCCTTATCGTCGGTCGTTAACGGCGGCACTTATTACCAGCCATACTTGTTAGACAAAGCCACCAGTGCCGGTGGCGAAACCCGCACCACCAAGCCCAAGGTAGTTAAACCCCATGTCGTTAGCGCTGCGACTTCACAGGCTATAATACCGATGATGCAATACGTGGTTGACCACCATAACTTCACGCCTAAGTTCGACCAGGCGGCTTATGTAGTTGGTGGCAAAACTGGTACTGCCCAGATAGCCAAGCCTGGCGGCGGCTACCACGATAATCAGTTTAATGGTACTTATGCTGGCTTTGTCGGCGGTGATTCACCGCAATATGTTATCGTGGTGTTCGTATACAAACCAACTATAGGTGGCTACGCCGGAACGGCGGCGGCTCAGCCGATTTTTGGCAGTCTGGCGCACCTGTTGATAAATAATGCTTACGTTATACCAAAAACCCCCTAAACTAGCCTAAGCAGTGCTATAATAAAACAAAAATTACACCCATGAATACCTTGCACCTTGCTATCACTATCAACGACTTGACCCGTATCTTATCTCTAGGCTTTTTTAGTTTTGCTCTGAGTATGCTGATAACACCGATTTATACCAGCATTGCTTACCGTCAACAGTGGTGGAAACGCCAACGCACTGAGGCTTGGTCGGGTGGTACGGCCAAGGTTTATCAGAAGCTCCATGCCGCCAAACACAAACGAAATATACCGACCATGGCCGGGCTCATTTTTGTCATATCAATCGCCATCGTTACTTTGTTAGGCAATCTAAGCCGCGGGCAAACTTGGTTACCATTGGCTGGTCTGGTTGCCGCGGCTGGTATAGGCCTGATGGACGACACCATGAATATCAGAAGTGTAGGCAAGGGCATAGCTGGTATGACGGCTCGGCTCAAGTTCGGCCTATACAGCTTGATTGTGCTAATAGGTGGCTGGTGGTTTTATGCCAAGCTGGGTGTGACCTCTATCTATTTGCCTTGGGTTGATCAATGGCATATCGGCATATTTGTCATAGCTCTGTTCTGGCTGGTGGTAATCGCGACGGCCATGTCTGTTAATATAACCGATGGCTTGGATGGTTTGGCCGGTGGTTTGCTGACATCGTCATTTATGGCCTATGCCATCATTGCAGCTGTCGAACAGGAATTTGCCCTGGCTGGATTCTGTCTGACGGTTGTCGGCGCTCTGCTTAGTTACACCTGGTTCAATATTTATCCGGCGCGTTTCTTCATGGGCGATACAGGATCATTTGCTCTGGGAACGGCGTTAGGTATTATCGCGCTGCAAACGGATACGGTGTATGTGCTGCCTATCATCGGTGCTGTCTATGTAATGGAAACCGGATCAGTGATTATCAACCGCACTTCGCGCAAGCTGCGCGGTGGCAAAAAAGTCTTTTTATCCTCGCCGATTCATCATCACTTCGAAGCCATTGGCTGGCCAGAAACCAAGGTCACCATGCGTTTTTGGATACTTGGTCAGATAGCTAGCGTGCTAGGGCTAATAGCCTTCTTAATTAGCGGACAGGTTTAAACCCAATGAGGCCGACTCGTGCCGCACCAAGACGTCGCTCGCAGCTGCGACTCAGCGACTTAAATCTTGGCCGCAAACATCGCCCAGATTACTGGTTGCTGATCTGGTGCGCGGCGCTGTTATCGATAGGTCTAATTGTTGTTTATGCCATCAGTCCGGCTCTGAGTGCTGCCAATCACGTTACTGGCAATTACTACGTTGGCAAGCAATTACTAGCGATTGGCCTTAGTATTGTTGCCTTTGTAATAACTGCCCAGGTGCCGCTCAGATGGTGGCGACAAGCCTATAAGCCCTTATTAGTAGCTGCTGGATTGGTCACATTATTGGCGTTACTGATGCCGGTTAATCCGGCTTATCCGGCGCATCGTTGGGTGAGACTTGGTGGCCTGTCATTTCAATCCGTGGAACTAGTTAAGTTCGCAGTCATGATCTGGATGGCCGGCTTCCTGGCCGAACGGATTAAGCAGGGCAATATAGCTAGCACTAATCTGACGCTCAAACCAATTCTAATAGCTCTTGGAGCCATTGGAGTGGTAATTGTGGGTGTTCAGAGCGATTTGGGCTCAACCGGCGTTATGGTGGCTATGATGGCCACTATGGCCTTCGTGGCCGGTCTGCCAATGGGTCGTATTATCATGATTGCTGGCGTAGTTGCGATTGGCCTGATCATGGCGGTATCGGCCACGCCTTATAGACGTGAGAGATTGCAGAGCTTCCTGCACCCCGAGGCCAATTGTCAGAGTAGCGGTTACCAGGCTTGTCAGGCACTGATTGCCGTTGGTTCTGGCGGTATAATAGGCCTCGGACTTGGTAGTAGTGTGCAGGCTTATGGATATTTGCCAGAAGCCGCTAATGACTCCATCTTTGCTATTTACGCCGAGAAATTCGGCTTTGTCGGCAGTATTATATTGCTGGCGGCGTTTGTGGCTTTCTTCTCCAGACTTAAGAGTATTGCCGAACGCTTGCCAGATGATTTTAGTAGATTGTTGGTCGTTGGAGTGTTAGCTTGGCTCAGCGTACAGACGCTTATTAACGTTGGTGCCATGATCGGGCTGCTACCGCTTAAGGGCATCACTTTACCGTTTATAAGCTATGGTGGTACTAGCGTGGTGTTTGCCGCCGCGGCTGTTGGCTTAGTGTTCCAGGCGTCTCAATATGCGGCTTATGACACACCACGAATTCGTGACAATCTCGGCGGCGGCCGGGCTGGGAGCGGCAGTGGTGGTGGTTTTCGTGGCAGCACTATGAGGAGGGCGGACTATTGATCACAATTGTACTAACCGGTGGTGGTTCTGGCGGACATATTACGCCGCTGCTGGCCGTTGCCGCTGAGCTTAAGCGCAAACGGTCTGATATCAGGCTTGTTTACATCGGTCAGCGCGGTGACGGCCTAGGTGATATTCCAGCTGCGCATGCTGCGATTGACGAAGTTCTAACTGTACGAGCTGGCAAGTTCCGACGTTATCATGGCGAGAGTTTACTGAGGCAACTTCTAGACATACCAACCATGGTCAAGAATATTCGTGACTTCTTCTATGTATTAATAGGTATGGTTCAAAGCTGGCGCATACTGCGCCGTCTACGGCCCGATATAGTTTTCATTAAGGGTGGTTTTGTTGGCGTACCGGTTGGCTTGGCGTCGGCAGTGCTGCACATACCTTATGTAACGCACGACTCTGATGCCATACCCGGACTAGCTAACCGTATTATTAGCCCCTGGGCAACCAAACATGCCGTGGCGTTGCCAACTAATAGTTACAAATATCCGTCTGCCAAGACTGTAACTACCGGCATCCCGCTACAGGCTGATTTTGAACCCGTCAGCGATAAGCTTAAGCAAAAGTACAGAGCTGACCTCAAGCTCCCAGCCGAAGCCAAAGTGTTATTTGTGATTGGAGGTGGTCTGGGCTCGCAGCGCGTTAATCAGGCTGTGGCCGAAGCCGTACCGCATCTGTTACACGAATTCAGAGACCTACACGTCATACACGCTGTTGGTCGCGCTAATAAGCTAGATATGAAGACCGTGTATGCCGATAAATTATCTGAGGCAGAGCAGGGGAGGTTAAGAATCTATGACTATCTTGATGATGTCTATCGCTATAGTGGCGCTGCCGATGTAATTATCACTAGGGCAGGGGCAACTAATCTGGCAGAATTTGCTCTCCAGGGCAAGGCCTGTATTGTGGTTCCGAGTTCGTTTCTGGCAGGTGGTCACCAGCTCAAGAACGCCAAATATCTGGCTGATCATCAAGCGGCTCTGGTACTCAGTGAAACCGATCTAGCGGCTGATCCTAATAGATTGGCTGGACAAGTCAGCGAGCTGCTCAGTAACCCCCAGCGCCGACTGGATCTAGGAGCTGAGCTGGCAAAGTTCGCCAGACCCAAGGCCACTCAGGAGCTAGCTCAGTTAATACTAGACCAAGTTAAAAAATGAAATTAGGCCGCAAAAACCAATTACCAACCCGCCGCCAAAGGCTAAAAACTGAGGCCGATAGGCCGTCCAGCAGCTTTTCGTATCGATCGCGCCGCTTAGATCGTTCTCGGGAGACGGGTCGCCAGATTCAGTACGAACTAACTAAGCGAAAAGCTGGCAAGCTCGGGCGTTATTGGTTGCAGCGTTTTGGTCTGGCCGTGTTGCTTGTAGCTGTCGCTGCCTCGTTGTTTAATGTCCTAAGTCTGTCTTCGAATGCCAAGGTTTTGCCGCTGGCAACGGATGGTAGTCGATCATTTTTAAGACCCATTAGCACCTACGAAGCAGCCGCTAGTCAGTTGCTTGGAGAGTCTGTCTGGAACCGCAACAAGATTACTGTTAACACCGCCAACATCAGGCATCAATTACTTAATAAGTTTCCTGAATTAACTGATGTGACTGTGACTGTACCGCTGCTCGCGCATCGGCCAATAGTTTATGTGCAACCAGCCCAACCGGCACTGATACTGGTTGCTGGTAATGGTGTGTTTGTAGTTGACGAGAATGGCAAAGCGCTGATTGTCGGCGCTAATCTAGCCGAGCTCAACAAGCCTAAGCTGCCTGTCTTGAATGATCAGAGCGGCCTTAGGATCAGGCTAAATCATCAAGCCCTGTCGTCAGCCAATGTCAGCTTCATACAGACTGTCATAGCTCAGTTAGCGGCCAAGCAGCTGGTAGTCTCGTCAATGGCATTGCCGGCCAGTACCAGAGAGCTGAACATTGTGATTGCCGGACAACCGTACTTCGTGAAGTTCAATTTGCAGAGCAATACGCCGAGAGAGCAGGCGGGTACGCTACTAGCTACCCTAGCCACGCTTAAGCGTCAAAATGTTATGCCGGCTAAGTATGTTGATGTCCGTGTTGCTGGCCGGGCATATTATCAATAGCGCCCTATTCTACTACCCCGCTTGTTCGCAAATTGTTCAGGTTTCGTTATTATCTGTAATTAGAAAAAACTATACAAACATATCGAATTATGCAAATGTCAAATTTTTGTGAAAATGACAAAAAGGCAGGGAAGTTAAATATTTATAACAATTGGCTGAAAAAGCAAGGTTTTCACGACAATACTGTGGAAAAGTCAAATAGTGTCGCACATCACATTCAGGCACTAGGCCTATAGCGGGGCTATGGACGGCATAAGGCTAATGTAGATGTAAACAACACTGCAGTGCAGCGGCTTAGCATACGAGCGAACTTTTAAACAAAACAGCCAATTACTCCCCTACAGCAGAGGTACCCAATGTCATCTATTGAACATATATCACAGTCGCAAAATATACATTGTGCGACATCATGTCTATGTGTCGAATGGTGCTGCTAACCCGTCTGCGCCCGACAAATATTTATTAACCTGCGCAGATTTTGGTTTTGATTTTGCTGCGCTCTGCTCCGCTCACTGTCGGCCTGTTGGTTAGTGGTACTACCACCTATGCCCGATTAACACTAACCCACAACCTAACTGTTCGTATTTTGTACAGTAATCAATAACGATAAAATAAATTCAATTACTGGAGGGTGGATTTAGCGTGATGCTGGTTGGTGATATAGAGGCGCGTGGCGCGGGTTCTGTCTGCCCCCGTGTAGCCAACTATGTTTACCGGGTTCAAATCCGTCTTCAGGCATACCTTCAAAATCTTCGATATCATATCCAACGCTGCCCATTTTTAGTTGCAGTCGTGGCCAATCTGGACCATATACCTGAAGCAAATTCTCTCTAGGTATATGCATGACCTTTGCCGACAAAGAATATTCGTGCTCGTCTGTAGAATCATCCAGCTGCCCTCTTCTATACACGACACTCCCAACATTTTCATCAACATCAGCATCTTCAAACGGTAGTTCCCCGCCGTTGGCTAGATATCTTACTTTTCGTTTTGCTCTAAGCTCCGCCTGTAGAGAAACCCAATATGGAAACTTTGGCTGTGGCATGTCAGGAATCTCAGAGTCCACGATATTTTTTGCCACGATGAGCTCGAAGTCATGATCTTCGATAAGAGCTAGAATCCTTGCTTCATACCCATCGGCTTTTTCTACTCGAGCCTTGGCAGCCTCGTCCCTTTCCTCCTGGGGCTTTTCGTGCATTTCGTAGGGCTCGGTTGTTCTTAGTACATCCAAAATACCAACCAATGGCTGTTGCCCGGTGGCTACTATCAAATCACCGCGGTTTGGATAGCCAAAGGTAAATACATTTCTGCCATTTGAGCCCCATATAGCTATTTCTGCATAGTCGTTGAGTCTCGCGAGACCTACCGGATCTTGTTCTCGGTGTTGTGCCTGTCCTTGTGTAATTGCCTCAAAAGAGTTGATTTGGCTCATAGGTATACTGCTTCAATTTTGCGTACGCTAGTCACTGGCTTAGGCTTCGTCGAGAGCGTAGGTGGCCTTGGCAACGCGCTTGAACTGCGGCTTGCCTTGGAGGTTCAGAAGAATAGTGGTTTCTTTGACAAAGCGGCTCTTAAGCACGCGCTTAACGATTTCGTCACGGTGCAAAGGCTCTTTGGCGTCACGCAGAACTTCGCTGATGATGTCAGCAACGGTGCCCTTCTCGTAGCCCCACTCCTTGAGTGCATAGATACCGCGGCCGATTAGCACGAAGCGCTTGTCCTTGATAAGTTCGTTGTGAATGGCTTGAGTCGTAACATCTTTGCGCTTGAAGTCGCTGTCCTTGATGGCGTCGGCGATTTCGTTGAAGTGCATGTGCTTGCCGTTCTCCTTGAGAATGACGTAAATCTTGTCGCGAATGTTCTTAGGGTTAACCATTGGCCACTTGATAAGACCCCAGCGACCGTTCAGGGTGGCTAGGTGCTTAGAGGTGCTGGCTAGAGAGGCGGCCTCGGCTGAGCTAGCAATGCCAGCAGCCTTGGCGATCTGGTCGATGGTCTGTGGCTCGCCGATCTGCTTGATGGTGTCAATAAGTCCGGCTACTCGCGCTTTCAGTGCCTTGTCGTCATAAGCGGACTTGATGCCGACGCTGCCATAGAAGTTGTCGTCTTCTTGGATGACGGTCAACTGAGGTGATAACTGGCTTAGGAAGGCCACTCTTGCCTGCTCTTCGCGGTCAGGACTGTCGCTTAACTGAGCCGTAAGCTGGCTGACGCGAGCTACACTGCCTGAGTCCTCAAGGAGTCCCAATACAGTGGCTTCGAAGTCGGCTATATGAGGCAAACTACCCTTCTCTGCCGTGCTGCTGAGGCGTGTGACAACGGCCTTCTCCAGCTGACGAACGCGCTCTCTGGTGATGCCTAGCATTTCACCGATCTGTTCCAGGGTTTCCTTACGGTCAAACAGGCCAAAACGGCGAGCCACGATCTCTCGCTCACGCTCACGGTCAATGGTAGCCAAAACATCGGTGACAAGCTGCTGGGTCTTGAGAGCCGGGGTAGATTCGGGGGTGGTTTGAGCCATATGTGTAATATTCCCTGTTAATAACTTACTTTAGCACTATTATAAAACTAATAATTTTAAAAGTCAACACGTTCTCTTTATTTAGTTGTATTGTAGCACATTCATGACAGCAATGCGTATAAGATGTTGTAGAAATATTATCATGCCACTGGCTTTACGTATGGACAAATAACTGATTAGAAAACACTTATGCTTATCGAGTAATCCACAGGTTGACTATTTGGTTTTGGCAGTCTTTTTGCGAGTGGTTTTGCCGCGTCGGAAGCCACCTCGTTTCTTAACAGGAGCGGCGGCTAGCAGCTTTTTGGCTTCGGCCTCCGTTATCTTAGCAGGATTGACGTCTTTGGCGATGCGGGCGTTCTTCTTGCCATCGGTAATGTAGGGGCCATAAGGGCCATTTAACACCTTAATACCGCCCGGGAACTCATTGATATGCTTGGCGGCATCCTTAGCTAGTTTGGCCTCGTAGAGCTCACGAGCCTCATTTTCGTTGATAGTCTGGGGATCCAGGGGTTTGATAGAGACAAAAGTCTTATCTACCTGTATATACGGGCCAAAACGGCCAATATTAGCCTTAATCTCTTGCCCGTCAGCCGTTTTGCCGACGCTACGGGGTAGTTTGAACATCTCAAGTGCCTGTTCTAAGGTGACGGTGTCTATGGTGGTCTCTTTGGGCATTGGGGCGAAGGCCGGCTTCTTAGTCTCGTCAGCCGTGTCACCCTTCTGTAGCATCGGTCCATAACGGCCAAATCGAGCGAAGATCGGCTCTCCGGACTTGGGGTCAACACCCAGCTCACGAGCCTGTGATACCTCTTGGCGAGACACGTCGGCCGATTTCTCCACCAGAGGGTGGAAACCCTTATAAAATTTGGCAATCATGGCCTGCCAAGCCTGTTTGCCTTCGGCAATATTGTCGAAATCGGCCTCAACCTTGGCTGTAAAGTCATAATCTACAACTGATGGGAAGTGCTTGACCAAGAAGTCGGTAACCACCTCAGCGATACCAGTCGGCACTAGCTTATTACGATCGGCGCCGGTAATAACCTTGGCAGTCTCCTTGTTGATAGAGCCAGCCTGCAAGGTAATAGTAGTGACGTCACGTTCCTTGCCCTCAAGATCAACCTTCTCTACGTAGCCGCGAGTCTGGATGGTCGAAATCGTTGGTGCGTAGGTGCTTGGCCGGCCGATACCCAGCTCCTCAAGCTTCTTAACCAGTGCAGCCTCGGAGTAACGAGCTGAAGCCCGGCTGAATGTCTCGGTTGCGACGACGGTCTGGGCGTTCAACGGCTGGCCAACCCCGAGTGCTGGCAAAATAATGTCGTCCTTGCCGCCGCCATAAACTTTCATAAATCCGTCGAAACGCAGTATTTCACCCTTAGCGATGAATAGTTCTGGCTGTGTACTAACACTGATCGAAACTTCGGTACGCTCCAGCTTGGCCGGACTCATCTGGCTGGCAATGGCGCGTTGCCAAATGAGTTGATAGAGCTTCTGCTGCTGTGAGTCATCACCGGCCTTAACACTATTGAAACTAGTCGGCCGAATGGCTTCGTGAGCTTCCTGAGCACTGGAGTTTTTGGTCTTATATTGGCGGACTTGGTGATAATCTTTGCCGTAATTCTTCTTGATATAGCTCTCGGCAGCGGCTATGGCTTGGCCAGATAGTATAGTGCTGTCGGTACGCATGTAAGTGATGCGACCGGATTCATAGAGGCGCTGAGCCAACGTCATAGTCTGCCGGACGCTGTAACCGAGACGGCGGCTGGCTTCTTGCTGCAGGGTGCTGGTGGTAAAAGGCGCGCTGGGGTTACGACTCCCGGGCTTCTGCTCGATATCGGTGACTTTGTAGCTGGCGTCTATAACGCCTTTGAGCCAGGTTTCGGCAACAGCGGCATTTGGTAATTTAACAGATAGTTCGGCTGGGATTTCGTGACCTTTATCCAGGAAAGTTGCCGTGACCTTGAACGAACTCTCAGCATCGAAGTCACGAATCTCGCGTTCGCGTTCGACGATCAAACGAACAGCTACAGATTGAACTCGACCGGCGCTTAGGCCGGTTCTGACCTTCTTCCATAATACCGGTGATAATTCATAGCCGACCAAGCGATCCAGGACTCGCCTGGCCTGCTGGGCGTCTACCAGCTTAATGTCAACCGTGCGTGGATTATTAATCGCAGCTTCTATAGCCGGCTTGGTGATCTCGTGGAAGACGATTCGCTTGGTCTTGGCTGGGTCAAGCTTGAGGGCGTGAGTAAGGTGCCAGGCAATGGCCTCACCTTCGCGGTCTTCATCGCTGGCTAGCCAGACTTCACTGCCGCTAGCTGCCTTCTTGAGCGCGGCGATTGTCTTCCTCTTGTCGGCGCTGATCTCATAGTGCGGCTCGAAGTTCTTGTCGATATCAATGTTCAAACCCTTCTTAGGCAGATCACGAATGTGGCCGAAACTACTGAGGACGGTGTAGTCTTTGCCGAGGAATTTTTCGATGGTTTTGGCTTTGGCCGGACTCTCTACTATTACTAAGTTTTTTGGCATAACGTACTACATCTAATCGCAATTCTCATGAGAATGCAAACTATATATAAGAATAAGCCGAAATTTGTTAAAAATTTTGACCAACTTTGTACCCAGCCCAGATACCGAAGAAAGAACCGACGCTGCTAAGCAGAATACTCCAACCGCTCAGCCAGTTGCCATGTGACATTGCTGCCCCCAACCAACCACCAATGGTACCGCCGACGCCAATACCCAAGAAAATCATAAGCTTCATGCTAGTAGTTTAGCACCTAGTGCTAGTAGATACCCCACTTGTTGGCGCCTAAGGGGCGGATCTTGCTGCCGATCTCTAGCATAGTTAACGATTGATTGAATTCGGAAACTGATAACTTGCTTCCGTCCAGCAGTTCGTGGCCTTCGCTAATTCCTTGCTGCATAAGGTCAAGAATGGCTTGTTCGTGGGCGTTGCGACCCCTGATTTTACGGGGTGTTGCCCGATCTTCCAGGCCTAAGGCATGCAGCACATCCAGATAAGAAGTCACCGGTACGG
>ERZ1292625.3624-Hain-H41-01um-R1-3624-length-12329-cov-7_pt1 | contig 12329 bp, 26 predicted proteins | sample MGYA00564400_ERZ1292625 | MGnify/ENA primary metagenome ERZ1292625 (study PRJEB36523, sample SAMEA6512639) | groundwater metagenome | collected 2019-01-08 | study: AquaDiva: Metagenomics assemblies of 32 groundwater samples
CTGAGCAAATAGCGTCTATCGCCGCTTCCACCGCCTCCCGGCTCGGCCGCGCGGGCGTCGGCTCGCATGCGGGCGAGGCAGCGTAGAGGTAGGCGCGGAACACGCCACCCTCACTCAACTGACAGTCGCATTGCACCACGTTACCTGACTCACTGCGTTGGTCCGTGTTGTGCCAGTAGTCGGGATGATGCTCACTCGCCGGATGGCCACATTCGCAGACCGGGTCCAACGCGGGCGTTCCTTCGTCAGCGGGCGGGGTGGAATCAGCCATGGGACCTCCGCGCGAGGAACCGCGTGATCGCGTGGACGACGCGCCGCGACGGCTTCCCCGGCTCCAACCCGTCGAGTTGCCGCGCCGTCCGTCGGACGTGCTGACGCGAGATCGGGGGCGTCAGGCGTACCGCGATGTACTGGTAGGCGTCGGAGCGAGCCGCGAGCAGGCGTCGAGTAATGGGGAGTCTGGGCATAGTCGATTGGCTAAGGTGTTGGCGTGGCGAGGATACGGTCGCAGCGTAGGTCGGTCATGACGTCTCCGGTTGTTCGGCAGGCACGGTCAGTCGTGCCGCGAACGCTTCGAGCACACGTTCGGCTCGCCAGAGCGGACGCAGGGCGCGGCTCACGGCATCGTCCTCACCCTCTCGCGATACGCCCGGCATCTCGTTGCACAGAATGTGCTGGACGAGGTGCAGGTCGGTTTCGGCGGACGCGATCTCTCTCGCCAATGCCTCGGGGTTATTGTGGATCGCCTTATGCAACTCCACCTCCCGGCGCAGCAGCACGTCGGTCAAGGCACAGAGTGAGCGGGCAAGATCAGCCATCGCATCCATTGGTGTCGCCCCGATGCCCATGCACCCCATTTGGACAGAGGAGGTTGCTACCCAAGCACCTTCTCCTTCCCGGATGGCATTGTCCTCCCATTCGCACGTTACCGCCGCCCATCCGTCAGAGGTGGTGAATCCGCACTCGTGACTGAACGTTCCGTCAGCAATCTGGACGGTGCGGCCTTTCGGCAACTTAGCTTCCGTCATGTCGTCTCTCCGTCAAGTTGTTTTCGCGTGGCGAGGTACTGCTGATAGCGCGCGTCGGTCACGTAAGCTTCGTGGGCGAGGTCGATCTGGCGTGCGGCCTCGAAGCCGCCCTTGTTCAGCGCGTGAAGCGAGTTTTTCCCTATCCGATGGTGACGTCCACAGAGCGGGACCACCCACCGCGCATCGCCCTTGCGGCTTGCGCCAGACCTGCTCGGCACGTGCGCGTTCTCCGACGGAACCGCACTACAAATCAGACATGGCTGATGGCCGACCCACGCGGCGCGATCGGCTCCCCCGTAGGCGCGGTCGAAGTTCTCGGCCTTGCGCTTCGGGTTGGTGCGCGGGAGCGGCTTCTGGCGCTTCACTCGTTCCTCTTCGGTCGCTCTTGTGCGTCAATCTGCACGGCTCGGACTGCTTGGATGAGGTCACGAACGGCCTGCTCGCGGGCACGAACAATGGTGGAGTGACTCACCCTGAAGTACATCTGTGAATAGGTCGATTTTATCTCATCCCTGATCGCCAGCGTCAGATTGTGCTTGGCGCGGCGGACACTGTGGACATCCCGACCGGAGTCTTTCATGGCTTCGCTCCCCTTGGTGCGGTCACGCTCGGCGCTTGGAGCGGCGTATCGGGCCGGTTCGCCAGCACGACGCCGAAGTAGACGGCGAGGCCCGACAGCACGACGAGCGAGGCGAAGCCCGAGAAGGCGAACGCCCACAGGAGCCGCCACATCGGACGCGGGACGACCACGTTGGGCGTGCTCACGGTGTCCTCGGCGGCTTGCCGGGGCGCGTGATCGTCAGCGTCCCCCGGACGACCAAGAACAACGTGAACACGGCCCCGAGGAACGCCCCGATGGCGAGATAGCATAGAGGCACGATCATGCGTCCTCCTCGGGTGGTGCGGGTTCGTCGTCAGGCAGGTAGTCGATCTCAGGCACGCCGTCGTCGCAGACCGGCCCGCGTGGCGTCTCGACACAGCCGACGTAGTCGCTGTCCTCGTCGCGGTCATGGGCGATGCAATGAAATATTGACGTAACGCCTCCTTACGGCGTGATGAGCGGTGCGCGTTCGGGCAGCGCGTGGTGCAGGGCGGCGTCTACGAGGGCGTAGGCTTCGTACCAGCCGATGCGGAGGCCAGAGCGCCGCCAGCCCGCGAACGCGGCGTCCGTGACCATCTGGTGCCACGCGGGGACGGTCAGACGGTCGGGCGGGGCTGGTTCGTCGGCGAAGCGTTCGATGTCGGCGGCGATCTCGGCGAGGCGTTCACGGCTCATACGGTGGCTCCGGTAGCGGTACGGTGATCGAGTATACGCGGTGGCGGTACGTGTGTCAATAGACACGCTAAGAAAAACTCACAGTTTCTTTTTCGTTCGGCGCCCGGTTAGGCGGCCCTTCCTGACACAATCCTGCATATTGTCCTTATAGGTGCCGACAAAGAGATGATCAGGTCGGACGCACGGAGGGTTGTCGCAGTGGTGGCATACAATGAGGCCGGGCGGAATCGGGCCGAAGTGCATCTCCCACGAGAACCGATGGGCAGCAACGGACAACTGCCGGTATCTGGTAGCCCACCCATACCCATGTCCATTATTGCCAGCGGTCCACTCCCAACACCCATCCGACTTCTTCACGTGCCGCCAGAACCTAACTTCGTCGGGTACCCTTGGCGGGCGCGGTTTGCGCGGGGGGCGCTCGCCATACATCGCCACCCGCATCTGTCTACGCCTATGCGCTTCTACCGTGGCCGGGCTAGTAGAATTATGAAAGATGCAGCGGAAGTCGCCAGTCTTGGGGTCTAGCCATGCCCTACTCACCCGGCACGGTTCCCCACCTCTCGGTATCGCTTGGCATAGAACCTTCGCACGGGCGGTCATTTCCCGTCGTCCAGCAGTTTGCGCCAGTCACCAGCGGTTCGGGCCGGACGCTGTTCGATGGCGTCTGCCGTTGGCAGTTCAGCGGCTTGTGTGACAAGCGCCTTACTTTCCCTTCCTTTACTCTCCTTTACTCTTATGGTCGTCCGTGGTTGACCATGGTTGACCGTGGTTCCTGTGCGGCGTTGGGATTGTTTGAGCCGGAAGGCGTCTTGCTCGGTCCTAACCTGTTCTAGCCGTGGGCTTTGCAGAAACATCCCGTCTAAGCCTTCCACTGGCTCAAAGCAGGGTTTGATGTTCGGCCATGCCTCGGCCATCACGCCGACTGGGCAGCGGGCGATTTCGGCCAGTTTCGATATATCGTCCGGGATGGTTCCTTCCTCCCAACACTCATCGAGGAGTTCGCGGTACAGCCCGCGCTCGACGTAGTTCATGCGGTTGGCCTTGCGGTGTGCCCGGTACCGCGTGAGGTACCACGGGTAGAAGGGGAGTGGCGCGTGGACTTTCACGGTGTCACCAAAGCAGTGACGCCCGGCAACCTCTTGGGAGAATCCTCACCCCGCCGAAGGCGTGGATTGGAATCAAGAGGCACCGGGCGTCCTTGCACATCGACGTAGCCCGCGCTCTCCAACGCGGACACCGCATAATCGCACCCCTGAGCGTGCGCTGTCAAGCCCTGCGGCGTCACGCGGGCCGCCGTTTCTTGGCGGCGTAGCGAGCGCGGTCCCGGGCACGCTGGCACACTACGCAGCGCTGCGTGCCCGGGGTGCGGGGGTGGCCGCGTCGGCAGGTGTCGCTTGGTGGCCGGTGGCGGGTCCGGCCCTTTCCTCGCTCGCGGATGGTAAGGCCCGCGTCGGCGTAGAGGGGGGCGAGGGTGCGGACGGTGCCTTTCCGGGTGTAGCCAAGGAGATGCGCGTTGAGGGTTCCGACGTTCCGGGATAACCCGAGGGCGCGGCTCAGGTCGCGCAGGGTGGGGGTGCGTTCGGTGATGCGGGCGAGGTCGCGGAGGGTGGCGACGGCTTTGGCCCATCGCTCGGCGTGCTTGTCCGTCACGGTTTTGTGCCGTTTGGTCACGCGGTCGTAGGTGGCTACGCGCTTGATGACGCTTTTGTGGACGGGGCGGAATCGGTGTTCGTTGTCTTGCCAGAGGCGGACGGACTTCAGCCCCCCGTTCATCGCACGGGTCGTAATGCCGAGTTTGTTGGCGATCTGTCGAATGCGTTCACGGGTCACGCCGAACATCTGGCCGACGTCCTCTAGGGTGTACTCCTCCTCCACTAGTAACAGGCGCAAGCTCTCCGCGAACCCCGGCAGACTGGCGATGCCTTGCGGCGAGATACGGTGCTGGCGGATGGCCTCGCGGTGTGGCTTCGGCTCCGCGAAGGTCACGATGCCGTAAGACTCGGGGTTCCACGTCATGCTGGCCGTTCGGGCGAGATCGGGATGGTAGGGTCGGGGTGCGTCCTCGCACAACTTTCCGTGCAGTACAGGTGGCCATCGGAGCGGAGGACGGCGAGGGCGTGGGGCTTGATGCGCCGGTCGTCTCCATCGCAGACGTCACCCCGGCCCCCGACGCGGCAGACGTAGAGGCGGTGCCGGCCGGGCGGGTCCATCGCTCGGGGGTCGGAGGGGAGGGGGTAGTCGGTCGGGCGGGTCGATGACGCACTTCTCGGGCTAGTCACGGGGTCCACCAGTCGATATATCGGAGGCCGTGGTGGGCGTTCCAATGGGGGTCCGCAATGCTGATACGAGGACGGTTGTCAACCGGGTCGCTGTAGACCAAATGCAGGGTGCCCGTGGGACTGAGGCCCCACTGATACCTCGGGTGTGGCTCTTCCCATCCGTACAGCGTGCCGACCATCCCACCTTCCACGGGGATGTCGAGCGGGGCGAGGGTGAGGCGTTTGGGTGCGGTCACGAGTCACGCTCCAAGGGGCAGAGGATGGCGAGGGTTTGGGCGCAGAGTCGGATGTCGTCCCGGTTCCACGCGATGCGTCCTTGCTGGCACATCTGGCGGTTGGCGGCGTCGGTTGCGGCGGCTCGGGCTACGTCCTCGGTGATCTCGCGGGGCGTCATGGTGTTGCCTCCGGTGGAGAGGCTAGGATGTGGTGGCGTCTGGCGAATCGCAGGGCTTGGGGTAGTGTGCAGTTGCGGCGTTCGCGGGCGTTGGGGTTGAGCCAGCCCCGGGGCCACCAGTGCAGGGTGAATGAGCCGTCGGCCTCTAGGTACATCGAGGCTGGCCGGTAGCCAGTGCCGCGCCATGCGTGAAGTGGCGGCCTCATTTCGGCCCCCACACGGTCGCGCCGGTTTCAGGGTCAAGGCGGAGCTTCCACCCCCTCCGCGTCCCCCGAAATGTCGGCTGTCCCTCCGATGTGCCGACATTTGGTGTTAGGTTTCGCCGGGGCTTGGCGTCGTTTGCGCGGGCAGTCTCCGCGATGGCGTCTTTAATAGAGCGGTCGAATCGTTGCTGGGTGCGGTTGTTCACGGCGTGTCCTCCACAATGCCCCGTGCTGGCGCTGGCTGGCCACTGGCGGGCGTTTGGGGGCCTTTTCCGTGAAAGGGTACGTCGGAGGGTCGGTCGCCACGGAGGCGGGCGCGGGCTTCGGCGTCAGCTTCGGCGCGGTCGTGGGCGAGGCAGTAGGCGCGGAAGTCGGCGAGGAGGTTGGGCGTGGACGCACTTCTGAGGGAGTCAGTCATCGGACGGGGACAGTTCCGGGAAGGCCGCCCTAAGAGCGGTGGCCATCTGGTCCGCATAGTGGATCCGTTCATTAATCCCGAGTCCCTTCCATGTCGCGTACATCGGCGTCCGGGAGTGCTCATAGCTGGCGCGCGCCGCCCGTTCGACCCGGACATCCCACGGAACACGCGGGGCGCTCATGTGGTCAATACAGCGTGGGCACGGGGCGGCGGCTTGCGTGTCGAGCTCGTCGGCGAGGGCGGTAAGGTCGATGCCGAGCTGGGTCAGCGTCATTCCTTCGCCCATCGTGTAAACCTGCCAGATGTAGCCAGCCAGTACCTTGCGGACGAGCGCCGCTACCGCTTTCGGGGAGGTGTCGGGGGTTGGGTTAGCGGTCATGGTCGGAGGGGTTGAGGGGTTCATCTCGAAATCAATTGCGTTTCTCAGTGTTGGATGATCGTGGGTTGTTCGTCCCCACCCAGTGGACCACCGCTCGAAACTCGGGTAGTCGTTTTTCTCTAACCAATCTAGTCGGTAGGTGTCCTTGAGCGCCGTGTGGTGGGCGAGAACCCGGTCTATATAGGCACGTTGTGTTAACGCCAGTACGTCTCGCTTCGGAGTCTTGCTCATGATTCTTCCGGCACTACGGGGGGTCGGGTGACTTCATCATCGGGTATGGCTGGCGCATAGGTGTAGCGCCCTAGGGTTTCCGCCAATCTTTTTGCGCAGCGCTCAATTGCGGTGGTGACCGTTTCGCCTTCTCGAACAGCAATGTTTATTGACCATGCCTCGCGGTATATTGTGGGTTCTTCCTCGCCGGCTCGGGGGGCAGGTCTTTGTGTGAGGGCGGTTAGGCAAGTACGGGCGACGGTCAGGGCAAAGGCGCGCTGTTCGGGCTGTCCAAAGGTGCGGGGCCAACCTCCGGCGAGGGCGTCGGCCATCCTACCGACGCGGGCGGATTCCGCTGACATTACCCCGGCACTTTCGAGCATTGTTGGATTGTCCGGCATTTCGGTAATCGCACCTCAAAGAGAAGGGAAGATTTCAGGTCCAGAGCAGGGAGTCAGCGAGCAGGGCGGCGCTCTTTTCTGCTTTCGCCCGGGCCGCAGCTTCGCGCTTGATCCAGCGGTCACGAATCTTGACGGCAGAATCGTAGCTCTTAATGCCGACCTGAATCGTGATGCGGTTACCCTCGTCGTCGGTCATCACGATAGCGTGTCCCATCATTGCTTGAGCGATATGGTAGGTTGTCATGGTGCCGCACTCCTGAAGGAAGGGGAAGGGGTGGTGCGAAGGGCTGGCGAGGTGCGACCCTCCGATGCGCCCTGAGCGCGCCAGCCGGGACGGGACTACGCGGTGTAGCTATCGTGGCAGGACTTGCAGCAGAACCCCTGCAAGGTGAAGTGGTCCCTACCGCTGTCCGGCGAGACGCCATAGCGGTAGGTGAAGGGGTGCCCTTTCGGGGTGTAGCGTACCGTGTCGCACCACGCACAGGAGTACATCCGCTCGCCGAAGCTGTCGCCAGTCGGCGTACGGTCCACGGTGAAGCCGGTATCCTGACGTCGGACGACGTTCAACCGGGCAAAGGGATCGCGAGAGAGTGAGCGCATACGCACCTCTAGGTAGAGTAGTAGGAAGGGACTAGGTGGGTTCCATTGCGCGGAGTGTGGCGAGGATCAGGGGGCGATCTTTACGGGTTGTGGCGTAAGCGCGGCACTGGGCTTCCTCCATTCCGTAGAACGCCACCCAGTTCTTTGCCACTTGGCTAGCCTGTTTGGGGGCGATGATGGCGCAGTACTCGTCCCATTCCTCGTGTGTCAGGTAGTCCGGCGAGCGATCCGTGATGATCTCTTGCGCCCCGTTTGCCATGCGGCGATGGCGACAGACAAGGCCGGACGCAAGCACAACCGGCGGGCGGGCGGGAGGTGTTTTGTTTGTGCGTAGCCGGGGAAGACGATGCGCAGATAGGCATTGACTGGCCCCCTCCCCCATTGGCAGCGTCTGCGCTCTTTGCCGGCCTCTGCGATAATGGACGGTCACGGCGCAGGTCTCCCCGTACACTTCGGCGGTATCATAGTGCGTGGCGGTCGACGGGTCGCGCATCTGCGCCCATCGCACGGCATCGACGCGCGCGCGGGCTTCGTATGTGGCTGTCCACTCGCCTGTCTCGGCGTCTGCGGTCACGATCAGATGACGGAGCATCATGATGCCGACTTAGCAAGCATCGTGTAGAACGGCTCGAAGTGCTCGATGTACCACTCGCTGACCTGATAGACGCTCGTGCCCGCGTACTGATAGCCAGCAGCCTTCACCTTCTGGATGGCATCGATGTCACTGTCAGCAGCGACCACCAAGGTGCGCTGAAGCCGACCGCCCTTGTACGCATCCACATGGTAGAAGCCGGTTGCGATCGGCTCCCATGGGAACATCGTCTTCATCTTCATCTTTTGACTCCCTGTTGAGTGTGCCCTAGCGGGGTAGAATACGCCAGCCTGAGCCGTCGGTGACCAGCAGGTGCGACTCGTTCCACGAGAACACGCCGTCCGTCGTGGCAGGGGTCTCGCCCCCGAACGTCGGCAGGTTGGAGATATCCACGACCTGATCCAGCGAGGGCCGGTTGTCGCTAGTTTCGGCGTCCAACTCACCGAGGACGGCGCAGAGGGCGCGGAGGGTGGTGCAGGTGTTGATGCGGCGCTGTTCGTCGGTCACGGTGTCTCTGGAGAAAGAGTGTTAGGCGAAGTCGAGCGGGAGAGAAATGGAAGCGTCGACGCGTTGCGTATTGCGGTTTACTATCATGTTGCGATGCACGGCCGTCTTTATTAGCGCATGGTGCGCGCTTCCGTCCTTGCAAAAACAGAGCATTGCAGCGCGAGAGGCGTAAACGGTCACGCGGCAATCATCGAAAGCGCCGCGGCCGATTGTGTACGCCGTCCGGTCGGCGTCAGGTCGCGCGCGCCGTTCGTCCAGGCGGCCGGCAGGGATGTACTCCGCGCGGCGCATCAGCCGTTATCCCGGAAGTCGGAGCGGGTTTCGTCGTTGTACATGGTGACGCACCTCTAGGCAGAGTAGTAGGAAGGGACAGCGGGGGAGGGGATTAGGCGGAAAGATGGAAGTTGACGGTGCGCTCGATCTCGGCCCAAAACGCCTCGTCTGCCGCATTGCAGTAGGCGTCCATGATCGCGTCCTCGGTCACGTCGTCGTCGTCGTCTTGCTGTTCGTTGTCGTTCCTGCCCGGCAGGAGATCGCCCAGCAGTTCGGAGATTGACTCCCCTGCCCACTGACCGGACAGCCATTCCGGCGTTTGGATATGGTCGTCAAGCGCCGGGTCTCCCTCTTCCATCTGCCGGGCAATCGTCCGGTACGTGTGTTCGGGTGTGTTGCCATCGAAGCACCACGACGCTGCATTCTTGCCAGCCCGGCGACCGCGAGCCATCGCCTCTTCGATCGCCTCTTCGATAGTGTCTAGTTCGTTGCGGGTCATAATCGCACCTCTGATAGAAAGGGTGTAAGTGGTTGTGTAGCAAGCCGCTAGGCCGGGATCGAACCGGCCCGACTGCGCCAGCTAGCGGTATTCGTACGTCTCCGGTAGTCCGATGGCGAGGGAGAGGCGTTCGCTAATGATCATCGACGCCATTCGCCCGGCCCTGTACTCTGCCTGCAATGCTTCCTGAGCGTCCGACATGGACATAGGCAGGGAGCGACGCCAGGCGAAGTTGGCCGTTCCACCCGTCCGGAACACGATGACCTGCGGGCCTGCCTTCACTGTGCCATCCCCTGACGCGAATCGCGCTTTCCGCCGGTGAGGCAATCGGTGAGGCAATGATCGGCGAGGCATTCTCTTGCGCCTTCCAGCTCGGATACTGAGGGGCCGTCGGCCGCGCCGTAGTTGCTGGACACTGGCCAATGACCGCCACCACGGGCCTGATGACGTGCGGCGATGTAGACGCGGGCTGCGGTCAACAGCTCACACTCCCCGTGCACAGTACGCGATTCGCAGACAGGGCACAGGCTATATGTGGGGACGAGCACGGGCACACTCCGGGCGAAGGACGGGTCAGAGATCATGCCATCTCCCTATGCTAGAACCGCGCCACAACGAGCCAGAATGAAGCGTCAAGCAAAGGCGAAACGAGCTAAGTGCATACGCGACAACGCACTAAAAGATGAAAGAATCTTTTGAAGGGGCTACAGAGGCCGCCAAACATGACCGATATTCCTGCACATACAACAAAGCGCTCGGCAATCTGCGCCCCGGTCGGCAACTTGCCACATATGTACGGATAGACGACACTTGAGGCCCAGAACGCCACACTAACCGCTCCGCATATTGCAATACCACCGCCACTACGCTACCGTTCACGTCGTCCACGACCGATGACGCACCCCTAATAGAACTACCATCGTGCAGCCTCAGCGTGACCCAGACGACCGCAGATACTGGCCCGCCCACCGACCCGGCTCCACTGGCGCTGGCTTCACCAACGCCCGCGATAAACACCGCGCCGACCCGCGATACGTCGCCCGCCGTAACCCGTTACCCGGTTACTCTATGGACGTGACGACAACGGGAATCGGAAAAGGCCGTACCGCTGAGGCCGTACGCTCCCGATCACGCGACCTGTACGAGCTACTGCTTGACCGTATCCAAGAGCGCGTTGAGAGCGCGGACACGTTCACGTTATCGGAACTCGCGCAGGTGGCTAACGTGGCCGGGCGCATAGGGTTAGGCGGCGAGGAGACGCGGGATAGCGCCATCGTGATCCGCATCGTGCGTGACCAGCCCGTGATCGAGGCGCAGGCCCGTATCCTCCTGCCCCCTGCATCTAATGAAGTAGCTAACCATGTGGACAACCCCGTAACCGTAGATGCGCCATCGGGTTACGTCACCGATGACGAGTACGCACAGCGCGTTGAGGCGATGACGCGACCACTCGGTGAAGCGTGACAGGGGTACCGTCGGGGTTTCGGGGTCGCGTTGGCGTGGGGCACCCATACGGACGGGAGCGCGTTTTCGGAATGTAACGGTAGGCGTTGTAACGAGTTGGCGGGATCGGGATGTAACGAGTGAGTGCACGGTGGTGGCATTGAGGGCGACGTCTTCGGAGCGCAGCGTCAAGCGGTGTATGGCTGACTTCAGTGGTAGCGCCATTGGGGAAAACGCCTAGTCGAGCGACCTGAACTACCATCGTGTACTTGTCTTGGGGGATGAGGGGTGCGTTTTCGGGGTGTAACGGGGTCAGATATACAGGATTTGGGGCAGGAAACTGCATAAAGTGTCCTGAAAACGCGGTGGGAGACTCGGAAACTGCATAAATGGGGTTTTTGATGGCTTCACGGGCGATGGAAGTAGCGGGTTGGCGGGCGTATCTGGCTCGGGTTCGGCGGTGGCAGGCGAAGTTGGGAATCGTGGCGAAACGGTAGCCGCACCAGTTTGCTAAACTGGCTCCGTCATCGGAGTGAAGGTTCAAGTCCTTCCGATTCCGTGTGGAAAGTTCCGCTGCGAGGGCGGCGAACGGTCCCGAAAACCGTGACGGGTGCCGACAGGCACGGGGTTCGACTCCTCAGCTTTCCGTGGTGGACACCTTGCACGATCGACGCGCAGCACGTATGGTGTGGGCGATGTGGATAAGTCAGGTGGAATGTGGAGAACTTGGCAGGGGTCCCTAGGAACCTAGACTGCCCCGACGGGGGCGGGATGCGACGATGGCGGTGGTGACGATTGTGACGTTGAGCGCGACGGGCCTGACGCGGTTGGCGAGGGCCGGTGAGGGGTACGGGGCGGGCGGGTGGCAGATCGGGTTTGTGGGGGCGTCGTGGACGGGCAGCGTCGTTTTGAAGAAGCTGACGAGTCCCCCGGGTGCGACGGCGGCGTACGAGACGGTTGGGTACTTCACGACCGATACGGGCGCGGCGGTGGCGGCGGGGACGGCGATCTCGGCGGCGGCCAATGTGATTGTGCAGGACGTGGGGTCGGACCTGTTCGCGGACTACACGCATACGGCGGGGACGGTCACGATCACGGTCGGTGGGGCGAGCGAGTTGATCGGGAGTGATGAGGGCTTCCTCCCGGTGTTCAACCCCGCCTTCACGGGCACGATGACGGGTCCGGCGATCACGCTGACGGGTGCGTTGACGTACGGGACGAAGATCGTCTCGACGACGGCACTGGCGACCCCGAGTGCGCTGGCGGCTACGGCGTTCAACGCCTTCGCCAGTACGGTCAGTGGCGCGGTGCTGATGGGGATGGGTACCACGGGCGACGTGACGCTGAAGAACCGCGCCGGAACGACCGTGGCGTATGTCGGGCCGAACACGACGGCGTTTACGTGTGTCGGGGCCGTGACGTCCACCGGAGATTTCACCGTCGGCGCGTCCACGTTCGTCGTCACGGCGGCGACGGGGGGGTTTGCCGGAGCATACGGAATCGTCACGGGACCACAGCTCGGCGGTCTAGGCGGAAGCAAGATGATTCTTGATTTTGCTGCGTCGGACACGGGAAGATTATTTGTTTTCGGTCCCAATGCATCAGACAATGGCAGGTTCAGTCTCATTTCGCAGCGAAGTGACGGCACCAACTCGCTGACATTCCTGTTGTTCGATGCGGTGGGGGCTGCCATCTTCGCGTCCTCCCTCACCATCACGGGCGCGTTGACGGGGGTGACGACGCTGGCGGCGAGTTCGACGATCCTCTCGTCCGGCCCGACCGGCGGCATTGGGTACACCACGGGTGCTGGTGGCGCGCAGACGCAGT